>Ga0075444_10002246_pt1 | contig 11643 bp, 12 predicted proteins | sample CoawatmetaG01DNA_FD_76836 | JGI IMG/M metagenome (GOLD analysis project Ga0075444, IMG submission 76836) | Marine microbial communities from the West Antarctic Peninsula - Coastal water metaG017-DNA | ecosystem: Environmental > Aquatic > Marine > Coastal | place: Atlantic Ocean: West Antarctic... | reverse complement strand
ATATATAACTATGTCTAAAGTTCTAATTACAACAATCCCTTTTGGAGACAAAAACTCCCTGCCTCTGGAAATGCTTGAAGAGGAGAACATTGAATACCTTATTAACCCGTTCAATAAAAAGCTTACTGAAGATGAGCTTATAGAACTTGTGGGTGACTTTGATGTGATTATTGCTGGCACTGAACCAATCACTGATAAGGTGATGAATCAAGCAAGTAACCTCAAGATGATTTCGCGTGTGGGGATTGGGTTGGATAGTGTGGATCTGCTGGCGGCAGAAGAACGGGGAATAAAGGTTTCCTACACGCCAGATGCGCCAGCACCAGCTGTTGCAGAGTTGACATTGGGGCTGATGCTGTCTCTACTGCGCTCTGTTCATGTATCTAATGCCAAGATGCATGATGGTCATTGGCATCGCTTTTTTGGGCGTCGTTTAGCAGAGGTAACAATCGGTATTATCGGTGTTGGTCGGATTGGAACACGAGTGCTTAATCGCACAAAGGCGTTCGGTACGCCTAGGATCTTAGTTAATGATGTGATGCCCAATCTTGAGCTGGGTCGTCAATTCAAACTAGATTGGGTCAGCAAAGAGAGAATCTACGAGGAAGCTGACATCATAAGCTTACATGTCCCACTTACGCACCGGACCAGAAACATGGTCAGGAAAAAGCATCTTCTCTCAATGAAGCAGGATGCGATCATCATTAACACGGCCCGTGGTGGTATCATCAATGAGCAGGATCTTTATGAAGTGATGCAGTCGGGACATCTCAGTGGTGCTGCGATTGATGTTTTTGAGCATGAACCATATACAGGACCGCTCAAGGAGATACAACGTTGTCTGCTTACTGCACACATGGGATCTATGTCGACTGATTGTCGTACTCGAATGGAGATCGAAGCGACTGAAGAAGCAGTGCGTTTCCTTGCTGGAAGGCCCCTAGAGGGTGTTGTCCCTGAAGACGAATATGAGCTTCAAAGGGAGGGGATTTCATGAATAAAGTCGTAATGAAGGGGACGTTGACTCTATGCGTGAGTATATACATGTTGATGATGCCGCAAGAGCAAGCGTAGATGCTCTGCATGATGACTTTAAGAATGAGAGTGTGGTCTTAACTGGACAAGAGCTGATGAGAGTGATCGATATGCTCAAGATGCTGGCAGAAATACTAGGGCTACCAACAGAGTCAGTTGAATTTGTAGAAGACAAATACCTAGGGCACTATGTAAGAACTCCATACTCCTACCAGCCAAAACTTGGTAGAAAATATATTCCACCCATGCATGTTGATCTGGGGCAGGGTTTGATACTACTGATAGATGATATCAAAATCCAATATTAAATTATGTCTGTTGAGTATTTAAAGAATGCTAAAACTATTTTCTGGGACTTCGATGGAGTAATTAAAGATTCTGTAGTGGTTAAATCAGATGCTTTTGAACAACTATTCCTTCCCTTTGGAGATAAGGTTGCTATAAGTGCAAGAGAACATCACGAAGCAAACGGCGGTATGTCCCGTTTTGAAAAATTGCCCATCTACCTCAATTGGGCAGGAGAAGAAGTAAATGCTGAGTTAATTGATGAGTATGCAACAAAGTTCTCACAACTGGCAAAGCAGAAAGTGATCAATTCAGAGTGGGTTGATGGTATATCGGATTATTTAGAAAGAAACTATAATCGACAGTATTTTTTTTTAATTACCTCAACTCCACAACATGAGATAGAAGACATAATTGATAAACTTAATATATCAAGATACTTTAAACGGATAATAGGTTCACCCACCACCAAAAAAGATGCTATAAAAAATATAATAGTTAATTATTCGATAAAACCAGAAGAGTCTATTATGGTTGGGGATTCAGTGATTGATTATGAAGCAGCAGTTTTAAATCAGACGGCTTTTGTTTTACGTAAAACAAATTTAAATCAAGATTTACAAAAAAAATTAAGCTGCTTAATGATAAGTAATTATAAATAAAAATTGGAGATATTTTAATGGAAAGACATGATAAAGATGTAACCCAAGTTTTACGTGATGACGGTGTAAATAATGTTGTAATTGGTGATTTAGAGAATGTTTCTACAACTAGTATTGATGATTTAATTGATAAGATGGGGACTGGATCATGGGCGGCACGCATAGTTTATAATGAAAAGTTTGGTGGTGTTGTGATTCAGCAACAACCAGGCGAGGGTAATAGACTACATTATCATCCTGATGCAGATGAGTGTTGGGTAATAATGAGTGGAAAATGGGAGTGGTATATAGAGGGAGAAGGCACAAATACTGTAACAAAAAATGATATTGTTGTAGTGAGAAAGAATGTTAAGCATAAAATAACATGTATAGGAGATGAGCCAGGTATACGCTTCGCTGTTACAGCTCCAGACGTAGATCATGTATATACTGATTAATTAATTATGAAACAATTGGACTTTTCGGGTAAGCGTGCGCTTATAGTAGGCGGCAGTCGTGGTATTGGGCATGGTGTTGTTAGTGAATTAGTTGAATTAGGCGCTGAGGTATTTTATGCATCAAGAAAATCTAATGATGAAGAAAAAAATGCAAAATTTATCGAGGTAGACCTTAATAATGAAAATGAAATAATTGATCTTTTCAAAGAAATAGATCAGGACGGAAGAATAGACATCTTAGTCAATACAGCAGCAATTAATTATTGTAAAAAATTTAATCAGATAAGCGCAGCAGAATGGGACCGTGTTGAGCGAGTAAATTTACGCGCGGCATTTGTTGTTTGCCAGCAAGCAGCAAATAGAATGAAAAAACAGAAGTATGGAAAAATAGTGAATGTTTCGTCAATCGCTGGTCGGCATCGGAGTTTAGTAAGCGGCATACATTATGTCTCCACCAAAGCAGGCCTTATTGGACTAACTAAGCAGTTAGCTTATGAGCTTGGCTCATTTAATGTGAATGTTAATGTGGTTTGCCCAAGCCAAACCATGAGCGATATGTTAAGAGAGTCTATGTCGAGTAATGAGATTGAAGCTCTAGCTAGAAATATTCCACTACAGAGAATAGCAACGATAGATGAGCAGGTTGGACCAATTTTGTTTTTATGTAGTGATTTGTCTTCATATATGACAGGCGCTGTAGTTGATGTTAATGGAGGCCAGATATGACAGTAGATTGCGTAGCCCTTCTATTAGGGCGTAAAGGATCTAAGGGGTTACCAGGAAAGAATACTATGAAAATTCTTGGAAGGCCAATAAGTCATTACTCAATTATGGCGGCAAAAAATTCAAAACACATATCTGACATCTATGTTTCAACAGACGACGATCAGATAAAGTATGAGGCTGAACAATTTAATATTGAAATTATAGATAGACCGGATGAATTATGTACAGATGATGCCTTGTTTGAGGACGCACTGATTCATGGATATAAAGAAATTATTAGGAGACGCAATAAAAAACCTGAAATGTTAGTCATATTGATGTGTAATGTTGCAACTATTGATAATAAATTGATTGACGATGCTATTAGTGCGCTAATAAATGATGATGATGCAGATTCTGCAGTAACTGTGTCGGTTTTAAATATGTATAGTCCTTTAAGAGCAAGGAAGTTAGATGAGAATGGCTATCTTAAACCATTTGTTCCTTTTGAGTCATTTGGCGATCCTGCAAGTCTGTCATGTGACCGAGATAGTCAAGGAGATGTTTTTTTTGCGGATATGAGTCACTCAGTTTCACGATCTAGGGCATTAGATGATCTTGACAATGGCTTGCTGCCACAACGGTGGATGGGTAAAAAGATATTACCTATTTATAACTCATATGGTTGTGATATTGATCTTATATGGCAAGTTTATGCTTCTAAATGGTGGCTTGAAGATAAACATTTTTCTGAAACAGAAACTCCTTATGATTGTAGTTTTCAAGAAAAACAGAATAAGTATTGACGGTGATTCAACTGATGACCATAAGAAGGTTTCCTTACTATGGGATGAGGTAAGGGAATGTTATACAGACTGGGTTGCAGATTTTAGATTAAAGAAAATAGACAAATTAACAATCGCTGAATCATTAGAGTGGAAAGGGATGTCCACATGGTGGCTCAGTCCTCTAGTGGCCAGAGATAGCGAACAAGACAATCGATGGCTAAATCGCTTAATGGTGTTGTTTTTGTGTAAAAATCATATTGATAATATAGAAGTAAGAACAGATGATAACATTCTAAAAAAATCAATTTCTAAGAATTTTTCTTCTATAAAAGTAAACGGTATTTCAAAAAATAGCGCAGGGGTAATAAAGGACAATATTAAACATAATCACCCAGTTCTATTAAATATGTTCAGATTTCTGATTTCCTTCTATCGTCATTTCGAGATATATTTTCTTCTTTTAGGAACAAGAAGAAAACAATCTAATGAATTGCTTACATCGTTAGTAACTATTTGGTTCAGGAGTACTTACCCTGCAAATTGGGTAATTGATGAGTCCGGATATTGGATGGATCGTCATATTAGGCATTCACCATGTCTGGATGAGAAATATGATAATAAGTCTGGTTATCTTATATATCTAAAAAGATACAGCAAAGATCGCAGTGTATCCATTTACGAAATGTGGAAGAGATTACGTTCGCTAAGACATATTGCAAGACGTGATGTTTTTTTTCCAGAAGCACACTTGAGTTTTTTGGATATTGTCAGTAGTTACTATAGTTCTTATAGGGAATATAGATTAATAAATAGATGGAAAAAATCTAAATATTTTATTAGTTTGTTTTTAATTAATGGCATCGATGTTTCAGACGTGCTGCTAGATGAGTGGTGTAACGCGTACTTTTATAAGATTCAATATAATAAGTTACATAGCTTAGCATTAGTACGATTTTTTTCGATATTTAACTCACCCCAGACCATAGTAACTTACGGCGAATTTTTTGTTCAAAGTAGATTTGCGTATTATGCTGTAAAAAAAGTTTGCCCTGGCAGTAAGTTTGTTTCTATTCAGCATGCAATGAATGTAAAAAATAAGATGTTTGGGTATTTTAGAAAAGATGAGTTTTTGAATGATGATGATAACTTAAATTATTCACCCAGACCAGACTATTACCTGTCACAAGGAGATCAGTATTTATCGTTATTAAATGAGTTTTATAGTAATCATTCAAAGATTATAGGATGCTTGAAGTATGATGTCTTTAAGTATGTTATGCAAAATAAACAAGCTATAAAAAGTAGCTTAATAAATAAATATTCCATAAAAAGTGAAGTTGTGGTTGTCCTTGCACCATCAATAGATGATGCTAAAGATATTTTTGTGATAGTGAAAGAATTGAGCGGAGTCGACTCAATAAGGATTTTCTTAAGACCTCATCCAGCCACTAACATCAACGATATAAAAAAATTGCATGAAAATTTATGTCCTGATTTAAAAGTTACATATATTCTAGACGAGCCTACACATAAGCTGTTTATAATAGCTGATTTGGTGATATGCGGTTATTCAACAATTGCAATTGAAGCTGGATATTTTGGTGTGCAATCAGTTCGCACATTACCTTTAGGTAGTTTTCCACTATTCGACGAAGAAGAATTAATACCATCATTCACTTCTGGTAGCTCTTTTATTCAATGGTTTAAGGAATATGATATGCGAAATGATACTCATAAAAAAAGACTGGCACTTAAGGAGCTTGCAAAGAAATATTTTTATAAAATAGATGGGAGAACAGCTGATCGTTTGTGGTTGTTTTTAACATCAGAACAAAAATTGCCGCATAATAAATAGCTGATTGATTTATGCTGATGAAATGGACTAGAACAATTGTTTCCTTGCTAACTTCGTTTATAAAGTTTCCACTTCATCTGATTTATTTTTTCTCATACTATAGTATTAGAGATAAAAAGAAGTGGGTTTTTTCCTCATGGGAAGGGGAGGCATATAGAGGCAATTGTCGGTATCTATTTGAGTACTTACAAAGTCATCATGAAATAAATGCAATATGGATTACAAAAAACAAATCAATCTACAATAAGTTGAGTGATGATTTAATTCAAGTTGAATATGCGTATAGTATTAAGGGGATTTATACACTACTTACAGCAAAAGCAATATTTTTCTCACATGGATTGTATGATGTGATTCCATGCTTTTCTCGCGGTGCATTGTTAATTAGTCTTGGTCACGTGACTTATCCGATTAAAAAAATGTCATTTACCAAGAATTTTTCCAGTCAGAGTTTTATGCGAAGACTCTATAGTTTTTTATTGAATCCATATAATCATATTAAACCATCTTATGAGGTTGTTACATCTGACTACACTAAAAAATCAACTATGTACCTAGACTCTAAAGTTAAATCTGAATTAGAACGAATAGTTCCATTGGGATTACCAAAAACAGACTATTTGAATGATATCTCATCATTATCTAAGAATGCATTGTGGGATAACAGGTTACTGAATAATATCCGTGGGATGGATGCAAAGGATAAGATAGTATTGTTTCTGCCTACATGGAGAGGAGATGAAAATTTTAGTATTTTTGATTTTGGATATAATAGTGTTGAAATCAATGATATTTTGTCTTGTTATGGTGCAAAAATGTTAATAAATTTTCACCCTTTTGATGAGACAATAAGAAGAAAAGTTGTTGCTGATTTAGGTGATAGAGTGCACTCAGTATCTTATCAAGGTAATGATATTACGCAGTTGTTATGTGCAGCAGATATATTTATTACAGACTACTCATCGCTATATTCAGATTACTTGTTGTTTGACAGGCCAATGATTTTTCCCAAATTTGCGCACAATGAATATATACGTGAAAGAGAACTGCAGATCGACTATGATTCACTGCCCGGTAAAGTTGTATCAAATTGGAAGGAATTAGGAGAATCTCTTGATCAATATTTGTCTAATAAATGTGACAATTATCATGACTATAAACAATCTAGAATAATATGGAGAGATTTGATTTATTCAGGAACAAATGATGGTGGTGCCTGTGAAAGAATATATGAATTTGTGAAGAGTAAATCTATCTAATGGATATCGCTGTCCTCAAGTACAATATTTTTTATCAATGACTTCATTGGTTACTTACATTACTGTTGGCAAGAGTCTTTCGGAAAAAATTACTCAACATAATTATCAGGTTTTAATCACATTTACCGTACTTTTGTGTGAGGCAAGTTGCATCGTTTTGTGAGCAGATTTTATTAACTTATTATTGTATGTATTGTTATGAAAACTAAAATACTTTCTACATTGGGGCCGTCTTCTCTTAATAAAGATATAGTAAATCAATTAGCAGAAAATGGTGTGGATTTGTTTAGGATTAATTTGTCTCATACTTCATTGGAAGATGTTGAAGAGGTAATTAGGAGGGTGCAGTCTTGGACAGATGTACCAATTTGCCTAGATAGTGAGGGTGCTCAGGTTCGTAATCAGAATATGATTAGTGAATCTGTCTACTTCAAGGTTGGCGATTTAGTGACAATTCATCATGAGGCTATTCTTGGAGATTCTAACAATATATCATTTGCACCGAAAAATGTTTCTAAACAATTTAAAGTGGATGATTTAATTAGAATTGATTTTAATTCTGCTGCTATTCGTGTTGTTGAAGATAAAAAAAATTACTTGGTTGCTAATGTAGAACAAGGTGGCCATGTTGGTAGTAATAAGGCTGCAGATGTTAATCGTAAAATTGATTTACATCCAATAACTTCAAAGGATGAGTCAGCATTTAGAATTGGTTTGGACTTAGGAATTGAAGACTTTTCACTCTCATTTACGAACACAGCTGATGATGTGAAAAAAGTAAGAGAAATTATTGGGAGTGACAATAATTTAATATCTAAGATAGAAAGCATTGAGGGTGTGCAGAATCTTGCTGACATATTACCATTAGTGGATCAAATTTTGATTGATAGAGGTGACTTATCCAGACAGGTCCCTATTGAAAAAATCCCATTTATTCAACGTGGAATCATTACCTTCTCAAGATCTATGGAAACTCCAGTATTTGTGGCTACAAATCTCTTAGAATCAATGATTAAGTCTAGTGTACCAACACGTGCTGAAGCTAATGATGTCGCTAGTACTCTTTTAATGGGAGCTAGTGGTTTAGTGCTAGCTGCTGAGACTGCAATAGGGGCATATCCAGTTGGTGCTGTAAAGATGATTAATTCCATAATAAAGGAATATAATCAATGGTCTCCAGACTCTTCATTAAATGATATTATTTATGGGGCTGGAAATGCAGACTCGTAAGGCTCCAGTTATATGGTTATCAGGAATGTCTGGATCTGGTAAATCTACCCTTTCCTTAGATCTCAAGTCTTACTTTAGGGAAAAACAATATCAGGTTCATGTGCTCGATGGTGATGAAATACGAGGAAGTGATATCGAAAAACTTGGGTTTGGGTATGAAGATGTTTTGAAAAATAATTGCCGTATAGCGGAATTATGTAATGATCTTAGAGACAAGTATGACGCAATTGTTGTTCCAGTAATAAGTCCTTATAACGATGTACGTATGATAGTTAGATCTATGCTAGCACCAAATTTTCATTTGATTTATCTGAAATCAGATATTGATAGTTTGCGTCATAGAGACCCAAAAGGATTATATGCTGCTGCAGATAATGGTCTGATTACTGATCTAATAGGTTATTCTGACGTCAATCCTTACGACGAACCTCAAAATACAGAACTTGTTATTGAAACTGGCAACGATACATCTATAGCCACATCAAGAAAACAATTGTTTGATTATATAAATGATGTATTTTTATAGATTAATTCTTATTTTGATCATCTGCGAGTTATGAAAATAATTATTTACTACGAGCAGCGCGGATACGGTGGAGTTGATACACATTTGGCACATTTAGTCAACAATTGGCCGGAGAAAAAAGATGAGATTATCATTGTTAGTAATCCTGATAATGAGGGTCTACATTTTCTCCAGGAACTACTAAAAAATCCTAGAGCATCAGTGAAAGTGCTTCAAGGTGTTTTTGCTGATATGCGCTCTGAACCATCAAGAATAATAAGGGCCTTTTATCGTATTCGTTCATTATTTGTATTCAGAAGAAAGTTCCGATCTCTATTGGAAGAGTATTCCCCAGATATTTTATTGGCCAATAATGGTGGATTCCCGGGCGGATTGACTAATTTTTTGGCAGCTCTTGTAGGTCAACAAAATCCCAATACATCATTGAATACATTTTTTTTGATTCATCATGCGCCAATTGTTAAGCAAAGCGGGTTTTTTAATTTTGTTGCGGGAACACTGGTAAGGAAAATGCAGGGTGTGAACATTCCTTGTATTACCGTTTCCCAAGCTAGTAAAAAAGCACTGGAGCAATTTACTCCACTAAATAATCTTAAAGTGATTTACAATGGAATTGAGAACAACACTGAACAAAATGAGTCTTATAATTTTAAAGAAAAATGGAAAATATCGAAGCAAAAAGTGATTTTGGGTATGATTGGGCCTATTGAGCCACATAAGGGGCATGCCACCATGCTGGAGGTTTTTAGATCATCTTTGATTTTGCGTCAACATTCACGTCTTGTAGTAGTTGGTTCTGGTAACAAAAGATTTATAGAGCGATTGAATAGGATTGTTCAAGAATATGCTCTTGAGGAACAGGTCATCTTTACTGGATTTCTTCCTGGGGACTCCTGTGAAATTATTCGTGGCTTTGATCTTCTGCTAATGCCTACAAGTGACTTTGAGGGATTTGGTTACTCCATGGCTGAAGCGATGATATCTGAAATTCCTGTTGTTGCTTCAAGGGTTGGGGCTATACCTGAAGTGATTGTAGATGGTGAAAGTGGAGTGCTTATAGAGCCAGATGATATACCCAGTTGGCGTTATACACTTGAATCATTGGTGGATAATGCTAGAGACCGTGAGCGTATTGCTGCTGCCGGAAAAGAGAGAATTAAAACCAATTTTTCTGCAAAAGCAATGAGTGTACAATATTATGAACTTCTAACAACTAGCAATGGAATCGTTTAAATCGTATCTTGAACGCTGCCATCCGCTTCCATGGACGGTTAAAAAAGAACATACAAACAAATGGTTAGTGGGTAATCATACACTGGCGATAAATTATGTACGTTTTAGGTTGATTGCTAAGGCCATCCGACAATATATAGACGTGAATGATCCTGTTGTATTGGATATTGGAGTTTATCCTGGTATAGTTCCTCAGCTCTTCTCAGAATATCTGACACAGATTCAACCAAAAGACTATTATGGGATTGGTTTGGGATTTCACGAGGATTTTAGTAAGGCGATGGAGGGGTTCGGTGTGACTCTTCTGGAATGCGATTTAGAGCCCAGACTTCATCTCCATAATGGGCGCTCAACATCAATTTCAGTCGATGACGATAGTATTGATTTTGTCGTCTTCACTGACGTTATTGAACACTTCTACGACCCATTTTACCCTTTAAAGGAGATCAATCGTGTTTGTAGAGAGGGTGCAGTGATGGTGCTCACTACAGACAATCTGACCCGCTTAGTCAATCTCCAGGGAATGTTGCGTGGAAAAAGCAGCAACGTTCCGCTAATTGAAGGAAATCTTTTCTATACAGGAGATTGGCGACCTCACTTTAGAGAATATTCTCGTGAAGAGTTATTTCAGCTATTAAAGTGGGCTGGTTTTGAGATATTGGAGCATCAATTTTATGAGGCAGAGTTTGGGAAATACCATTTGATGGATGGTCATTTGATCAAGAAAAATCCAGAAAATTCATCACTGAAAGGTAAGCTGAAGAGTGTGATTCGTGACAAAGTCGTCAATCTTATTCCACACTTTCGTGATAACCATATTATAGTGGTGAGAAAGGTAGAATCTTATGAGAATATGGTGATCAAGGCTCCCAAGATAGTTAATAATTTCGATGAGTGGATTAATCAGCGACAGACTTTTGGAAAGTCCCGTTAAACAGTGAATTTTTTTTAATTGAGGAAATAATATGACAAATAGGGAAAAGTACAATAAAACTTTTATTGGTTGTTTTTCAGTAACAGAAGATATGTTAAATAAAGATTTTGTATATCAATGCATACCAGCATGGGATTCTATTGGTCATATGGCTATGATTGCTGCAATTGAGGAGACTTTTGATATTATGATGGATATTGATGATATTATTGATTTTTCATCATATACAGTAGGTATTGAAAAGTTGAAAAATTATGATATTGAAATTGAGTAATGTTCATATCAAATGTCAGTAATCTAAATGATGTAGCGTTAATTGAAAGCAATGGCTCCATATTAACTTATGCAGATCTTTACAAAAATGTCAGTGAATTTAGAACTTTTTTTGATGATAAGCATTTGGTGTTTATCATTGGTGAGAATAATTTAGCAACTATAATTTGTTATTTATCGGCAGTTGAGTCTGAAATGGTTCCTTTGTTGCTTAGCTCAAAGATTAGCCAAAATCAGCTTAATAATTTATTAGATGTATACAAGCCCAAATATATTTTTCAAAACAAATCTAGACCTTCAAATGATTTAGATTTATTAGCAAGCTTTGGAGAGTATGGTTTTTTCATAAGAAGCAAGTCGAAAAGCATAAAGCTTCATCCGAACCTCGCATTATTATTAACAACTTCAGGTTCTACAGGCT
>Ga0075444_10002245_pt1 | contig 11645 bp, 12 predicted proteins | sample CoawatmetaG01DNA_FD_76836 | JGI IMG/M metagenome (GOLD analysis project Ga0075444, IMG submission 76836) | Marine microbial communities from the West Antarctic Peninsula - Coastal water metaG017-DNA | ecosystem: Environmental > Aquatic > Marine > Coastal | place: Atlantic Ocean: West Antarctic... | reverse complement strand
TGGCATTGTGAAGCGTCATTTGACCTGGACAGCCTGCGAAAAACAGGTCAAAGGACAGAGCAACACCAAATTCAAAAAAGCAAAATCACCGGCAGAAGAATTAGAAATTCTTGCCTCCTGGGGTCTGGCTGCTTCGACGCCAATTAGTGATTAGGCTCAAAAAACATGCGTTCATGCAAGTGGCGCCCAGAAGCGAAAGCAGATGCACCGTTCATTTGATATGGGACAATAGAATGAATGGGTAACATTAACTAGGCATTCTACCAATGAAATCGCGCCGCAATTTCCTGTACCTTCTGCCACTAATACCGGCGACAATTGTTCTTGCGCATATGCCTAGTCACGCACTCAGTGCCGATCAGCAACTTGTCGAACAAGCACGCGAGTGCATTGAAAAACAAGAATTTAAAACAGCCCTATACTACATCGACTCTGCTCAAAAGTTGAATCCTAGAAATCGAACAATTTACTATAATCGCGGACGCATATTTAACAAACAAGAAAAATATAAAGAAGCCTTCGAACAGCTTACCAAGGCAATCAACCTTGATCCAAACTATACCTCAGCAATTAAACGGCGAGGTGTGGTGTCTATTGAGTTAAGGCAATACAAAGACGCCTTGGCAGATTTTGACCGCGCCCTCTCAATTGATCCGGCCGATCCGGAGCCGTATGCCGGAAGGACGAGAGCCTACTGTGATTTAGGTGAAAACAAGCTCGCATTGAAAAACGTCAACGAGCTTATCAAGCTGGCTCCCGAGCGAGCCAACTATGTCATTCGTGCGCGAATCAAAATGAAGTTAGGCGATCATAAAGGTGCTATCGCCGACTGTACTCGCGCTGCCGCCACTAGCAAGAGAGATGATGAAGCCTATTTGCTTATAGCCCAGTGTCACGAAGCTCTCGGGGACTACAAATCAGCATTGGCGGACTACAGCCACATGCTTGATTTTAACAAAAAGGACGAGATGGCTTTTCTGAAACGTGGCGATGTTTATTTAAAACTTGGTGAGTCGGACAAAGCAGTGGCTGACTATACAAATGCGATCAAATATTCGCCGGAAGCGAATGCATCGATGTATCTGGCAAGAGCAAACGCTTATCGCAAAGCAAATAGAATGGATCTTGCGAAGAGCGACGAGACCGTGGCTGGGAAAATTGCTGGCGGCAAGTGAAGGTCTGCAAATGGCGCTTTGACATTGCCCTTCCTTATGTCCAGTCAATGAAAAACAAACAAATCGGCACCTAATATGGTGCAACCCTATCAATAGAAAGAATCAAGAAAGGCCCGCATTAACTGCGGGCCTTTCTTAGTTCATTAATTAAATGCTTGATCGCTCTAAAGAGCTTTACTAACTTGAGCTTGAAACCTGGACAATACCAAAGACAAAAAATGGTGACTTGCACTCAGTGCCACTTACCCCAAGCGCAATGGAAATACTGAAGCGACGCTACAGCGACGTGAAGAGAAATGATGTCTGGGTCTTCTACTCAGATCGCCGCTCTCGCAAGACCGGCGAATTTTCACACATGGGAAATCCAAAGGAAGCATGGAAAAGATTGCTCAAGCGAGCGGAAATAACCGACCTTCGAATTCACGATCTCAGACGCACCGCTGGCAGTTACATGGCCATTCAAGGCGTTAGCCCAACTATCATTGGTAAAGCCTTAGGCCATAAGTCTCAAGCAGCTACAGCCATGTATGCTCGCCTTACACAAGATCCAGTTCGGCAAGCAATGATAAATGCTCAAGCGGCCTTGGCCACACCATCAAAAGTTTTAAACAGCGACGACAAAATAGTAGTTTTGAACATTCAATCAGCCTAACTTTAAATATAGAACTCGCTGCTGTCTCTTAACGACTGGCTCAACAAATGGGCCAAGGTCAAGCCACTAGTGCTTACTTTTAGAGTATCCCCAGAAAAAGCAAGCGCCGTGTGATTAACAAACATCCTTGTTCCGGTTGATAGAAATTGAGATCGAGAAATCTGATGCCAAACGAATCATAGAGAAGTTGGCTTAGATTCTCGGTAGTAAATCGATCTCTGACCAGCCTTTTCTTGTAATTTTCCAAGGACTCTGCTGAAAGATGATCTCCATGCTCATAAAAGATACACTTGCCAGAGCTACCAGAATTGGCCGCTTGTAATACTCGCATGCACTTACCATTGACGTAGAAGTCAAATCTTACACTTCCATAGACTAGAGGCACAGACGAATCCAAATTGTGGGCTTTCTCAGTGTCATTAACCGCAGATGCAACGACTACGTCGCAACTTCCAAACTCCGAAATTAAGCGTGGTGTCGTGTTGATATCAGGGCCATTAGGACCTGTCACGTCAACAAAGGCAGTCCATTCACTAGCAGTTGGTATTAGTAGGTAGTAACTCTCTCTTGCATTACCAGGGAGAACTCGTCGTATAGTGTCTACCAATGAATTTGCCCGAAAAGTTTTGGTCTTAAGACTACTTTTTACATAGGTCTGTTTATCAAGACGGCGCAAGGCTTCTACAATCTGTTCGGCAGTGGCTTTCACAAAATAAATTGCATCAGTGGCAGGTGCCAACTCTGGCATAAGATATGTCATTTTCACTCCTGTGACTTTCTTGGCAAACGATTGCCCCAGCAGGCTCTTTTCTCTTGACCGCAATTCGATTGATTATTGACAGACACTTTATATCTCCCAGGCAGCATAGTTGTCACTCCTAAATACAAGTGTTGAATCTTGGTAGCTGGCTGGCCAAATTTCCACTTTATAGAAATCGTTCTTACTCTCAGTAGTCATATTTCCGTAAAAGATTCGCAGACGAACTTCTTCACTTGTTAATTCAACTGATTTTGCTTCCGACAACAGATCAAGCAGTCCCTTAACTAGAAGAATTCTGGTCGGACATTTAAGAGAAGTTTCAGATATTAAATCCCAACGCTCATCTGACAGATTTGAAAAAGGCGGCGAGGTGTCAACTTCAAAGGGCACGTCCTCATCAGATATCGTATAGATACGAATCAAGTCATCGCCCAAGTGGATCAGGCGCAAAAGAAAGTCTATATCTTGTTCATCATACTGTTCAAGGTCTTTCCCAAAGGCAGCGGAATCACCGATGCTGATAGTGGAATAGGCGGATGCAAATATTTCAAAATTATATTTCAACGTATTTAAACCATTGAGCTAGTGCGATGTATCTGTCAGCATCAATCACAAATTTTAGTAGACAATCCATCACAGCGGCATACCAAGAAGCAGAAGACTTCTAAGTATGCTACCTATTACCGTAAAAGTCTTCGGGTGATAATTCCGAGCCTACCTTGAATCGAATTACAAGCTATGATCTAGTGTCATTCAATAGAACAGCCTAGTTATGGAGCAATTAAAGTGGGACTTGACTGGATTCCAGGGGCAAGAGCATTACCGGGCGAAGAAGGCAAGTTCGACGAGCTACTCGCACAAATTAAAATAAGTTCTGGCGCAGAGTTAGCCAAACTCAACGAACAGCTCGATAACATTTCGAGCTATAAATTCGACGTGTTGAATATTCCCGTAGTCGGTACAGATATTGCTGCAGATAACTACATGAAGCAGCTCTATGAGGAAGGAAATGTTGAAGAACCTTTTGAAATTTGGGTGCTCGATAAGAAAGGAAAGTTTGTTTTGGATTTAGCAGAACCTTGCGATGGGCTACCAAAATTTTCTAACTCCGGCCTCTATGAAGATGTCGACATTACTAGTTTCAGGGCCAACTTTCTCAAGGACTGCGTCGACATAATTGGCAACGAGCTATTGGATAAAGCCTTTGAAATGATGACAGCAAAGGAACTTTGTAATTACAGCGAAGCTTTAGAAAAGAAAGCGCTGGAATTTGCACACGTTAGGGGGATTGATATTACCAAAGTCGACTGGGAGACTGAAAACAAGGCGCAGCCGCTCGAGCAGTTAGATATTGTACTTTGCGCTTCTCGCTATTGCCGCTTCTGGGGCACCCGTGGATATTACATGCATGCCTGGTCATGATAATGTTTCGTAGAGCTATATTAATCACAATTACTTACTTGAGCATACCCATAAGTATGACAATGGCAGCTGAGCCACATCTTACTGGTTGTCTTAAGTCACTGCAAACAGCTACGAGCTTCGATACCAAGGCAGTCGGATATGGTGGTGAAGATTCAAAGAATTTTCTAGCATACGAGCAAGCAGCTCGGCAGGGCTCAAGAATCAGAACAAAATTAGACTGGTTGGTGGTGCACGCCTCGCCAGCGGGTCGCCTTTACTCTGCGCTTCTAATTCGGCGTTTGGACGCTAAGGCAGGACATACTGTGCTCTGCAGGCTCACCAATGACAAATCAGTCGTCAACCAAAGGTTGGGATGCTTAGGAGGTCAAACTACCGTATCTCGTCAGGCATCGCGTCTACTTGGAGTTGGGCCAACTAGTATAAATTCGAATTATTCAGTGAAATAGCAACAAGAAGGTTGTGCACCAAAGCATCTAGAACAAGGGTCTCTAAACTGTTCCTTTGCTACTAAATAGCAAATCGACTCCTCTGGAATTATCAATCAAAAAAATTGCGCACCGAGTTCCAAACATTGATACTATTTTGGTCCTGGGCAATTTCTCCATTGGATGGTAACCAGGCAAGAACTAAAGAGCTCTATTACGTGAGGACAGGAGAGAACTCAATGTCGCGAAACTTGCAAATATCTATATTGCTTATTGCTTGCATTGGAAGTTCCGTCCTTACATGGTCAGTCACATCGCGATGTGACAACGACCACTACACTGAACTAATGATGGCTGACTATAATAGACGTGTAATCGAAGCCACCCGGGATAAACTTTATCCTGTTGTCTATTGCAAGAAAGATATTCCAGTCAATATCGAAATTACTTCCGACTATCTGGAGTTCCGAAGGGTGCCTGATGATATTTTGCCAGCTAATGCTTGTGTATCCTTTACAGAGGTGGTCGGAAGAAAAGTAAGCTGCCCCATTAAGAAAGGTTCTGCTCTCTTCTTAGCAGATTTTTTTCTCATCGATATGGCTCATCCAGATTCGGCTCTAAAGGTTCGGCCTGGACAATAACGAAAGTTATCCTGCGTTCTAAAAATTGAATTCGGTGAGACCTTTCCCCCACTCATTTGGACCAAACCTATTTAACCCACACCCGGATTCCTTGAAAGACATTGTCAAAAAATTCGGCTGGGACTGTTGGAAAATTAGCCGATGCGATGAGTGTGTTTGTAAAGGCAAAAATCAGCAGGCTGGGATGGGTATGACATACAGTGGAGCTAGCAGTGGTGCGGTTACGGGAGATCCATTTACGGAGCCTTGGCCTAGTGCTGCGCCTCCCCCGCAGGGGCCAGAATATCACTTCCTCTATCAAGAGGCAGACGGTACCTGGGCTGGTTATGGTGGCGCCACATCGACTGATGATCCGGCAAATATTCAGCACTACGGACGTCCGGAGGATTATAAGAATGGAATGCAAATCTCATCACGTTGGTGCCGTTGTCGTACCAAAAAGTAAAAACAACCTAAGACACTTATCGTTAGTCGTTCCTATTCTATTTTTGACGTTCTCCGGGGTGAACGTGCCGTCTAGTGCAAGTGTATCTAAAAATGTTGAGATTGAACTAGGTAAATTTTCGAGACTAAAGCCTCCTCTAACAGATTTCTCCGGCGCAGTAGCAATTAGATTCGAAAACAAGGGGCGATCAACGACGACTATACCATTCAGCTGGATTACCCTTCCGGCTGACAGAGGCAGTTCTACATCGGTTATTCTGCCGGATACTGAAGTTTGGTGTGTGGCAAGTACCATTAAGTATTCGTGGACTGATGAATTAGGGCGCAAAATCATAGAAGGTGAAACACCCATCTATAGTGAGTGGTTAACTCTTAAGAAGTGTGATAGCGCTATGAAAAATGTGCTAATCAGAATTCCAGACAAGCCTGGTAAATACATCTTCAAGCTTACCTTTGATAATTCTGTTGTTAATGATTACGGTTCCGATAAGTCGTCCTACAATTCAAATTTGTATTCCACTTTTAAGGCTGTGGTTGAACGAGTTGTCGAAGTAAAATAGAAGGGCAAGTGCTATTTGGGAGATCTAACCTGATTGACTGTGGCTCGATCCTCTTCACATTTTAAATTTGCCTTGATTGACCTTGCCCCATTTGTTGAGCCAGTCTCTAAGAGAACAACGAAACTGCACCTAATATGGTGCTTCACCTACTAACCTAAAAAAAACAAAAGTCCCGCATTAAATGCAAGCCTTTCTCAGTTCAATAACTCAACGCTCGAACGCAATAAAGAGCATTACTACCATTTCCCTCTAATGCCATTCATTTCATTTCTGGGGCAAAGTTGGGATATTGTTGGGACAAGATTTTAAATAGCCCCAAAAGCAAAAGCGGTTTTCTTCCGAAAACCGCTCTCTATAATATTTGGGCGATGAGAGACTCGAACTCCCAACCCCCTCGGTGTAAACGAGGTGCTCCACCATTGAGCTAATCGCCCGACAAGACAATCAGTCTAACATGCCAGGCAATCGACTAAGAAGAGCAAAGCCGTAATCAGCTTAGCTTTGCTTCAAATTTGCAACATCATCAATGTCAAGCACGCGCGGGTGCCGCTTTAAGCACCGCCAGGCGGCCATCCGCTAGATATAAGACCAAACATAAGCCCGTCGAGAAACCATTTCAGGAGGGTATATAAATAGTAGCGACCAGTTAAGACCCCTTTCCAGAGAACAAAAGTACCTAAAGGCTCATTCCGTGGGACAGGCAGACACGAGCGACGGCAAACACAAACCAGCAGATGTGCCCAAAGACGGCGCTGGTGCGGACGCGGCCGAAAAGGCCCAGCCCCTTGCCAACCAGGCTCAAGATCTAAGGCGCAATGCCGCAGAGTGGAATGGCGCACTTGCCCAGAGCACAGACTCTGGAGCGGTTAAGGCCATGGGCTTTCCCGATGCAAAAATTGAAGAGAAACCGGAAAAGGCCACAGGCTCGAAAAGTGCCGAGCAAGATGGCCCTATATTCATAAAAATTGCCGGAATTAAGACCGAAGAAGCCGCTGTGGGCGAATTTATTAAAATCAACGTCAAGCCCGGCGAAGTAAAAGCTACTGCCGAGCAATCGGTGATGCAAATTGCAGCGCAACACTTAGGGCCGGGCGCAAGCTCAGAACAAATCAAGCAACACGCCAAAGAAATCTACGAACTCAATTTTATCAAGCTCTCCAAAAGCGATTCGCCACAAACAGCAACTGTTAAAGCTGGTGAAACAATCAGAATGCAAGGCCACACCGCAGATGGTGCTGTTGTTCTAACTGATACCGGCAAGTCGCTTTATACAATTACTGAAGACGGCAAAGTAAAAGTAACCCGACCAGACGGCAGTGGCTTTGAGCGCAGCTTTACGGGGAAAGCTGACGACAGCTACAAAGAAGAGCACTTTGGCCCTAAAGCAACCGACAAATTTACCGTTGTGCGCAGCGCCGATGGTCGCTTAATTAGCAGTGACAAACCCGAGCCACCCGCTCCCAAGAGCCTGGCCGAAGAAAAAGCTGGCCTAGAGCGCCTGATCGCTGAAAAAGTAGTGCTGCCGAATGAAAGCGAAAAACTAAAGCGCGACATGCAGACTTTTGAGGCGCGAGCAAAACGAGACGGTATCAGCAGCGAAGAAGTAGCCCGCACCTACCGTGACCTGGCTCATGTATTAGAGTTAAAAGGAAATGTCCCGCTATCGCAAAGAGAGCGAGTAAGGCTTGTCAACGGCGCCATGGCTAATGCTGCGGAGCCTACATCAAACGACCAGGGTAAATACAGCACCTGCCAGATTACAACTATTGAAAATAGACTCTACGCCAAAGAACCATCCACGGTGACAAACATTCTTTCGCAAATAGCTAGCGAAGGACGATTTACCACAAAAGATGGCACTAGCGTGACCATGGAAGAAACCAATCTCAGAGCCCATGGCGATGCCGCGCTTAACGCCAAAAACGGCTCATGGCTGCGCTCTTACACCAGCCAAGTTTTTCAGACTGCTGCCATCTCGGCTTTCTACAGCCAAGAAAATCTGCGCAAGATGCCACCAGGCGATGTTCACTACTACCAGAAGCAAGCTACTGGCCCCTATGACAGCGGTGAGTCACTAGTTGACTATTCACACGGTCGCCCCCAAGAGCTAGATAAGGGGCCGGGCATGGCGGGCTACATGAATAATATGATGCGCATCAACGAGCAGCTCACCAAGAAGTGGCAGCCAGAGATGTTCATTATCAATCAGGCAGAGCAAGAGCGCGACAGTGAGCACAACCTGGCTACTGGTGTAAATTCAGTAGAAGACTTCGCTGAAAAACTCAAGCACCTGCGTGAAAGCGAAAAAGGTCCACTTTTCGCCACTCTCTTTGTCAGAGTAAACAGCGATCCGCTCGTTAGCACCATGCGACACAACCCGCTTACGGGGCCGCTTTCAACAGAGAAAATTCTAGCCGACCATCATGTGGTCAATATTGTCGACTACGATCCAAAAACCAGGCTGGTAAAAATTGATGGCCAGTGGGGCAATTCGCGCGACTTCATCAACAAGCCAATGACAATAGAACAGGCCTATGCTGCCACTAAGCCGCCTTCTGGAGAAACCTGGATGGCGCGAGCAGAAGCAATGAAGAAAACAGCCACGCCTCAAGAATTTGACGGCCAGTTGGGTAACCTTGCCAATGCTTTAGCATCGAGCTGGGTCGGCGATTTACAGCTTGGCACAAAAGTAGATATTGCTGATGCCCGAAAGACTATTGCCGCCTACGAGCGCCTGCGGGCGGGGCGACCAGGACAAGCTTACAAAGAAGCTGATGCCAGCATGCGCGAATTAAGACATGAGCTGTCGCTGGCTGAAAAGCAAAAGTAATAGCAGAAGTAACAGTAGAACTAAAAGTAGTAGCTATATCAAAAGTAACAGAAGCTATAGCAAAAACAACAGAACCTAAGCTTCAACCGTAAAGTGAAATTGACTACCTTTGCCTTCCTCGGTAGTTACCCAAATTTTGCCGCCGTGCAAAGTGACTATTTCTTTGCAGATGGCAAGGCCTAGGCCAGATCCACCCTTACCTTTGTGGGCAGCTCCAGTGCCCTGCTGAAAACGCTCAAAGATCGACGACACCATATCAGGTGGCATGCCTGGCCCTTGATCTTGCACAGTGATTTCTACAAATTTATCCTTGGCAGTGGCAGAAAGTTCAATATGTCCACCCGGTGGAGAAAATTTGATGGCGTTAGAGAGCAGATTGAAAACTACTCGACCAATTTTTTCTCTATCGGCCAACACACATAAATCAGTCTCCACACAGTCAATAACGATGCCGTTCACCTCAGTCCAGTCAGAGACATTGGCCTTAACCTCATCAAACAGAGTGGCTAAAGGAAGGCGCTCTTTATTCAAAGTCATGGTGCCCGATCTTATTTTCTCAATGTCGAGCAGGTCATTGATAAGGCTGAGCATGCGGGAGCTATTGCGCTCAGCGGAGTTAGTCAGGCGCACGCCTCTTTCATTGAGTTGGCCAAGCATGCCAGCCTGAGCCATTTCAATCATGCCCTGGATAGTTGTTAGAGGTGAGCGCAGGTCATGGGTGAGCATGGCCACTAGCTCTTGCTTGGCCCGCTCTAACTCTTTGCGATCGGTCATGTCGTGAATAACCACAAACAGTGATAGTTCTTCTTCTGACCAGTGACCACTCCAAAGTGTATCGACTATGCTGCCGTTGCGGCGTCGCACCCGAAATTCCTTTTCGCGCTCCGATTGGCTCGGGACGCGCTGTTTCTTCTCGCGCAGCTCGGTGATCCACAAGAGTATTCTGGCTTTGTCTTCTTCAGCAATGGCATCCACAACTCGTGTGCCGATAAGATCTTCTGGTTCTAGACCAAAGAGTTTGAAACTAGCTGGGTTAGCAGTGCTAAAGCGACAGTCTTTATCAATGGCACAAATTGTATCGAGAGCATTTTCAACCACAGCTCGCTCTTTGTGATTTGACTCTGTTAAAGCCCGAGCCATGCGGCGAAATACTCTATCAACCTCTGCGATTTCATCATTGCCTTGCAGCGGGGCGCGCAGCTGGTTGCCGGTGGCTAGCCTGGCGGCATTGTCTTGCAAGAGGCGCAAGCGACCAACAACGTCTTTGAGCAAGAAGACAGCAACTGCGATACTCAATAGAACATTGACAATGGCAGCGAAAGTGGCCACAGTCAAGATTCTCTGTCTCAGTTCAGTCTGGCGATTACTATTTTTCTCACTATTCTGCTTTCTAAAGACAGCCTCTAGCTCATGATTCTGCTCAACTAGGGCATGGAACGTCGTTTGGATTTGCTTAATCGCTAGAACTTCATCGGTAAAGAACTGACTGCCTTCATGGACATTGAGGCGGTTCATCATCGAATCAAGAACTCGCTCGGCTTTGCTCAGAGTGGCGCGAGAAATTCGCACACGCTTGTTAATTTCTGGGTCGTCTGGCGTCAGCTCTATCAGCTCATCGTAACCAGCAAGAAGCTTCGCCACAGCGGGCTTATAGCTTTGATCGAAGCGGCCAGTCTCACGCCATTGGGTGCGAGTGGTGTTATACATGGTCTGCCACAATGCAAAGAGATCGTGGGTGAGAGCGGCGATTCCTTGAGCTACTTTCTTCGAGCGCAAGGCGATGGCAGACTCAGCCTCCGCTTGTTTTTGCAAGTCGACCAGGACGGCAACAAAGGCTAACTCGAAGCAAAGAGGAATTGCTACAAGTATTAACCCTTTGGCTTTCAAAGATAGCCGCATGCCAGATCGAGCGCCCTATTCAGTAGGTAACCTGACAAGTTTACTTGAAACGATTGAGAGCGTCGTATATTCTTAGACAGCGAATTTGATATATACCCCAGGTTGCCGGAGCGAAATGGCTAAGATCCTCTTTGTGGAAGATGATAAAGACTTGACCGAGATGGTCAATGACTGGCTATCGGCCGACGGCTACTCGGTTGAGGTTGTCCACGATGGAACCGAGGGATGGGAAGTTCTGCGAAAGGGCAAATTCGATTTAATTATTCTTGATTGGCACTTGCCTGGTGGCCTTTCTGGGCCAGAAATTTGTCGCAAATATAGAGACTCTGAAGGCAAAGCACCGGTAATAATGCTCACCGGTAGAACCGAAATTACTGAAAAAGAGCAAGGGTTTGATGCTGGTGTAGACGACTATTTGACCAAGCCTTTCAACCTCAAAGAACTATCGGCACGCTTGCGCGCACTGCTAAGACGGCCACCAAATAAGCTTTCAAATGTTATTACCAATGGCGAAGTCGAAATTGACCTGGTCAAACGCATCGTCACCAAGAGTGGTGCCAAAGTTCAGCTTCTGGCAAAAGAGTTCGATTTGCTTGAATATTTCATGCTCCGCCCTGATGAAGAGCTTGGCACAGATACTCTAATACAGCGGATTTCAAAACCGGGCTCAAAGGCAACGGCAGACACCCTGCTCGAAACTATCACCGGCTTACGCAACAAGCTTGATGATGGCCAAGATCAGTCGCAGTCAATCATCGCTACCATTCCCAATGTCGGTTATGGCCTGCGCAAAGTAGCCGCGCCAACAAACTAATTCAAAACTAAGCAAAGACC
>Ga0075444_10002242_pt1 | contig 11649 bp, 11 predicted proteins | sample CoawatmetaG01DNA_FD_76836 | JGI IMG/M metagenome (GOLD analysis project Ga0075444, IMG submission 76836) | Marine microbial communities from the West Antarctic Peninsula - Coastal water metaG017-DNA | ecosystem: Environmental > Aquatic > Marine > Coastal | place: Atlantic Ocean: West Antarctic... | reverse complement strand
TCTCTATTCTTCATCCTCTTCCTCCTTGATGTCACCATCAAAATCACATTGAGAATCATCTCCATAATCCGTACCAAGATATGTAACCTCAATACCATTATCATTTTCGCAATCGCCTTCTTTTGTAATGCTAGGCAAACAAATTGCTAGGGCAAGTTCACCCTCAGTCAGCTTTCTATCAGAAACTATACTAAAGTTTCTTACATCAACTGATTGCTCAGTCACTTCATACTCATATTTTTTATTCATAATATTACCTCCAAGTAAATTGAATAAGTTAAATAAACTGTTTCACGCTTTTGCGATCCTCAGTAGAAAATACACATTTTCTATACAGTTTCATCAAAATCGACATCCTCAGATCGCTCTGAGCGACATATCTAAAGGTAAGACAGGCACAGACATACCCTAAAACACCCTACCTTTAAATCGTCTTAAAAAAATAGACCAGTAAACTCTATCCCACCCAAGGTGAAATAAATATTTACCAGTCCATTATCATTTACGCTTTCTTGTAACCTGTTTTCCTAGAAGTAAATCTAGGAGTAATACTTGGGTTATCTTGAAAGAGTAAAGCCTTCTCTTCTTTAGTTCCAAAATGAACAATAGCTTTCATCAATCTTTTTGCCATTGTTTGGACACTTGGTCTTCTACTTTCGCCAGTCACTTTATCTACTATAGGCTGAAGTTTACATAAATCCTTTATTGTAAAATCAGTCTCTTCTGCTTTCCATAAAGCAAGTGATTGAGAATGTAACCATTTGTAATAACCATTCATGAATCCTGCTGTAAGGTTAGATTCATTAAGAACCTCATGACCTCTCATAGAATTGCCCATGATATCCAAATCAATATATTTCTTATAAGAGTATGTATTCCAGTCCCATTCTCTTACTTGATCTTTATTCGACAGATCAATATATACCTCTTCAGAAGTACCTTTGTTATCACCAACAGCTTTAATCAACTCAGACTTAATGCTAGTTTCCACACTGGGATTACTTTCAACAGCCTTGTTAATCAAACTTCCTAAAGACTTTAATGAACTAGCTACTGACTTGTCAGCTTTTTCATTTCTAACTTTAACAGGCTCTTCCTCTTCCATTACTGGAGGAGTAGCTACCCATTTTCTTTTAGCCTTTTCTTTAGGTTTTAAGACAGGCTCATTATTAATACTGGCTTCCACTTTAAGTAACTCATCGAGTTTCCTCTTAGCTTCTAGCACAACATCACCAATGATGCCTTTCATTAAGTCATCCTTGCAATGAATAGACTGCTGTAGCAATCCCTTCAATTGTTCAGATTTATTTACGCCAAAATCAGAATGAATCTCATGCATCCACGCCCAAATTTCTTTAGGCACTTTTACAAGTACATTTCTTTCTGTTTCGACAGCTTGGTTTTCTTTATTATTTTCCATAATAAATGCGACCTCCATCGCTTAAGTTTCTGTTTCATGCTTTTGCAATCATTCAGCCAAGATACACATCTTGATACAGAATAAAGAAAGGGCGGATTGCTCCGCCCTATCAACTATCTAAGGTTATTCACATCGACATAAACTGTCTCACCAAAAGCTAAATCTCTTGAGTAAGAACTCTCCTCTGTGCAACACCAAATTACTGGGACATTAGGCTCTACCTTTTCACTTACATAACCAAATCCATCTGTGAAGTAGATAAATGCTTGCACATCATCTACATCATCAGAGTAGTCATTGAAAAGATTGAAAGGTGGGTCAAATTCTGTACCACCGCCACCTCTAATCTCAAGAACAAGTTCCTCGCCTTGATCAAGTTCATATATATCCCACCATTCACCTTTAGAGTTCTTACGAACAGTTGTATCGCAATAACAAACTCTAACTTTCTCAATACCGCAGTCTTCTGCCATAGATTGAATCTCACTTGCGAAACAATCTAATTCATTCTGATCAACACTAGCAGATGTATCAATTGCAATTGCAATCTCACCACCTTGCGGAAGCCTAGCTTTACTTGGCAGATTAATTCCCTGCCATGCAAACCTTCTATTAAGCCTTGCCCACGAGTTATCATCAGCAACTGATGACTTTAAAAAGTCGCTAAGTTCGTCTTTCCAACAAACTTCAGTCTTCTTCATATCATCAACTCTAGTGCCTAAAGCAGAAGTTCCATCATGAGACATTGCTTTCTCAAGTCTATCTCCCATCATGACTGATCTCTGTATCTGAGTAGTTAACTCAGTAAGTTCAGATTCATTCAGGGGTTTTCCATCCTTGTCTTGAGCATCCCATACTTCGCCAATTGGGTTTGGTATGTCATCATAAGAATATTTACCAGTCCCATTTCCTTCTGCTTCTCCTTCCTCTGAACCGCCATCCCCATTTGAGTCTCCGCTTTGATCTGAATCATCATCCTCAGAATCGCCATCGCCCTTGCTTTGACCATCATCAGATTCTTCTTCTTCACCTTCATTTGGATTTAGTTGAGAATTCATTTCATTGATCTGATCAATTGCTTCCTGCAATTTATCCTCATCACCTGTCAGAATTCTATAAACCTCATTAGCAGACATACCTCGATACTGGCGATCTATTAGACCACCTTGGGGTAAGACAAATCTAAGATCAAAATGTAGCCACGCATTGATTACATAATCAGTAGCGATATTCCAAATCTTAGGATGCCTATTACCTCTTCTTAGAGGATGCTCCCATATGACATGACAAGCTTCATGAATTAGTACGCCTTGTATTTCCTCTTCAGTAAGATTGTCTACAAAGCTTCTATTCCAATAAATACGCTTGCCATCAGTTGCCATAGTGTCACAGCGATCACTAGCTTCAACTAAGTCAAGGCTCAAAAGCATGGAAGCCATGCCAATGTTACCTTTCATAAGTTTTGATCTAGCGGTAATGATTTTCTTCTCTGATTTATCAGTAATCATTTGTCACCCCCAAAGGCTTTATCTAAAAAGCTACCTTTAAGACTTCCAATTGAATCTGCTAACTCATCAGCCACTTGCTTACGCTTGCCTTCACCTAACTCAGTCTCATCTCTTAGAGAATCAATTGAGTTAACTTGAGCCAAAACACCGCAAAGCTTTTGATGAGCATCAGTAACATCTTTATCGTTACCTAAAATATCAGAATTGATAGCAGGCAAAACATCAACTGCCTGCCTTAATTTATCAAAACTGCTATCTTTAAAGAAGCCACCTTTTTGCTTGTTCTTTGGATCATAGCTTTCAAGCTTATCAACAATGTGATCAACCTGTTCAACCAATGCTCCAACAGTAAGCTTAAAAATGTTTTTAACATTCTTGTTGGCTCTCTTCACTGCATCACGTTCTATCCTTTGTTGCATTTTTTCAGATACATTTATTCTAATATCTGAACCGCCAAACGATGGAACTAGACTCAACTCAAAATCAAATTTAAATTTGGCTTCAAGATCATCTACATGAGGAAAATCGTCTTCATCAAACGCTTGCCCAAGTTCCCTTTTAGATTGCTCAACAATCTTTGGATACTGCTTTAAGAAATTCTTAACTTCTTTGAAGTAGTCAGTCTTAGCTTTATCCATTGCATCCTGCAATCTTTCAAGGTTCGTGTTTGGGCATAATCTATACCCAGTCACAACTTTTCCATCGTAGTCTGTGGTGTTGTCATCCCATGCCACAGTCAAAGGGTAGTAGTAATTGTTTCTAAAATTGTTTTGGATTCTGCGAAAGTATTTATTCGCATTAACTCCAAATATATTCTTTGAAACATTTAATAGTCTCGCATCGCCTGTTTTCACATCGACAGCAAGCCTATCCCTTAAATACCTGTCTACCTTAACGCCACTTGGGTGTTTCGCAGTAAAGCGAACCAAAGTAGCACTTTGAGACAAAGTATTATTCATTTTATTATCCATAATAACCTCCATTATTTAATTAGATAAAATTTCAATTCCCTGTTTCGATTCTTTTGAATCCACTTAATAAATTAAGTGCCTATTGCTAGGTCATCAGACGAGATACACATCTCGTGACAGGAATAAAAGGAGGTGCGAAAGAATATTTACCAGTTAAATATTCTTTCAACACCTTCGTGAGATTAGACTTCGAAGTCTTGATGATCTACCTTGAACTCAGAGTAAGTAGCTGTATTTTTCAAATCACTATTAAAAGCGACAGCTTGTCTTACAAAGAAAATAGCAAACTCAACAGTTGGAAACTGTTTTACATATGCTAAAGCATTTTCAAAGTAGTCATAAACCACCTCGTCTTTTGCTTCTTTGATCATAGTAGTCAGAGCAACGCAAAAGGCATAACAAAGACCTGCTTGATCTACGACTTCCACATCTTTACCAGTAACAATGTCTTTCAAATGTGGAAAAACATCATCTTGTAAAGACAAGAAGTTAGTAAATTCAATTGCTTGAATCTCTCCAACATCGCAACCTGCAAGCGTTTGCAGTAGTCCTGTTGGCGGAGTAGTCTTAAGCGAGTCGCTCAGTCTTGTCCATGCTCTAGGCGATGGCTGTGGGGTCGTAACCTTAGAGTCAAAATCGTTTAAAGAATTTGGCTGTAAGTTTATATAACCAGTCACACTAGGGTGAACATCATTTTCATATGCCCACTCTAACCAGTCGTTAGTATCATGTTCAAAATCAATCATCGAACACCTTCCAACAACATGACTTGGCAGTTTGTTACTACCTGCTCTATCAGTCGCTCTATTACCTGCACAAATTATTTTCCAACCTTTTGGTAAAACATATTCACCCAGTCTTTTCTCATAGATCAACTGACCCACGATAGCTTGGACACTAGGATGTGCTTGGGCATACTCATCAAAGAATAAAACACCCTCACCACCCATAGGCAGATTGCCTAAGAAGGCTCTCTTTTGTCCGCCATCATCATCTATATATGGTAATCCTCCTAGATCAACTGACTCGTAAAGAGACAGTCTAAAGTCAATAAAGCCAAACTCCTTAGAATTTGGTTTTACTTTATCTATTACTACATTGCGATCATCAGCTAGATCATCAGCAACTTGTCTCACGACAGCCGACTTTCCAACTCCAGTTCCGCCCAGTAGGAATGGTGAATTACCACCCATTAATACAGATTTCATTATCTGTTTTGCAATACTTGGTTTCATATTAACCTCCATCAATATAAATAAGTTGTTAGCTAAATTGCTAACACCATGACACCCTCGAAAGGGTCAGAGCATCTCTGCTTACTGGTTTAATGTTTCGACCTTATCTCAAAGGTCATCCTCAGATGGTTTATCTTATTATTCAATATGCTCTAGGAATAAATCCTAGAAGCTTGTCTACTCTACGCATCTCTTTTTTAAGCTGTATTGTTACAGCTTCTCTTTGCTTCTCAGTCATCTCTTCATGACCCCATCCGCCAAGTTGCCCATCACACCATGCCCATTCCATATCAAACAATCTATCGTAAATAATACCTTGGGCTATTTTTCTTGGGGTCGTTTTGTTTCCATGCCAATCTTTCATCATAGAACCCCCATGTTGGAAGCAACAAAGGTAGCAATTGCTATCACAACTACTAAAGGTTTTAGGACAAACCAACTAACCCATTCAATACCTTCCATTTTATTTAATTCAAATCTAAATTGATCTAACGATCTAGTAAATCTATTCATAATTACAACCTCCCAGTTGTTTATTTATTATCAAGACTTCCATAAATGGATAAGGACATTGCTGTTACCTTGTTTAAAGTTTCGACTGGAGTCTCGCCAGTCATCCTCAGTTGATTTATATTCTAGGTATTGAACTAAAGTCTACATCTTGTAGCTGTTTTGGTTTAGTTTTAGTTCTTTCAGAAGTATAGCCACATAGATACATGGCTTCATTCAAGTCATCACAGTTATTAAGAAATATTATGGCGTTATCTCTAACCAAAGTATCATGCATAAGAAACCAGTCATTGACCTCAGATGGAACCATGTCATCAGACCTACCAACAATAGTTGCTAGTTGTAGATACGCCTTGATATCACCTCTAGCCACCTCTACATCTTTAGGAATATCTCTTTCAGAAGGAAGAGTATTTACAACCCATCCTACTTGCTTTGCTTCACATTCTATTAATTTTAATATTGCTATTAGTTTATTCATAATCACAACCTCCCAGTTGTTTCTTGTACCCAATAATTGGATACTCATTCAGCCTGTTAATTCAGGGACAATGGAGGATTGTCTCCTCAGATTTCGTATGATCAACCATTCTCGAATAGCTTCTTTACTTCATGGTCAGCACAATGAATTCACATTGCTGTTGATACAATCCCTCTGAGGAATTTATGAGTCTTGCGGTATCATTTCGACAGGCACTCTCTCAAACTAGTCACTTTATTAGGCGGATTCAGATACGACCTTCACATTGAACCTAGTCGCGTCCTACTTCTAGAACCTTACCTTTAAACCTTTCAGTACCCAGTTGGGTGGTAGCTAGCTTTTAAAGACATCATCGTTTTGGTCTGTGAGATAACCTTACCACATAAAACATATACTGGTACATATTTCTACACCTTATATGTAACCTATATTTAGCAATCAGAATGTGAGCATTACTAAAGCTACCTAATTGGTTTAATATTTCTCTATGAAAGAAGACAAAAAACCAAACCTAAAACTGGTCAGTAAAGACTCAGTTCTTACCATCAAGCAGAAGCAATTTGTAGACGAGATTATCAAGGGCAAGTTAGGTAGTCAGATCGATTGCTACATGAAAGTCTACGATGTATCTCTGACCAAGGCAGGGAAGACACCTAAGCACGCTCACGTTGATTGTAGCAAGCTTATGACCAACCCTAAGATTAACCTAGCAATTAGGAAGGGAATGGAGCGTAGAGATACCAATGCAGTAGCTTCAAGTCTCAGGACAAGGAACTATGTGATAGACAGGCTCTATGCTGAGAGCAAGGAGTCAGACTCTGATGCATCAAGGATTAGATCATTGGAGTTACTGGGCAAGACCATAGGATTGTTTAGCGATGTTATAGAGACTAAGGAAGCTAGGAGTAGTGAAGAGGTAGAAGCTGATATAGAGGAGAAAATTGCTCAACTATTAACAGCAGATCAAGATCACTAGACCCTCTTCTTTTATTCTGACGCGTTTCTTTAATGACCCCCACCCCCCTTGTGGTGTAGCGGGACTCAGACTCACATATATACATAGTGATCTGCACAGGATATTACTAATTTTTACAGGGGTACCCCCTATATTGCATTTTGATAGCGTTTTTCATGCATATAATATATAATTTTTTCAGAAAAGACCCAAGGTACCCTACACCCCCATATTATTTTACAAAAATAGTTGTTTTTTCTGTGAAGATATGCAATTATGTTAAAATCTAGCGTGATTCACATCCAGTATGTACCTACTTGTTAAGTATGTACTTACTAAGTATCACTATCTGGTAGTAACTAAGTAGGTTTTTAATTTATTAAGTACATACCTACTAGTAAGTATAGGAGATGTATGAGTAATCAAATATTAAGTCAAGTACAAAACCTTTCTTTGGATGAGAAGAAAGAGTTATTGGTCTTATTAGATGAATTAGAACAAGCCAAGTCCAGAGAGAAGTGCTCAGAAGACTACATGACCTTTATTAAAGAGGTTTGGAGTGCTTTTATAGAAGGACCTCATCATAAGATCATGGCTGATGCCTTTGAAAGGGTAGCAAGAGGTGAATTAAAGCGTTTAATCATCAACATGCCGCCTAGACATACCAAATCCGAGTTTGCATCGTACCTATTACCAGCATGGTTCCTAGGTAGCAGACCAGAAAAGAAAATAATACAGACAGCTCATACCGCAGAACTAGCAGTTGGCTTTGGTAGGAAGGTTAGAAACCTTGTTAACAGTAAAGACTATAAGAAAATATTTCCTAATGTAAATTTACAGTCGGATTCCAAGGCTGCGGGTCGTTGGAATACAAATAAAGGCGGAGAATACTTCGCGATTGGTGTAGGTGGTGCGGTTACTGGTAAAGGTGCTGACTTACTTATCATTGATGACCCTCATTCTGAGCAAGAGGGTGCAAGTTCAGACATAAATGTATTTAATCGTACCTATGAATGGTACACCTCTGGTCCTAGACAGCGTTTACAGCCTAATGGTGCAATCGTTGTAGTGATGACTAGATGGCATAACAAAGATTTAACAGGTCAAATAGTAGATTCCAGTCTGAAAAGAGGTGGAGCTGACCAATGGGAAGTTATAGAACTACCTGCAATCTTACCTTCTGGTAAGCCTTTGTGGGATGCTTTCTGGAAACTAGAAGAGTTAGAAGCTTTGAAGGCTGAATTGCCTAGTTCAAAGTGGATGGCTCAGTATCAACAAAACCCTACCTCTGAAGAGGGAGCTATTGTTAAAAGAGAATGGTGGCGTAAGTGGGAGGGAAGAAATCCTCCTGAATGTGAATTCGTGATTCAATCATGGGATACCGCATTTCTTAAAAACCAAAGAGCTGACTATTCAGCATGTACCACATGGGGAGTTTTCTACAAAGAAAATGATGATGGTTTTTCGGCACCAAACTTAATACTCTTAGATGCCTATAAGGAGCGTCTAGAGTTCCCAGATTTAAAGAAGATGGCATTTGAGAAGTACAATGCCTATAAACCAGATGCGTTCATTGTAGAGGCTAAAGCGGCTGGCTTACCTTTAATATTTGAATTAAGAGCAACAGGTATACCAGTACAAGAATATACTCCTAGTCGTGGAAATGATAAGATATCTAGGGTTAACGCTGTTTCTGATCTATTTGCTTCAGGTGTCGTTTGGGCTCCTGAAACTAGATGGGCAGAAGAAGTTGTAGAAGAGTTTGCTGGTTTTCCTAACATGGAACATGATGATTTAGTTGATAGCAGTACGCAAGCTCTGTTAAGATTCAGACAAGGCGGATTTGTTCCTCTTGAAACAGATGAGGAAGACGAGCCATTAGAACACAATCGAACAGCAGATTATTACTAGGAGAATAAATTGGCTATTGATAAACAATTACAAACTGTAAGACCTATAGATGGTTTAATAGAAATGGAACAAGAAGAAGGTTTAGACCTTGATATAGAAGAGATACCAGATTCAGTCGTAACAGAAACCGATGATGGTGGAATGATTGTAGACTTTGATCCATCTGCTTCCAATATGGGAGAAGAAGAATTTAATTCTAATTTAGTAGAATTTATAAAAGATGATGAACTTAGTAGTATAGGTAATGAACTAATAGGTGCTTATAATGCTGATAAAGAATCAAGATCAGATTGGGAAGAGAGCTACACAAAAGGCTTAGATCAACTTGGTTTAAAGATAGAAGAAAGAACTACACCTTGGGCAGGAGCGTGCGGTGTGTTCCATCCTATGCTTAGTGAGGCGGTAATTAAATTCCAATCACAAGCTATATCAGAGATATTTCCAGCAGCAGGTCCAGTTAGAACCAAGATTGTAGGAAAAATTACATCAGAAAAAGAAAAACAAAGTCAAAGAGTTCAAGATTATTTAAACTACTTGCTTACTTACGAAATGAAAGAGTATCGTGGTGAGACAGAAAAGATGTTATTTTCTTTACCTTTAGCTGGTTCAGCATTTAGAAAAGTTTATTTTGATCCAACACTAAACAGACCAAGCGGTATATTTGTACCAGCAGAAGATTTTGTAGTTAACTATGGTGCAAGTGATTTAGAAACTTGTGAAAGAGCTACTCATGTAATGAAGAAGTCAGCTAACGATATTAGAAAAATGCAAGTTAGTGGATTCTATAAAGATATAGATTTGCCAGATGCAAGTCCAAATCCTTCAGACATTACTAAAAAATACAACGAAATGACTGGCGAGTCAGAAAGCTATAGCTATGACACCAGACATACTCTACTTGAAATGCAAGTAGATTTAGATTTAAAAGGCTTTGAAGATGTGGGAGAAAACGGGGAACCTACTGGTATAGCATTACCATATGTTGTAACAATTGATTATCCTTCAGGCATTATTCTTAGCATAAGAAGAAATTATTACGAAGATGATTCTAAAAAATTAAGAAGGATGCACTTTGTTCATTACCAATATCTACCAGGTTTAGGCTTTTATGGATTTGGTTTAATACATATGATTGGTGGATTAGCTAAATCAGCTACATCAATATTAAGACAGTTAGTGGATGCAGGTACTTTAAGTAACTTACCAGGTGGTTTGAAATCTAGAGGACTTCGTATCAAAGGTGATGACAGTCCTATAATGCCAGGTGAGTTTAGAGATGTAGATGTACCAGGTGGTGCTATTAGAGACAATATTACATTCTTACCTTACAAGGAACCATCAGCAACTCTATTTGCATTGTTAGGAAATATAGTAGAAGAAGGCAAGAAGTTTGCTAGCATATCTGATATGAATGTATCTGACATGAACAGTCAAGCACCTGTTGGAACAACTCTAGCATTGCTAGAAAGAAACATGAAAGTAATGAGTGCTGTTCAAGCAAGACTACATGCTTCCATGAAAAGAGAGTTTGAGATACTTGTAAGTATAGTTACAGACTTTACAGAACCTAAGTATCCTTATCCTACTGAAGAAGGCGAAGATATTAAATTACAAGATTTTGATGCAAGAGTAGATGTACTACCAGTTTCTGATCCTAACGCGGCTACAATGGCTCAAAGAATTATGCAGTATCAAGCTGCAATGCAGTTAGCTCAACAAGCACCTCAGTTATATAATCAAGGTGAACTACATAGACAAATGCTTGAAGTATTAGGTATTAAAGATGTAGATAATATAGTACCTCCTCAAGCAGAAGTACCTGCAGTTGACCCAGTTACAGCAGTACAAAATATTATTACTGGAAAACCTGTTCAAGCGTATGAGTCTCAAGATCATCAAGCTCATATAGACACATTGGTTGCTGCTCAACAAGACCCAAGTATTCTTGCAAAAATAGAATCAAATCCAAATGCTCAGACTATTCAAGCCGCTGGTTCAGATTACATTATGCAACATCTTTCATTGTTATTTAGAGATCAAGTTGAAAGAGAAATGGGTATAGACTTACCTCCAGTAGGAGAACAACTGCCTCCAGAAGCAGAAGTAAGATTAGCTAAACTAGTTTCAGAAGCTGCTAAACGAGTAGCTACTACAAATGCTGCACAAGCTGAACAAGCACGAATACAAGAACAAGCACAAGACCCATTAATTTTAGCAAAACAAAAAGAACTAGAAATTAAAGAAGCTCAAGTACAAGGTAAGATTGATTACGATGAATCTAAAATAATGCTTGAAGGTGCTAAAGCAATATCTAACAAAGAAATGGAAAAAGAAAGATTATCTACTCAAAAAGAAATTGCTGGATTAAATGTAGGTCAGCGTATTGCTAGCGATATGCTAGATAGAGAAGAAACTAAAGATAAAAAAGCTATAGATGATTACAAATTAGGTCTTGACATTGCTAAAGATATGGTAAAAGATATCAGTCTGAATGATAAATAACAGCAAAGAGCAATCACTTTCCGTTTTCTTAAGTAAGAAATTGAGAGAATTAATGAACGAATGTTCAGATCATATATCTACAGGAGGTTGTAAAGACTTTGCTGAGTATAAGAGAATGACAGGAGTTATAGAGGGATTAGCCCTTGCAGAGCGTGA
>Ga0075444_10002240_pt1 | contig 11653 bp, 7 predicted proteins | sample CoawatmetaG01DNA_FD_76836 | JGI IMG/M metagenome (GOLD analysis project Ga0075444, IMG submission 76836) | Marine microbial communities from the West Antarctic Peninsula - Coastal water metaG017-DNA | ecosystem: Environmental > Aquatic > Marine > Coastal | place: Atlantic Ocean: West Antarctic... | reverse complement strand
CAGTGAAATCACGGCGCGATGCTTTGAACTCGAATCGAACATCGCGATCCAAGAAACCTTCGATCTCAGACGCATCGATTGCCCGAAGAGCCTCCTGCGCATTTGCAACTTTGTCCCGCAAGCCGGAAAAACTGTCCGGAGGCGTTGCCAGACTAGGCGTCGCCAAGCCTGTGCGGACCGCCTCGATAGCGCCGATCGAATGCTCCGCCGTTGATTTTACCTGGTAGGTGAAAGGCAGCATGTCCGGTGCGAGACGCGCTTGGATGATGCTTTCATGCGACAAGCCTTTGTCATCGCAGAAGCTCTCGGCTTTATTCAAGAGCGCGCCAACAGAATCAAGTATTTGCAGGAACGACGGGACGGTGGCAGCGTAGAGTGAGAATGACATTCAGTGAATACTCCGAAAATAGGACACTTGTGATGAGGCTAACTTTTAACGTCGCAAGGGGCGACCGCCAGCGCCGAAATTTTAACTTCCCTCGATTTGTTGATGCGCAGTATGTTTGAGACAACAAATGATATCTAGTTCTATAGTGGAAATAGTGCGGGAATAGTGCGAGGGAATAGTGCGACACACGGGAATAGTGCGACACACACATAACGCCTCACATAATGCCTCTCACACCATCGACGTGATAGCGTACACCACAACGGGGCGAAGTCCTCCACGATCTTGCGTTGACGACTGTGCCAAATCAGAGGTCGGTTGAATCAGTATGGACACATACCAACACTCAGACGAGCTGAAGTGTGTGTCCATTTATTATTGATTTATTATTGATTTATTATTGCGTTAACAATAATTGATCGATGTCGTCGGGCACCCCGAGCTTGGTTCTTGCGGGCATCTCTTGCAGTTGAACAACAATCCTTGAATGACTGGACAGGCGATATTCGACCCTGACTTTCATGCCCAGCTTCAACATCTGATAGGAACCGTGATTTGACCCATACATTTTGACGTCCGGTAAATCGTAGCCGTGTAAACCCGTGAAGCTATACCGATAGCCGCTCATAATTGCAGTGCTGTCGTTAAAGTCCATCGAATGAATTTCTGCAATTCGAGTCTGAGTGTATTCACTAGCATCGATACCGGCGTGAGCCGAACCCAGCCATGCCAACCATAAAATCAACAATCCAATTCGAACTTTTCTCATGACAGCTCCTGCCTAATTGTTTTTTAACCGTTCCCAGGATGTTCGACCGGTATTTTCACCACGTGAGGTATCGGTCGCCCTGATCTCCAGGGACTTGTCACTTAACTGAGTGACACGATTCCCCCCCATGAATGTGGCATCGGTGGGTACTGCATCCTCAAAGAATGTGCTCGCAACCACGGCACCACCGGTTGTCCGGTCAGCGTCGTTGAAAACATCATCGTTGTTGAGATCAAATACACCTGCAATGGCACATACCAGACTGCCTGTTGCCGGACAGAAAGCATTCGCCGCGCCACCTGCTTCGACAGTACAGCTGAGTTTTTGTTTCGGTATCACGCTATTAACAAACACAATACCGCCACGTGTCTGAATGTTTCGGATCGCTCTTTCACCGGGGAACTGCGGATCGCTGCCAGTCGTCCCAGGATGATCAAAATCGATGTACCAGCCCAGATCCGTTGCGTAATCAACAGGATTTTTCGATAGCACTCTGACATCCCCCACATTGTCATCATTCGCAATCGAGGTGTAGGTCTGCTCAACCAGACCACTTTTAGTGACGACAGTAGAGCCAACGGTATCCCATATGCCATAAATACTCTGAATCGACTCGGACACATCATCACCTTCAAAGATATAGCTGCCGCTGGCGAAGATAACAAGGTAGCCACCACAGAGTCTGTCAACCCGGGTTTCCGTCGCATCAAAGGTATAGCAATTAGCGCCGCTGGATACTGTCGGATGTTTCACGATCAAAGGTATAGCAATTAGCGCCGCTGGATACTGTCGGATGTTTCACGATCAAAGGTTGAGTGGTAATCGGCTGCGCTTCATCTAATGCGGTGACCGCGTTATAGTACTTTGCCTGAAAGATCACCTGGGAATCCCAGTTAGCCGGGTTCGGATCACGTAAATCGAATCGATGCATATTACCAAAGCGATCTCCGGCGTAGGCCAAATCGACTGTGCCATTGCCATCCATATCGATGAGACGCGGTATACCCAGACCATTGGCGACACTGACATCCGTTTGTCCCGTATCGATCTGCACAAAATCATAATCTAATGTGCCACAGCCGGATTTAGCAGGATGACACCAGTTGCCGTCGGTGCCGCCGTCCACAAACAAACCGAATAACACCGCGCTACCACTGGTGCTGTTATAGCCATTGCCCATCACGGCTATCCATCTATTCTCTCCGTCTGCCGCACTGACGTTACTCATGGCGATGGTGGGCGTGCTATAGGTATATCCTAAGCCACTAATTTCGAAGCCCTCTGCATCCAGTAATGGCGTGCCACTGCCGTCGACAGGATGGTTATCGTCTTGATCGGTGAATTCCCACATCACGACTTCGTCAGCATTGCCTTCAGTAATGGCATCAGGATCAGTGATGTCGAGCGCAAAATAACCCTTGCCGCCACCCCGGTAACCACCGATTAGCACGGTAGTCCAGTTTTTGTCCTCAATGCTTGAATCACTTCTGAAATCAGGATCGAGATAAACATCATTGACCGCATTCGAAAGATCCACGGTGTAACGATGCGCATAGTTGATACTCAGCAGTTGCTTGATGCGCTGGGAGTAATTTCCGGTAATAATCTGCGCAGGCACATAGCCAAATAACTCCTCACCATCGTCCGCGTCAAAACCGTGCAGCATGCCATCGTTGGAAGAGACATAGACCAGGGCGCGCCGGTTTTCGTTATTTTTCTTAAAGACCTCGTACAGTTCAGCTTGAGGGTACGGCTGGCCGCTGCGCCGAGTTCTATCCGGTGCGCCATAGTAAACCGGCGTCGAACTAACAATATCTCCGAGCCGGCCCTGCACCAAAGGTCTTTCCCTCAAGTTACCCAGCGGCCGTTCATTTGAAGCATCACCCCGCAGATAATTTACATGCTTTAAAATCTGTGCGGCAAACAGCGGGTCGGTACTGGCAATACTATCAGTTGGATCATCTTCCAGAGCTTGCTGCTGGGCGGTATTTAATTCAGTGGATCGAAACGCAATACCCCCTGCACCATTTGATGCGGTAGGGTCGAAACTCAGAATCTCGCGGGTGTCGTAAGTCTTCAGCGCATCGAGTTGCGCAGATGCGCTCCAAACCTGATCTCCGAGGCTACCTGAAGCATCGAATTCTACTGCCACCAGGTCACCGGTACTGTCCTGAATATTATAAAATGCCCGGAACAGCAATGAGCCTTCCTGAATTTCCTGGGAGTTAAAACTCACCGCACTGGCGGTGCCGATGGCTTGCGCGAACTGGTTGAATGCTGTTTCGAGGGCGTATTTCAACTCGGAAGGGTTGCCTGCATTGAGATAGTCACCACGGCCGTTGACCGAGGTGTGGATTAGATCATTGAGTTTTTCATCATCGGTGACTGCGTCTCCCCAGCTAAATGCCTCGGTATAGTCCATTGGCACATCGTTCACATTGAGGCTGCCGTTAACACCAAACGCGATCACAAATGTCGACATATGCTGGTGCATTGTCGGTAGTATTTCCGAGCCACCGAACGCACTGGCCGCCGCTCCCTGCAAATCTCGGTCCGTTGCGGGGACCTCATTTGCCAGGCTCGACAGGTCTCTTTCATAGAAATGCAGGGCCACATCCGCAAGGGTTTGACTGGCAGAATCGGCATATCTGCCGCCGTCCCAGTCACTGTCGCCGTCACCATCGTCGTTGCCGATATCATTACTCGGACCACTGGCATTCCAGAACCCTGCGGTCACCACCAGCGAGAAGTTCTGCTGACAGTTTCCTTCCGGCTCAGGCAGGATGGGACAGGTCCTATCCGACGTGATAATGGTACGACTGTTTAAACATTCAAAATATCGACCAGTGCGCTCCAGGCTGTCTCTGATCGGTGTCGAGTTTGATGATGCATCATTGCGGTAAATGTGCTGCAGCAGATCGCCCTTGTTACCGGCCAATGATGATTCGTTCATTTCCCTGATATTGATATTGTCATTGGTGCCACCGAACGCGCCGAATCCAATTCGCATATTTTCTGAGGCCGCCACGACGCTGCCTAACGAGTTCTTTGAGGTATAGTGGCGCGAGCGGGAAAAACTATAGAAGTTCGCAAAGTTCTGGATTTCTTCCGTATAGGTACAGACACTGCTACTTGCACAATCATCACGGTTGGTACCCCGTGGATAAGTATCTGTTCCCCCATCGCTGGCAGGTTTTATCTCGACCAGGGTGCCTTCAGTGCACGCACCTCCGGGAGATGTGACCGGAGATGTTCCATCGACAACGCCGACGACATTGCCAGGGCAGTTGACCGAATCATCAATATCGGTCCAGACATAGTACTTCGCCAAAAAAACATTCCGATCCCCGTTGGGCATATTACGCGTAACGGTCAGATTAATTTTCGCACTACTGGTTTTATACGGATTCGATATAGCCGATGCTGGGTTGGAATCGACGAATTCGTTATTCCGATTATCGACGCCGATCCATTTGGCGTAAGTCACAGCAGGGTTATAATAGACCTTATTAAAGTCAGCACTACGTAACCGCCAGAGCCCAACACCCGGATCATTGTTCTCGCTGTCAGCGTACTTGGTTCTGCCACTTCCGTCTTCCGGTAAGAAGTAGGTCTTGGTCTGGTTACCTACAGCGTAATAGCCTTCACTCTGATCGGTCAGAATATCTGATGCCATACTCTCGGAATCATCCAGCAATAAAAATACATTAGGGATGGCTGGCACCGGCAACTCCAGCGGACCTTGCGACAAGTCCTCTGCATCAGCAATCAGGTTCTCATTGCTGACCGCCTGCGCGGCGGCTTTCGCGATATTGACGTACACCACACCTAATGCGCAATGCGCCTCACTGTCGTCAACCGCGTCGTCGCAGACCCGATACACAAAGTTATCAATCCCATCATCAGTCGCATTGGTACCATCGGTGGGTTCAAAAATAAACTCTCCGGTTGTTACCACCATACCCGCTTCGTTCGTGAAGACGACGGTTGACAACAGTGACGTCGTCCCCGGTACGGCCAAGTTTGACTGGGGCGAGGTATAATACAACGTCGAACTATCCTGATCCCAGGATTTCGAAATATCCCCGAGCGATATCCGGTAGTTCAGGGTGCCTGTATTTGCTGGCGACGGCACTATGGAGGTCGCGACCAACTTTAGATCCTGCTCCATATAGTAATCGTCGGTGGTGCTGATCACTCGGTGACAGGGCGTCGACGCGGAAAATGTATAAAAGTTTTTCAAGGGAGCAAGATAAATTGGCAACACGTCAAGCGAGTTGCCGTCGCTATCATACTCTTCGCAGACGGTCGCGCCGGGTGCATCCTCGACATCGTTAAGATTCACGACGATAGTGGCGGTATCGGTCAAACCACCGCTGTCGGTCACCTCAACCGTCAGCGAATAGACAGGGCTGCTTTCAAAATTCAACAATTCCTGATCCGGTGTATTAGAGCCGACGACCAATTCCTCGCTACTGTTAATCCGAAATTCTGCCGGTGACGACAGTCCAGCAATAATGGCGTAGGTAAAACTGTCTCCGGTGTCGACATCCGTCACCGCAAGGTCAGTGAGATAAACATCGCTGACCGAGTTTTCGTCGATGCTGACGTTCTGATCACCAATAATCGGTGCATCATTCGCACCGGTAATCGTGATGGTAATCGTCGTCGTTGCACCACTACCGTTGCTGTCACCGGTGTTAACGATGAAGCTGTCAGCTACGACTTCCCCCGCATACAATCGATCCGTCGCGCTGCCATTGTTGTTGTCAATGGAATAGGTCCAGGAACCTGCCGTATTGGTGACCTCGAGCGAACCATAGGTCCCAGCCTGCGCGCCGGTGATAAAGACGCCTTCGCCGGTATCGGCATCTGTAATTGTCAGGGCACCGCTGATGCTTGAAACCGTATCTTCAGTCATTGAACCTGCATTCGTACCACTAAATAAAGGTGCATCATTGGCTCCAGTGACGGTGATGCTGATGGTGGTGGTCGCTCCGGCGCTGCCATTATTATCGTCGGTGTTAATCGTGAAGACGTCAGTCACCACCGCACCGGCATTGAGGAGGTCCGACGCACTGCCATCGGTGTTATCGATGGTGTAAGTCCAGGCACCTGCCGTGCTGGCGATCGCCAGTGAACCATAGGTGCCGGTGAGGATCTCTACCTGAAACCCACCTTCACCATTGTCGACATCTGTAATCGTCAATGTGCTGCTGATTGACACGACATCGTCTTCGATAATCGAGCCCGTGGCGGTACCGCCAATGACCGGCGAGTCATTCACTCCTGACACCGTGACATTGATGTCTGCGACACCTGATTGGCCAGTCGCGTCTTCCGTAATGCATTGGGTGGTGAAGCCGCCAATGTTATCGACAACCGATTCTCCGGTGGCGAGACTCTCGAATAGGCCGTTCGGGTCGTACACGAAACTACCATCATAGTTAAGGGTAAACGTCGCACCTGAATTTGCCGTACCTTGCACGCCCGGCGTAAACCCTGGCGTCAGGTTGATCGCATACACCTGATGCGATACACCGCCGACATCGTTAACCAGCACACCTGGAGCGGGTACGATCAGGGGACTGTCTTCATCCGTGGAATAATTATCGTTATTGGTAACCGGATTCGCCCAGCAATTGGCGCCTGCGGTGGTGGCAAGCAGGAAAACCAAAATGCCCGGAAGCTTCAGCCTTGATTTCATGTAATCAGTATTTATCATTTTTTTATCTGCGACCAACGACTGCGCCGAAGCCTCCATTGAGTCCATGGCGTTTATCGCAAGTTTTAGCGCTGTTAAGGGCTCTGATCAAAATTTCTTACCGTAGTAGCTTTGCAATAGCACCTTGGCGGCGGCTGTTTTTCCAACCCCCTGTGCTGTCACACGAAAAACTTGGGTTCTGTCTGCGCCGGAGCCGCCGGCAACATTGTCAAGATTTAATCTGTCGTCATCTGAGACGATGGTGCCAACAAACTCGATCATGTAGCGAGGCTGATCCTGGCCATCGCTGTAATCCGCCGCCACAGAATTCGTGTCGGTCCAGTTCGCATCGTCTTCCCAGCGGGCTATTTCCCCGACCGCGTTCGCTTCATATTTGCCGTCGGCGTTTGCTTCGTAAGCGGTGATCACTGTTTCAGCCTCCACCACCGCTTCCGCCGTCTGAATTGCAGCTTCAGCGGACCGAAGCGCGACACTGCTGTCGACGCTGTTCCTGGCCATTGTTTCTGACAGACTGGTCATCTGAATCGAGGACGTCCCAAGCAAAGTTAGAATCAAGAGCGTCACCAGTGTCACCACCAGCACAACGCCCTGCTGTTGTGTCTTGCCTATTTCCACCTTATTCACCTTATTTACCCCTCAATTCTTTAACACCAATGTCAGGCTAAAGGTTCTGCGTAACAGACCATCAACCGCCTCGCCCGGCCAGCAAAACTGGCGACCACCCGCACCGTCACCGAGACAGCCGTGGGTTGGTGTGGTATTACCGTCCACATCATCGACAGAATGAGCCGTGACGCTGATGCGCAATGTACGCACGTTGGAAAATTGGTTACCGCGTTCGCATCAAGGTGTCGATTGGGGATATCGTCGTTGTCCGTATCGACGCCGTAGGTAATCTGTAAGTCTTCTATCCCTTGGACAATCTCCACCGGTTTATTGACCCCTCGCTTGCGCCATAACGACATGGGTTTGTTGCCCGATTTGTTTTCGCCGTTACTTTCCCGAATGTAATAGGTATCCGAAATGATCGCGGAAACGTAGGCGTTGGTTTCATAGGTGTTAAACTCCGCCAGGCGGGTATGGGCATTGGTATAGCCGTCGGCATCAGCGCCACCATCATGCTCAATCTTCAAATCGGCATCGAAGCCAGTGACCCGAAAGATCGTGCCCTTTTCGCAGTCGTGGATATAGGCCATATAATCGACCCCGAAGTCATAAGCCGTATCGTCCAGCTCAATCAGTTCGTCAGAGGAAACCATACCAACCGCCAATCTGTGTTTTTTACTGTCGATGTAGTTAAAGGTGACAATGTCCGTACCCCGCAGAATCTTATCCGTATCGATGCCATTGCCAGGCCCGATCGTACCGGCTGCATAGATATTCGAGTCAATACCACCAACCGTCTTTGGCAGTACATTGTGAATGTTAGGCTGCCACGCCGTGAGCCCACCTTCGTAACCAATCATATTGTTGGTTAGGTTAAATTCGTACGGGGGCGCGGCCAGAAATGTTTTATAGACCTCTTCATTTTTTGAATAGCAGCCTTTGAATCCCGCCATGCGTCCGGATCGCGCCAACACGCTGATCGCAAACCTGCCGGATTCCTGCATAAACGACTGGCCAGTGAGTAAGCTATAGCTTCTGGAATTGGCGACGAAGAGTTGCACGACGCCCAGCATCAACAACGAAGACAGCGCTAACCCGACCAGCACCTCGGTCAATGTGAAGCCCAACTGCCTTGAAGACTGTCTGATTACCCTCATTGCGGCACCCGCATAAATAATTGAACTGAAGTCGTCGTGTTTGTTCTTACGTCGGCCCATTGCACCGTGATGGCGTACTCATCATCGAGCGTCTGTATGGATGCCTGGCCGGACGGCAAACTGCCGGTAATGCCCAGATTGGTGCAAGACTCATAGGTCGCCCCTTCAGCATCAACGGAACTTATGGAACAGAGCCATTGCGCAACGTCGTAGGCTTCCAATTCGGTCGGTGAACAATCATCGAGTGAGCAATCCGTTACCAGAGCCGGTTCGTCGCCCATTGCGATAAGGCCATAGGTTGAACTGGTGCTGGCGTCAATTCTGTCAACCAGGTCCACTGTTAACTGGCTTGCTTCAATTCTCAATAAGGCGTTTCTGTTATACGACAGTGCCGTTAACTGCATACCCGTGATACCCAACAACCCCACCGAAGGGATCAGGGTGGAAATAAGTACTTCGATTAGGGTGAATCCCTGACTAATTTTCATATTCAGCTACAGGCTGGCTGTTTCGCGGCATCGGCGTCATTGGGACGATGAGATTTGGGCCGACCGATCAGCGCAATAAAAATTCGTCGGTCGGTTTGACTAGTGCACAGATCAATCTTTTGCACGACGCCGTCCGCCAGTTCGCCCAGATAGTTAAACTGAATGGAGGACGCATTTTCTATACTGTTCAGGCTGACATTGCCGACTAAGGCAGGGAAACTGCGAATAAGCGTCCCCGAACAATCTCCCGGGTCGCCTTCCACCACACACCATCCTGCGCCAAATTCGTTGCTGGTATCACTCGCATCTAAAGCCTGAATACTGGTGGTGCCGCCAATTTTCAGCGCCTCACTGCGGGCCAAATTGACGGTCAGCAGAAATTCGTTCACGTCGGTGGCCGCCTGATTACGGGCGATCATGGCCGTAAAGGACGGCATCGCTATGTTGAAAGCAATGGCGACGATTGTCAGCACCACCATTAGCTCCACTAGGCTAAAACCCGCGTTAGATCTTTGCACAACCGCTACCGAGAAAAGACCACGAAAAGGAAAACGTTTACTACTCATAGGGCATCCACGAAATTAAAACCGCTTGGATGTATGTTATAACTTACAAATGTAAGGATAATGTAAGCAAAGGGATAATCGGCACATTTTGCTGCCCGAATGGGCAACAAAGATCAAATCGCGAAATAGCGCAAAGTAAATAGTGCGACACACACATACAAAATAGTGCGACACACACATAAAGCATCTCACACTATCGAAGTGATAGCGCACAGCGCTTGGGGCCGAAGTCCCCCACGATCTTACGTTGACGACTGCGTCAATCAGATACTGCTTAAATCAGTATGGACACATGGCAACACCCAGACGCCAACTGATTGATCCCGACTATCCGATGCACTATCACATTGTCTCGCGGTGTGTGCGCCGAAGCTGGTTGTGTGGTGTTGATCGTCTTGCTCGAAAAAACTATGAGCATCGTAAAGATTGGCTAAAGCAGCGCATGTTGCATCTGGCTCAGTACTTCGCAGTCGCCATCGATGCCTTTGCCATCATGAGCAATCACTTTCATTTGGTCGTGTATTTTGATCCGCAGGAGAGTTTTCGATGGCCTGATAAGGAAGTTGCAGACCGCTGGTTGAAGGTGTTTCCACCCAGCGCAAACATCGCGTCTGAATCAGATCAGGTAGCACTTTTTAACTTGCACCGTGAACGCTTGCTGTTATCACCCGAACGCTTGCTTCATGCTAGGCAAACGCTGGGTTCACTGTCGATGTTCATGAAACATTTAAAACAACCGATATCCTATCAAGCTAACCGCGAAGATAAGTGTTCTGGACATTTCTTCGAAGGTCGGTTTTATTCAGGCGCACTGCTTGATGAAAATGCGGTTATTGCTGCCATGGCTTATGTCGACCTCAATCCAATACGTGCCCGCATCACACAGCATATCGAGCAGTACAAGGCAGCGTCTGGCTATACACGTGCACGGATTGCAAAGAACACACCTACACGCCTGAAAGACGCGATGCAGCCTTTGGCGTCAGGTCTTAACCAGGACAGGCCTGCACTCAGCATCCGTTTAGAAGGGTTTCTTAATATCCTGAAGCAATATGAAATCGAATACGGCGAACCTGCATCTAGAACCAAAACGAGTCGGTGGCACAACCGCATTGCCTCACTTCGAAAAAGACAACGTGCTTTCGGCACCGCAAGCGCGTTATCTTCTTGGCGAACAGACCGCGGTTGGTCTACAACCGAAACGCCCTTGCCTGCTGATTAAAAGCGAAAGCTATTTAAGAGCACTTGGAAAGAATATCTAGCCAACGAAGCGCCTATTCTTTCAAGTCTATTCTGTTCAGAGAAAACGACCAAACCCAATCACACAAATCCCGATCAATCTAACGATAATGTTAAGGAGACTGAGATGAGGTGTGTGTCCATTTAATACTTTTAATACACGGCGTCTCGCATTGGGTTGCCGTCAGCCCAATGCGAATGAGCTACAATTTTACTTCACGAACAACTCCAAAACCCCCGTGCCTTCTAAAACACTGTCTACTCGATTACGATCCACATCACCCAGAGCCACATAAGCCTCACGTAACCACTGAAGGCACTTGGCCTGATAAACAAAAGGATTTTGCTGCCAGGGTCTGCCGTCCAATTCCATTTCAAGTTTTTCGGATTTTTCCATGACCGCTTTCGCATTACCGATGAGATAAGGTGCGTAGATTCGTCCCACTTCAGTCAGAATATTTTTCAATGTTTCAAGCGGATTATTGATATCCAACCAGTCATCGTCTGAAACCAGATAACCAGACAACTCTTCCACCACTTCAACCCAGGCGTAAACTCGCGGGCACTCTGAGAGAATAAACGCTTGGGGGGTGGGATCAAACAAAGCCAGACAAGTTAGCTGACCATAGACAGCGAAGTCCGACGAACCAGGGCGCTCTCCCATCAAGAACGGATGCTCAGTCAAATGTTTGTCGAGAAGATGAATAAAGCGCTT
>Ga0075444_10002239_pt1 | contig 11655 bp, 9 predicted proteins | sample CoawatmetaG01DNA_FD_76836 | JGI IMG/M metagenome (GOLD analysis project Ga0075444, IMG submission 76836) | Marine microbial communities from the West Antarctic Peninsula - Coastal water metaG017-DNA | ecosystem: Environmental > Aquatic > Marine > Coastal | place: Atlantic Ocean: West Antarctic... | reverse complement strand
CTGTCAGCGCTGTCCGGCGTTGGTAAAGGCATCAAGTGGCTGTCCAACATCAACATGGGGCTGTCGTTCTTCATCCTCGCGTTCTTCTTGGTGTTCGGGTCAACTATGTTTGCTTTCAAGGCGCTGTTCTTGGGCATGTGGGATTACATCATTGCATTGCCTGCGATGTCCCTGACCGTGTTTAGCGGTGACGGCGTTGAAGATAGTGTTGCGACCAAGCTTGCCGGTTGGCAGGGTGGTTGGACCACGTTCTATTGGGCTTGGTGGATTGCGTTTGCACCGTTTGTAGGTCTGTTCTTGGCACGTATTTCCAAGGGCCGTACCATCCGTGAATATGTGTTGGGTGCGATGATCGTTCCATCCATCATGTGTTTCGTTTGGTTTGCGTTTGCTGGTGGTACTGCCATCGATCTGTCGCTTAACGGTGGTGCTGGTGATGCGATTACGGGTGCTGGTCTTTCCAGTCAGCTGTTCGCAATGATCAACTTTATGTTGTCGCCAACAATGGCCACGTTGATGTCGATTGTCATCGTTGTGCTGTTGCTGACGTATCTTGTTACGTCTGCTGACTCGGCTGTGTTGATCATCAATACAATCGCGGCTGCTGGTGACGAGAGCCCGAAGGGCCGTATCCACATCGTCGTTTGGGGTGTTATCCTGACGCTGGTGATTGCGGGTCTGCTGCTTGCGGGTGGTCTAGGTGCGATTAACACTGCCATGATCATTGGCGCGCTGCCATTCTCGGTTGTGATGGCGTTGATGGGCTTGTCCTTGATTAAGGCGCTTTGGAACGATGGACGTCGCTCCAAAGAGTAAACGTCTGAAATAACAAAAAAGATTGGCCCTGATGCTTGCGCATCGGGGCCTTTTTGTTTCTGCTGTATGCATGATGGATATTGCATGGGTGCGGTCCCAATTCCCCGCGTTTGAGGTGCCGTCGCTTGACGGTCAGGCTTTCTTTGAAAATGCAGGCGGGTCTTATACCTGCCGTCAGGTCGTGGACCGATTGCACCGGTTTTATACCGAACGAAAGGTGCAGCCCTATGCGCCTTATGATGCGTCCCGTTTGGGTGGCGAAGAGATGGACGAGGCCCGCGTGCGTCTTGCGGCCATGTTGGGTGTGTCCACGCATGAGTTGTCGTTTGGCCCATCCACCACGCAGAACGTCTATGTCTTGGCCAATGCCGTCCGCCGCTGGTTAAAGCCTGGCGAGTCGATAATTGTCACCAATCAAGATCACGAGGCGAACTCTGGTCCTTGGCGCCGTCTGGCCGAAGAGGGCATTGAGGTCCGAGAATGGCAGATTGATCCGGTTACCGGCCTTTTGAACCCTGAAGATCTAGCAAATATGCTGGATGATAAGGTGAAGCTGGTTTGTTTCCCGCATTGTTCCAACGTCGTGGGTGCCATCAATGATGTGGCCGCGATAACCGCCATTGCAAAGGCAGCGGGTGCCCGTGTTGTTGTTGACGGTGTGAGCTATGCGCCGCATGGGTTTGCCGATGTCGCAGCACTTGGCTGTGATGTGTATTTGTTCAGTTCATATAAGACCTACGGCCCCCATCAGGGTGTCATGGTGATCCGCGAGGATTTCGGGTTCGAGCTGCCAAATCAGGGGCATCATTTTAACGGTGATACGCTGTATTATCGGTTTGCGCCTGCAGGTCCAGATCATGCACAGGTCGCTGCTTGTGCGGGTATGGCTGATTATATTGATGACTTTTCTGCGCATCATGGTGGTGGCACGGGCGCAGTAGCGGCGCGGTTGGCGCATGACATGATGCGCGCCCATGAGGTCGCGTTATTACAACCATTGCTGGACTATGTGAGCGCAAAGAATTCAGTGCGTTTGATTGGCCCGTCTGATGCCGCTGATCGCGCACCGACTGTTGCAATGGCGTTGAATGCATCTGCTGAGGATGCCGCAGTGGCACTTGCGCCGCTTGGCATCATGGCGGGCGGCGGTGATTTTTATGCGGGTCGTCCGTTAAAGGCGATGGGTGTTGATCTGGATCAGGGCGTTTTGCGCGTTAGCTTTGTGCATTATACGCAAAAAGCTGAGGTCGACCGATTGATTGATGCACTTGAGCAGGTGATTTAGCAAATTTTGAGTATTTGTAAAAAAGCGATGCAGGCGCGCGGTGCCCTTGCTTTTTTCCGTTTGGCGCTAGGTTATGATCATGATTGATAAGTCACCTATTATTCTTTGGTTCCGCCGCGATTTGCGGTTGGCTGATCATCCGGCTTTGACGGCAGCTTGTGCGACGGGTCGCCCTGTCATCCCGCTGTTTATTCACGATGCAGTTGTGGCTGGGCAGGGGGCCGCACCGCGGTTTCGGTTGGGGATGTCTGTGGGGGCTTTGGCGGATGACCTCGCGGTTTTAGGGTCCAATTTGATTTTGCGCAAAGGCACCGCGCTGGATGTTTTGCGTGATGTGATCGCACAGACGGGCGCGGGGGCCGTATATTGGTCACGTCTGTATGATCCGATGTCCAAGGACCGCGATGTGGGTGTTAAGGCTGCATTGAAGGGTGACGGCATTGAGGTAGCGTCGTTTGCGGGGCATTTGCTGTTTGAGCCTTGGACGGTGGAGACCAAAACGGGGGGGTTCTACAAGGTATTCACGCCGATGTGGAAATCAGTTCGAGGCCGCGAGTTACCTGCGACATTGCCACGTCCTGTGTGCATTATTGCACCTGATAACTGGCCTGTATCGGATGACTTGGCCGACTGGCAGATGGGGCGCGACATGCGCCGTGGCGCGGAAGTGCTGCGCCCATATTGCACGGTTGGCGAGGCGGCGGCGGTCGCGCGTCTAGAGGTTTTTATTTCCGAACGGGTGGCCAACTATCAGGTGAACCGTGATTTGCCGGGCGTGGATGGCACATCGCGGTTGTCTGAGAATTTGACATATGGAGAGATTTCGCCGTTGGCGTGTTGGCATGCCGGATGGGCTGCGCTGCACGGGGGTAAGGCCGATGCAGAGATATTCTTGAAAGAGCTGGTGTGGCGCGAGTTTGCCTATCATTTGGCGCATCATACGCCGCGCATAATTGACCAGAATTGGAAACCCGATTGGGATTATTTTCCGTGGAATACAGATGCGGATCATCCCGATGTGGTGGCGTGGAAACAGGGGCGCACGGGCATTCCATTTGTTGATGCTGCAATGCGTGAAATGTATGTCACAGGGACCATGCACAACCGGGGCCGCATGATCGTCGCATCCTATTTAACCAAGCATTTGATGACAGATTGGAAGATCGGAAAAGCGTGGTTTGAAGATTGTCTAATTGATTGGGACCCTGCAAGCAACGCGATGGGCTGGCAATGGTCGGCTGGGTCTGGTCCAGATGCGACACCCTATTTTCGGGTTTTCAATCCGATAACCCAACTGGAAAAGTTCGATAAAATAGGTGATTATGCATTGCGTTGGATCGCTGAAGGCCACACCAAGCCGTCGACGACGGCGCGCGCGTATTTTGATGCAGTGCCGAAGGCATGGGGTTTATCCTCCCACATGCCGTACCCAGACCCGATCGTTGATCCAGCAGAGGGCCGCCGTCGCGCGTTGGCCGCCTATCAACATCGCGGGTTTTAGGTGTTGGAGTGACTTGGCCGCTTTGCACATTCGAAAAGATTGAAGCATTGTCGCAAAACCAAAAATCTCGGTGATAGGGCTATTGGCAGGAGAACTTTCGCGCCAAATTGGATGACGCAATCGCAATGGACTTTGATGATTGGCCCGTAGAGCGCGGAACTTTCACCTGACCTCTTGCGCTGGCACGTTTCATAGCGGAAACTGCGGGGCAACGCAGATCACGATCATGCGCGCGCTAAGACGTGCGAGGTCTGCACCAATTTTAAGGGAGCAGACCCATGCCTACAGCCGCCAAACTTGTTGCCGGAGTTGTTTTTGCCGCACTTGGATACGCCATTTTTGTGTCTATGGTCACCGTCTACGCAGACGATAGGGTGCCGGAGTATCTGTTACCTCTGTGTCTTGTGGCCGGATTGTTCGTCGGTTGGCAGATTTGCGGTAAAAACGCACTTGGTCTTATGTCGGGGATTGGGAACGGGTATACTGCGATTGTCGCCCAAGTCTTTGTTATCCTGTTTGTTTTATCGTTTATTACGATGTTGCAAAGGTCTTTGCGCAGCCGATATGACGGGCCAACGGACGCGATGATCGATAGTTTTACACTTCTTGCTGAGTATGGGTTTAGGTTCGCCACACCCGAGATTGGGATGATTATGGCGGTTGGTGGCTTTGTTGGGGGTGCTTTGGCCGGTATTGCTGGCCGTCGGTTCCCCGACTAATGCAAATTTTCATCTACGGGACGTTGCAGTCGTCCGCGTTATGCCAAGCCGTCGCTGGTGGAGAACCGATCTTGCAGGTGCCCGCGACGTTGAACGGATATGCCGTATTGCCTGTTGCAAAGAATGTTGTTCCGTTCATCCGTGCCAAGGAGGGAGCGGTCACTGCGGGCGCTATTTTGTCGGACGTCACCCCAGAGCAGCTGCACCGTTTGGACACCTATGAGGGCGCGTTTGGATATGCGTTGATTGATGTGACTGTCCAGACTGAAGCGGGGTCTGTACCCGTCAAGATGTATCTACCACCGGATGATATTGCGATTGGTGACGGCGATTGGTCATTGTCCCACTGGGTTGCCGAATATGAACCGATGGCCGTGCTGGCCGTGACCGAATTGTTTGCCCATGTTCCGCCATTGTCGCGTGACCAGATTACCCGCAATTGGGCGATGATTGAAAAACGGGCGTGGGCCAAGCAGTCTGCACGCGGGCAGGGCGCGCCTGCGGTTTTGCGCCGCCCCGCAGGCGTCGGCGACATCGTGGTGATCAGCAAGGCCCCGCCGCAAGGTGACTTTTTTCGCATTCAGCAGATGACGGTGCAGCACCGAAAATTCGAAGGTAGTCATAGTGATGTGCTTCCCCGTGAAGTGTTTGTCGGCACTGATGCGGTGCTTGTACTGCCTTATGATCCCAAGCGAGACCGCATTTTGCTAGTCGAGCAAATGCGCATGGGGCCCGTTGTGCGCCAAGATCCAAACCCGTGGATGTTAGAGCCGATCGCGGGCATGATTGATGCAACTGAAAGCCCTGAACAATCTGCATTGCGCGAAAGTGTTGAAGAGGCGGGTTTATCGCATTTGGACCTGCGGCATCTGTCATCGTTTTATCCATCCCCTGGATCATCGACTGACTATTTCCATGCCTATTTGGGCCTGTGCGATTTACCGGATGATCACGCCGAGTTTGGCGGTTTAGAAACCGAGGCCGAAGATTTACGTCTGCACATCTTGCCGTTTGATCGCGCTATGGAGCTGGTGACCACTGGCGAGATCAATGCTGGCCCCTTGGTGATGATGCTTTGTATGCTTTCGATACAGCGCGATGCATTGCGCAGCGACGGTTGACGACTTACATATAATTCACACGCTACCAAAGGGCTTATGATGCATATCAAATCCGACCTCGCTGCCGCTGTTGGCAACACCCCGTTGATCAAATTACGCGCCGCGTCCGAGGCAACTGGTTGCACTATTTTGGGCAAAGCTGAATTTATGAACCCCGGCCAATCGGTCAAAGACCGTGCTGCATTGTATATTATCAATGATGCCATCGCGAAAGGGACGCTAAAGCCGGGCGGCACGATTGTCGAAGGCACTGCGGGTAACACCGGTATTGGTCTGGCGTTGGTTGGTGCTTCGATGGGATTTAAGACCGTTATCGTCATTCCTGAGACCCAGACGCAGGAAAAGAAGGACATGCTCCGTCTTGCTGGGGCTACGTTGATCGAGGTTCCTGCAGCACCTTATCGCAACCCCAACAATTTTGTGCGCTATTCGGGCCGTTTGGCCGAGGCGATGGCGCGCGACACCAATGAAAGTGTCATTTGGGCCAACCAATTCGACAACATCGCCAACCGTCAGGCCCACATTGAAGGCACTGGTCCCGAGATTTGGGAGCAGACGGGTGGCAAGGTTGATGGCTTCATTTGTGCTGTTGGATCAGGTGGGACTTTGGCTGGCGTCGGCATGGCGTTGCAGCCAAAAGGCGTGAAAATCGGGCTTGCTGACCCTGACGGTGCGGGGCTGCACAGCTTTTACACCACGGGCGAAATTGCGATGTCGGGCGGGTCGATTGCCGAAGGTATTGGTCAGGTGCGTATTACGGCCAACCTTGAAGGCTTTACCCCCAATTTTAGCTATAACATTCCTGATACAGAGGCGCTGCCAATTGTGTTTGACCTGCTTGAAAACGAAGGTCTGTGCATGGGCGGATCAACTGGTGTGAACATCGCGGGCGCCATGCGCATGGCACGTGACATGGGACCAGGGCATACGATTGTCACCATCCTTTGCGATTACGGAACGCGGTATCAGTCCAAGTTGTATAACCCTGAATTTTTGCGCGAAAAGGGACTGCCGGTCCCTGCATGGATGGATACCAACGACAGTGCGATTCCCGATGTCATGATCACCGAATGATGTCGGTTTGGGCTAAAATTTGTGTTTTGGCGTTTTTACTTTTCGCCGGTTCAGTGCAGGCCCAGTCACTTGCTGAAAACGGAATTCAACAGGTTGGTCAAGCAGCGGACATAGATACACCCGCCCAGATTGCAGGCGTCGAGCTGTCAGGTTGGGATACTTTGGCCACGCGCGCTGAAGGCATTGCAGAGACAGGGGCCGCGTCGCGGTTTGCTTTAGGCCGTATCCGCGCAGAACTGGTTGGATGGCGTGACCAGTTTTCGGACGCGCTTGGGACCAATGCCCACCGGTTAACCACTGTGCAAAGCCAGATTGGCGCCTTGGGATTGGCTGCGAACAGCGAAGACGTCGACCCTGTTATCGCGGCCCGAATGGCCGAGTTGATGGCATTGCAAGATCGGTTGTTGCAACCGCAGTTATTGGCCCAAGAGGCCTTTGCACGTGCTAACGGCCTCGTTACTGAAGTTGACCGACAACAGCGCGCACTTGATTCACAGCGATTGGCGACGCGCGGTTTGTCACCGGCGAACCCGACTTACTGGCCTGCTGCATTTCGCGATGTTCAAACGGGCCTGTCCAATTTAGGCTTAGAGTTCTGGAATATTTCAGCGGCACATAACAGCACAGATGGCCTTGTTGGTCGATTGTCTTTGGTGGTGGCCGCGTTGATAAGTGCAGCCGTCGTGTTAACCCGTGCCCGTGCATGGATCAAGTTGCTGGCCGCGCAGCCACTACCGACGTCGGCCCGGTCCGCGTCGGCGTTACAATTTGTCATTTCATTGGCAAGCATTGTGATCCCTGTATTGGGGTTGGTTTTGGTGACATTGATCCTCGACATGTCGGGGCTTTTTGGCCCAGCGGGCAAAAGGGTTATCGCAACACTACCGTTCGCGGGTGGAATGGTGTTTGTTGCCAAATGGTTGTCTGATTACTATTTCCCGTTCGCGCAAGATGACGATGGGATTCTTGGCTATCCTGCGGACGTGCGTGGGCCGGCGCGGCGTTTGACTGTTGGCTTGGGCTGGGTTCTTGCAACTGCGATTGCGATTGACGAGCTATTGAGCACGGTTAGGGCAGAGGCCGTGTCGATTGATGTCGTTAACTTGCCGTTGCAATTGATTGTCGGCGCGCTGCTGTGGCGCTTGGGGCAGTTGATCGAGCATCAGGCTAGTCCCAACACGACTGCAATATTTAATAGTAGCCGATTGCGCGTGTTTATTGGACGTGCTGCACGTGCATTCGCGATTGCCGGTCCGTTGGCGTCATTGTTGGGCTATGGCGCTGCGGCGGCGGCAATTACGGTTCCCGCTGTTGCATCACTGGCCACAATTGCTGTGATTGTGGTGCTTCAAAGACTGAGCTACGCCGTGACAGCCCGCGACGGAGTTGCAGCGAGTGAAGATACATCAACCCCTGATCCACGGGGACTGTTGCCCGTATCTATCAACTTTGCGCTTTCACTAATTGCGGTCCCTGTTTTGGCGCTTATTTGGGGCGTCAGCTGGGCCGAATTGTTCGAAATTTGGACACGTTTTCTGAGCGGGTTTACGTTGGGTGAAACCCGTATTTCGCCATCAAATTTTCTAACGTTTATTTTGGTATTCATGGTTGGTGCTTTGTTGACGCGGTTTATCAAAACCACGCTAAAGACGACAGTGATGCCGCGCACGCGGTTTGATTTGGGCGGACAAAACGCCGTTGTTGCAGGGTTTGGCTATGTTGGAATATTCCTGTCCGCATTGATTGCATTTGGCGTTGCGGGCATTGATCTGTCGTCGCTGGCGATTGTTGCTGGTGCGCTGTCTGTGGGTATCGGTTTTGGGTTGCAAAACATCGTATCAAATTTTGTATCCGGAATTATTTTGTTGATCGAGCGACCGGTGGTTGAAGGTGACATGATCGAGGTTGGCGGTCAGATGGGTTACGTGCGTGACATATCGGTACGGTCAACGCGTATTGAGACGTTTGATCGGACGGATGTGATCATTCCCAACGCTGATCTTATCAGCAATCAGGTCACAAACTGGACGCGTGGCAATCTGGTGGGCCGTGCAATTGTGCCTGTCGGCGTCGCCTATGGCACGGACACGGCGCAAGTTACACAAATCCTGCAAGAGGTCGCTGAGGCGCATCCTTTGGTTCTTTTGAACCCACCGCCCAGTGTTTTGCTGACTGGGTTTGGTGCTGATAGTATCGATTTTGAAATCCGCGCGATTATCCGCGATGTGAACTTCGTTATGGTTGCCAAGTCAGAAATGTTCCATGGCATCGTCACCCGCTTTGATGCTGCAGGTATCGAAATTCCATTCGCGCAGCGTGATCTTTGGCTTCGTAATCCTGAAGCCTTGCATCCAAAGAAAGAGAATTGATGACAACCCCACTTTTCCGATCAGACGCCTACCTGAGAGAAGCTGCAGGCACAGTGACCCAGATTACGTCCGAGGGTGGGGTCGTGTTGGATCAGACGATCTTTTACCCGACGTCTGGCGGTCAGCCGGGTGATAGCGGCGTTTTGGTCTGGGATGGCGGCCGTATGGAGATCGCGACAGCGATTAAAGGGGAAGGCGAGGTGATTGTCCTTATTCCTGCTGAACCACTGGCGCTGCCTTCTGTTGGCACATCTGTTATGCAGTCCATCACTTGGGATCGCCGCCACAGATTGATGCGCGTACACACGGCATTACACTTGCTGTCTGTGGTCATTCCATTGCCTGTATCAGGCGGATCTATCGCCATTGAAAAGGGTCGGCTGGATTTTAATATGCCTGATGCGCCCGAGGACAAAGAAGCCTTGGACGCGACGCTGAACAAATTGATTGCCTGTAATTTTGCGGTGGCAGACGAATGGATATCCGAGGCCGAATTGGATGCCAATCCAGGCTTGGTGAAGACCATGTCGGTGCAGCCCCCACGAGGGTTGGGCCAGATCAGGCTAGTGCGCATCGGGCAGGGCGACGACACGGCAGACTTGCAACCTTGTGGCGGCACCCATGTCGCCAATACGTCAGAGATCGGACGTGTCCGTATTGGCAAGATCGAAAAGAAGGGCAAGCTGAACCGTCGCGTTTATTTGCACCTTGAGGGCTAGCTGATGTTTCGCAGAATCTCAGTTTTGACAGCGCTAATTTGCGCTGTGTTATTCGCGCTGTTGCTGCTGTCCCCTGCAAGCTATGTCGCCACCTATGGCGTCGTTGCGGACGCAGGCGGTATGTTTATGGTGCGACGGGCGTCACCGATGTTTTTGGGCTTTGCTGTGATGCTCTGGTTGGCACGCGATACAGGGCCGTCACCGGTTCGCAACGCGCTTTGCTGGGGGATTGCTGCCGCGTTTTCGGGGATCGCTTTTACAGGTGTGTTTGAATATATGCGCGGTGTGGCCAGCGCAGCGATTTTGATTGCAGCGGCCGGTGAGTTGCTGATCGCGGTGTTGTTCACGCGTGCCGCGAAAACCTAGTTGAACATGTCTTTTTGCGACGAGTGATCCAGCATTTGTTCGCTTTCGGGTAGCCCCTCGCGTGACAAGAGAATTGCGAGCGGGCGCAGGGCTGGAACGTGGCTGCATACTACTAAAAGCATCACCATAATGGGCACCGATAGGAACATGCCAGGGATTCCCCAGACAGCCCCCCAGAACGCGAGCGAAAGAATGATCCCAAAGGCCGAAAGGCGCAGCGCCCGGCCCATCAACAGCGGATCAATGATGTTGCCGTTTAAAAACTGAATGGACCCTGCAATCACGAAAATAACGGCTGTCATTGTGGCGTCGCCTGCCTGTACGTGCGCCACGAGTGTGATCAAAGCGGTTGCGATGATCGACCCCACGTTTGGGATAAAGTTGAGCACGAAGGTGATGACGCCAAGTGCTGTCGCAAGCTCAAGACCGAACATCTTGGCCAACACATATACCATCGCCCCTGTGATCGCGGAAATCATGGTTTTGACCAACAGGTAATAGTTCACGCGGTGAATAATTGATGTGATGATCCGACTGATCCGGTCGGCTTGGACAGAATCGCCGACAAAGTTGTTCAGCTTAGTTCCGAACCATATGCGTTCCCCAAACAGAAACCCAACGAACAGAATCACGAGGACGGTGCCTTGGGTGATATTGCCTGCTTGACCGGCGGCCGTGCGTAAGTATCTTGATGCATCTACTGACTTGAGTGAGTTGAATATCGCCTCTTGTGTGCCAGGGCCCATGAAACTGAATAGGGATGCGACGGCGGATGGAGCGCGTTCTGCATAACTCAGCGTTGTAACCAGCACCGTGTTCACCTGCCCAAGCAAGATTGATGTGAGCGTAAGCAACGCGGTTGCAATCAAGATCATCGCGGCGACAGTTGCCACAAAACTAGGGATGCGGGCTGGGCCGATCCGAAGGCGTGAAATAAATGTAATCACATCGGATGTAAGGCTGAACAAGATGATTGCAGTCGCCAATGAAATTAGCATGAACCGCGCTTGCACCAGCAAAAACAGAACGACCGCAAAGGCGATAATCACCAGCGCACCGGTTTGTACACGGTGAAGATCTGCCGGACGGGCAGGGGTGACGGTTGTGCGATCAGGCTTGTTCATGAGGCTTCGCTTTGTAAACTTTGTTGCCCTGTTATGTCTGTTCTAAGCGCCCGTGACAACGTGTGCAGAAAACATCAACTGAGGTCTTGCAAATCACTTGAAACCCGCGTTAAACCGCGCTCAACGGATCGGTGGCCGAGTGGTCGAAGGCGCACGCCTGGAAAGTGTGTAGGCGGGAGACCGTCTCCAGGGTTCGAATCCCTGTCGATCCGCCACAAACCTTTAATTGTTAGTTATCAGATACTTACTGTATAACTTCATTGGTGATTTACACTACTTGTTACACTACAATTAACGACCTATTTGAGGCTTTTTAAAAAGGGTCCCATGTAGTGCAAAGGAATCCCCCAGGTACCAAGCGTTATAATGGGTTTCAAAAAGACCGCTAAAGGTCAATGTTGATGTTGTTGTTGTCAGCGTCTCGTCTTGTGGGATTCCTGTGAGGCCCCTAGAGGGCTTCTGGCATTATTCCGCACCCCATACTCACTAAATTGCTTAGTGACTCTGTATGAGTCTCTCTGTGGCTCTCAGGGGTAAGTGCGTGAGGAGGGCAGGTAGAGG
>Ga0075444_10002238_pt1 | contig 11656 bp, 10 predicted proteins | sample CoawatmetaG01DNA_FD_76836 | JGI IMG/M metagenome (GOLD analysis project Ga0075444, IMG submission 76836) | Marine microbial communities from the West Antarctic Peninsula - Coastal water metaG017-DNA | ecosystem: Environmental > Aquatic > Marine > Coastal | place: Atlantic Ocean: West Antarctic... | reverse complement strand
CAAATCCATATCGAGCAACCAGAGAACCAAGAACCAATATTGATGCCCGCATAGTTTTTACCAGCTCATATCGAGCTTCAAAGTCATGTAAATTAACAGTTGAAATTCTAAAATCCATATTTTCATTTAGCGTGATATCAGCTCCCATAGAACCCAAAATTTCAAACATAGTTGTGATATCTTGAAGGTAAGGAAGGTTCTTAAAGGTTACGGGCTTATCAGATAATATTGTTGCAGCAAGCATCGGTAGAGCAGCATTCTTTGCTCCAGAACAAGAGATTGAGCCAGACAATCTATTTCCACCAACAATTTTTAGTTTTTCCACTATTAAGAGATCTCTAAAGGAGTTTTGGTGGTTAGACTTAAAGCATGCACCTCACCAGACTTAAATTGATCTTTTAGGGTGCTCAGGACCAATCTATGTCTATTCAAAGTAGTTAACCCCTCAAAGCTCGAGCTAACTATCAACAATTTAGAGGAGCAGTCCTCTCCATCAGTTGAAATTTCAGCATCAGGAAATCTAGCTTGAAGAAATTCTGCAATATTCATAAAAATTAAGCCTGAAATTTTAAAAGTTAGCTTCTGAAGTCCAATTATTGATAATCTCATCAATATTTTCATTATGTTCCGAGGCTAGGGCCTGAAACTGATTTCTAAAGGTGAGCCCAAGGTTAACACCATTAACAATAATGTTAATTATAAGCCAGTTACCCTTGCCATCATCTCGAACCTTATACGTTATTGGATAGATATTATTTGAAGTTACTAGATTTTGCTTAACATCTTCAGTCCTGCTAAAAGATAGCTGATCCGGAAAGATGGTCTCAATAGTCTGATCTCCCCATTGAGCTAAGGTAGATGAATAGGTATCTAGTAAAGATTTTTTAAACACAAGAATAAATTTAGCACGTTGATCTTTTGTTGCAGCTAAATAAAATTTCTTTCCCATTACGCTGGCACCCACCCTTCTAAAATCAACCATTGGTTCAAAAATAGCATGGATCTTATCCTTAAATTTCTCAGGGTCTGAGGCATATAAACTTTGATTGTTCCTTATGACCTCGACCATATCCTGGGCTCTAGTATCTATAAAATTATTAGGATTAGTCTGCGCCATTGCTGCTAAAGAAATATTAGAAAGCATTGCCAGAACAAGAATAGATTTCATAGTTATATTCATGCAGGTATTATAACATTAGAACAAACTTATAAATTAGTCATGAAAGAGAACGATTTTATTAACAATGCGCAAAAGGTTATACAGATTGAAGGTAATGCTATTCTTGCTTTGCAGGATCAGATTTCAGAAAAATTTATAGAACTTTGTGAAAATATTTTAATACTTGAAGGGAAATTAATTCTCATGGGGATTGGTAAATCTGGTCATATTGCTCAAAAAATTTCTGCAACCCTTTCAAGCACCGGAACACCATCTTTTTTTATCCACCCAACAGAAGCGGCACATGGTGATCTTGGCATGATAGATAAAAAGGATGCGATTTTAATTCTGTCTAACTCCGGAGAAACTAAGGAAATAATTGAAATCTTACCTGCATTAAAGAGATGCGCAGGTCACATTTTCACATTAACCAATAATGGGGATTCTACTATTGCAAAGAATGGAGAGATTAATATTACAATTTCTGCAAGCGAAGAAGCATGCCCCCTAGATCTAGCTCCAACCTCCACCACCACTCTTGCACTAGTTTTTGGAGATGCTCTTGCCATATCTCTCCTGGAGCATAGAGGCTTTACCAGGGACGATTTCGCAAAATCGCATCCAGCTGGGCAGCTTGGAAAAAAGCTAACTACTTTAGTTAAAGATATAGCCATTATGGACAATAATGCTCCAGTTGTTTTAGAAGATGCTTCTTTAAAAGACGCCTTGATTGAGATTACAGACAAAAAACTTGGGATCACTATGGTCTCTAATGGAAAAAAAATCACAGGTATATTTACAGATGGTGACTTGCGAAGATGTCTGCATGAAGAGAAAGACCTCGCACATACATTAATTGGCAGTGTGATGACCGCAAGCTATAAATGTATTGCTCATGATAACTTGGCAATAGATGCAGCAGAGATTATGGAAAAAAACAAAATTTTTACCTTGGTAGTTACCGATGATTCAGGTAATGCTAGAGGTGTTATTACCATGCACCAGTTACTCGAGTCTGGAATTATATAAATTCAAATGGATAGAAATCTAAAATTTTTTTGTTGTGTGTTATTAGTTTTTGCTACAGCTGATACTTATTCTAATGAAATAGGTAACTATGGTGATATAAACATTCAGGCTGACAAAATTACCTTAGACGAGGCAAAAAATGAGTTGCTACTTAAAACAAATGTAATTATTAGCTTTGGAATTTTTACCATTACTGGTAATAAAGCGCTGCTGAGCTATAAAAATAATAAGTTAATGGTTGATGGATCTCCTGCCTCAATTACTTCTGAAGATGGAAATATTAATGGAACTGCCAAACACTTTATTATTTCTCCTAATCTCTCATTAGAAATGCTCGGAGATGCAAATCTTTTTGAAGAAAGTAATTCAATTTACGCGCAGCAAATTACATATCAAATCGATCCAAATGATTGATCAAACGCTAGCCCTTAAGGGTATCCATAAAAGCATTGCTGGCAGAAATATTCTTGCAGATATTACCTTCTCAATTGGCAAAAAAGAGATTGTGGGGTTGCTAGGCCCAAACGGTGCTGGTAAAACTACTGCATTCTATGTCTCAGCCGGTCTTTTAACTCCAGATCAAGGTACTGTAATAATAAATGGAGAGGAGGTAACGAATTTACCAATGCACATTCGCTCTAGAGTAGGTTTAAGCTATTTACCTCAGGAGGCTTCAATATTTTCAGATCTAACGGTTGAAGAAAACCTGAATGGAATTGCTGAGCTGAAAATGAATACCGTATCCGAAAGAATTAAATTCATTGACATGGTAGTAAGTGAATTTAATCTTAATAAAATTCTTAAGCAGAAAGGTCGAATGCTTTCTGGTGGGCAAAGAAGAAAAGTTGAGATTGCTCGAACTCTAGCTTGCCAACCTTCCATTCTGTTACTTGATGAGCCATTTGCAGGAATTGATCCTATTGCCATAGAGGAAATTAAAGAGCTTCTAGGCCAAATTGTTAAAAAAAATATTTCGGTTTTAATTACAGACCATAATATTAGAGAAACATTAAATCTATGTAATCGAGCCATTATTATGGATGCTGGCAAAATAATAGCTGAGGGAAGTACTCAAGAGCTGATTGCTAATGATTTGGTAAAAAAAACTTATTTTGGGAATATGTACAGCTAAAAAATGGCCATCAAGCTAGTAAGAGAATTTCAACAAAAGCAACAGCTTGCTATGACCCCTCAACTAAAAAGATCAATTGATCTTCTGCAGCTATCTAGACTAGAAATTATTAACAAAATTAATACTGAAATAGAGAATAATCCTTTTCTAATAAAAGAATCAGAAGAGGCGCTAATTGCTGACTATGATGACGAAGAGATTTTAGCTAATTTAGCAGAGCCCATTTCGTTGCAACAATCACTAAAAAATCAATTGAATGATTTGAGCCTCAGTGAAAGTGAAAAAAAAATTGGTATCACCCTCATTCAATCATTAGATAATAATGGCTTGCTCTCAATAGGGCTTGAGCAGCTAGAGGAATTAATGCGATATGAGAATACAGTAGATGAAATTCATACTATTTTGAAAGATGTTATTCAGACTTTAGATCCTGCAGGAATAGGAGCAAGAAATTTTAAAGAACTGATATTTCTTCAGTTGCAAAGAAAAGATCTTACTGATGATCAAAGACTGTTGGTTAGTGAGATTCTATACAATCCTACTTTAAATAATTTTGAGGAGGCTAAATCTGAGCTAATTAAAAAATTTTCAATAGAGGAAATTGAGCATACTCTAGCTCTAATTAAAGGTTGTGATTTATCTCCTGGCTTGAACTTCGAATCAATTGATTTTATTCAGCCTGATATAGAAATAGTTGAAGAGCAAAAAACTTTAACAGTAAATTTTATTAATGATCATTTTCCTAAATTACATTTAGATACTAGTTTAGAAAAGTTGACCAAGGAGAATCCCGGTAACATAAAACTTCAAGAAAAAATTTCAGAGGCAAAATGGCTCATTAAATCTGTAGAAAAAAGAAATGAGACTATTAAAAAAGTGGGTACTTTGATCTGCTATAAACAAGTAGAATTTTTATTAAATAAATCTATTCAACTCAACTCCCTTAGCAATGTAGAGATTGCAAAAGAGTTGAAGCTCAGCCCATCTACAATTTCAAGAATATTAAGAGCAAAATATATTCAGACTCCAAAGGGAGCAATATTAATGAAGTCACTATTATCGGCTTCGGTATCAAAAACTAGAAAAGTTACCTCTCTTCAGCTTATGGAAGAAATCCAAAGAGTGATTTTAGCTAGTCCCTCAAAGATTAGTGATCAGAAAATCTCTGAAAAGCTTAATCAACGTGGATTTAGTTTGGCCAGAAGGACAATTGCAAAGTATCGAACAAAGATGCTCATCCCTAATTCAAGAAAAAGATAACTCCATAGCTCATTGAGTTAGAATGAATTCTATGGCTGATAGTAACTTACATCAATTCCCATCCGATGAGCTGATCGAAAGTATTCAAGGGAAAAATGTAAGCTCATCTCTCAATCAAATAAAGAGAATGCTGGTAAATATGCATTCCTCTGAAATTGCACATAGCCTCGAATCACTACCTCCTAAAGAGAGAAAATTACTTTGGTCAATGATCGAAATAAAGGACGAGGGAGAGATTATTGCTGAATTAAATGATGAGATTCAGCAAGAATTAATTGCTGAAATTTCTACAGATGAGCTCATTAAAATAATAGAGGATTTAGAACTAGATGAAATTGTAGATATTCTCCAAGCCCTACCACAGAGGAAAACTCAGAGTATTTTATCAGCTATGTCAGAAAGGGATAGCAAGCGAATTAAAGAGGCTCTTATTTATCCTGAGGATTCTGCGGGCGGCCTGATGAACACAGATATTATAAGTGTTAGGCCTAAGCATAGCCTTGAAGTGGTTATGCGCTACCTGAGAGCCCAAAAACAGCTCCCTAAAAATACTGATCAGATTTTTGTAGTCTCTAGAGAAAATAAGTATTTAGGATCATTGCCTATTTCAAGCATTCTGGTTTCTGAGCCCTCATTAAATACAAGAGAATTAATGGAAACTGCAACTCAACCTCTGGCTGCTGACCTTGGAGATAAAGATGTTGCAAGATTATTTGAGCAAAATGATTGGGTATCCGCCCCAGTTGTTGATAAACACTCATATTTAATCGGTAGAATTACCATTGACGATGTTGTTGATGTAATTCTAGAAGATGCTGATCAAAATTTTCTTGGTATGGCTGGTATCACTGAAGATACATTTGCGGCCCCTGCAAGAGCAGCTCGAAGCCGAGTATTATGGCTTGCAATCAATTTAATGACAGCTTTTATAGCGTCTATGACAATCAGTTTATTTCAAGCAACCATTGATCAAATTGTTTACTTGGCAATTTTAATGCCAATAGTTGCAAGTATGGGAGGTGTAGCTGGAACTCAAACATTAACTATTATGATTAGAGGCTTAACTCTTCAGCAGATTAATTCAACAAACATTAAATGGTTGTTTAAACGAGAAGTGGCAGTGTCAATCGTGAATGGACTATTGCTATCGGTATTAGTGGGTGGGATAACCTATCTTTGGTTTCAAGAAATTATTATATCTCTGCTGATCTGTGTCGCCATGATGATCAACCTTATCAGTTCTGCGGTAGCTGGAATTTTTATTCCAATTTTCTTAAGAAAATTTAATCAGGACCCTGCAATTGCTGGTAGCGTCGTTGTAACAACTTTTACAGATGTAATTGGCTTCTTGTCATTCCTGGGCTTAGCAACGATCTTTCTTACTTAATTGATTCGTTTTATTTTTGGGGTACTGAGCATTCCTGATACTTCATATTGATAATTTGATAGATCATCAATATTGTTCTCAAATATTTCACTAATTAAAGCTGAGCCAGCAACTGCTGGTATTCCTCCAAGCACAGCAGCATACCAAGGTATATTTTCACCAATTCGAATCCTTAAATCTAAACTTAAGTCTAAGTAGGTTAATTCACCTCGAGCATTTTTTGTGATTTGACCAATCCATTTCATTTTTGCTGCATTAGTATCAACAAACAATGGCGCTGCTAACCTCGCTTTTGATTTGCTAAACACGAATTCTCCTTGGACTCGATTCAGCTTTGTCGACCTAAACTCTCCTATTGTTAAATCTAAATTTGCAACCTTCCCAAGAATATTTTTTAAATTTAAAATACCCAGTAAATTAAAAGCAATAGAATTTGATGTTTTATTCGACACAATTAAATCCTTAAGAATAAAATCTACGGTTCCTTCAATATCTTTCAATCTCTGTAAATTTTGCCATTGCAGATTAAGATTGCCATTAAAATATGAGAAGTTTCCAAGGTCTTTAATTACCGGAATCTCCAAAGAGTCTTTGACCATATAACTTCCTTTAAGTTTATAAACATCATTCTTATTATCGATCGAGAAATATGCTTTTGAGCCATCAGAAAGAGGGGAAATAGAAATTAAATTTGAATTTAAATTTATATTATCAAGCGTTAACGCATTTTTATTTTTCAGAAGATAAACATCTAATAATTTAATTTGAAGTTTGTTGATAGAGGAATTTTGTACTATTAGCCTCGCATTGATATTTTTAATGACAGAAGATTCTTTTTGATTCTTAAGAAAACTAATATCTTGGAGTTGAGTATCCTGCAGCTCCACTTTTAAAAAACCAGACTTGTCACGGATAAAGTTTCCACTAAGCTTGTCAGACTGAATTATGCCTTTAATTTCTTTGCCTTTAAGTGAGAGAGAGCCATTCATTTGATGAAATTGATTATTGGCTAGTTCAACATTATCAATATCAAAGATAAAATTATTTAACTCAATATTCCGATCTATGACCTGGCTTTTTGAAAAACCCTTGAGCTGGTCAAAATTAAAATTATCTAAGCCTAGATAAACATTTAAGCCCTGTGCTTTTCTCAGAAAATTATATTTCATTGGAATTTCTTTGCCAATAGCTATATAGCCCGAGGGTTTCTCGAGGGAATTAATTTTCAATTCTAATAATTTATTTTTAATATAGACATTGGGTTTTGCAAAATTAGAAATTGCTATATCTGTTGATAAGATACTATTTTTTGATTTTTGTAAAAATGGTAATCGAGAATTGAATGCAATCCTCCCAAGCTCTGAAGAAATATTTAGGACAGGGGTAAAATTTTTATTTATCTCTAATGCTAGAGAAAAACTATCAACACCGGATAATTGAAAAAGAGATGAATCAGGAATAAAAATGCTTGGCTTCAGAGAAATCTCTGAAATAAAATCTAATCTATATTGATCAAGTAAATTTTTACCCTTAAGAACAATTATAGGATTTTGATTTAAGAATTGTGAGTTCAGTCGGCCAAAAACCTTATCGAAATTTAAGGCATAAAATTGTCCCTTCTTCAGCAACAATAAATAATCTTTATAAATGGGTATCTCAAAACCTGCAGTGTCAAATGAGAGTGTATTGAAAGTCTTTTTTGAAGAAACATTATATATTCCCTTGCTCATTCCCGAGGCACTCAATTGCTTGAAAGTTGATGTCATATTTCCCAGTGCTCTCAAAATTTCTTTGGTTGAGAGTTCGTGTTGTGAGGTGTATTTAAAATCCTGATTTGAGAATTTTAAATTTCCATGAAATGACTCTATCGAAAACTGATTTATAAATCCTGGTGACGAGAAAATATAAAGATGATCATTGGTAATCTCAATTATTCCTTTCTTCATTGTAAATTTAAGACTTGGATTAATTTGAAGTATTGGCTCATCAAGAGAAAATTTTAAAATTAATTTTGGGGCTACCTCAGCACTAGGGCTAATATAATCAAGGAAAATATTGTTTGAGGAGCTTAGTTTAATATTTTGATTAATAAACTGATGCACGTTAGTAAAATTTTTTGGAAGGGACATTAGAATAAATTTTTTAGATATATTCTGGCCGGATAGATTTAAGATGCTAGATCGATCTTGTTGAGAGGGAATATCTAGCTTTAAGCTTAAAAGACCTTCTGCCTCTTTAACATTAGCTTCTAGATGCAAGCCTAGATTGCTCAAAATTCCTTTTCCATCAATCTGAATAGGGTGAAAGTCGCCGCCTATCTGCTTAATTAAAGACTTGCTAGGATTGATACTAAATTTAAGATCATTATTAAGCCCAGAAAAAAATCCTTGGAGATTTATTATTTCATCAAAATATACATTTAAAAGATCAAGATCAATAACTTTTCCAGAATACTTGATTGCATTATTGTGAATAGTCGCAATAAAATTATTGACTGCTAAATTTGTAAGTATAGGGTTTTTTTGAAACACCAATTGATTAGAAATATATAGTTTGGGTATCAAGATAGATTTTTTAACAAGATTCAACCTTATGGGAAAACTCTCATCAACAAAAGGATGTAAAAATTTCTGCAAAGATAAGCTGGCAAGTCCATCTTTTGATTTAAATATAAAGGATCCATGATTCTTTTGTAGAGAAAAGTTATGAAAATAAGAATCCTCATAGCCTATAGACCCTCTTAGCGAAGAACCCTGAGGGCTAATTGTTCCAACCATATTAGTCCCAAAATTAATTGAAGCTGCTGGACTCAAAAAACTCTTAGGAAATATACTAAGCCAATTGGATGTATGGAGATTAAGTAAAAAATTTGATGTAAAACCATCCGAGCTTATTGAGAAATTACTTACATTATTTGCCTGAATAATTTTTAGCTCTCCATTCATAGAACCAATTAACAAATTATTTAACTTCGCATTAATCTGCAGTTGCTCATTGATAGTCTCAAGAAATAAATCCTCAATATCCAATGAGAGATTATCGTCAATAGCTATGTTTAAAAATGAAGGATGGCTATCTATATTTTCTGCTATGCGTAAGTAGGCGTCTTTAACATGCAAAATGTTTATATCAAGATTTCCAAACAGTATCCGTGGAGAGATAGTTATGCCAATACTTGATTGATCAGCTGAAAATATTTTTATACTCTGTTGCAAAATAACAAGGTTCGAGAAAGTAAGAATGGGGTTTAAGACTGTTCCTTCATTTGATACAGCTGAGAATGAAATAACATATTCAGGGAGTATGGAATTGCTTGCAGTTTTTAAAGTTTGGTTTGGAAAAAAATACAAGGCGCTTAAAACAAAAAATAATATCCAACTCACCAAAGATATTCCAAGCATGGAATTAATTAGTAGCTTTTTCATTTATTTTTTATTTTTTTTTATTTATTTTTTATTTAATAAATGTTCTTCTAAATGAGCGCATACCAAAATATATTGGCAACCAAGCCCCAGCATTGATAAGAAAACTAAATATTAATAAGAGATAGGAATAATTTGTAGGAAAGAAAATTAGATACTTGCAGGCTAGGTAGAAAACTGAGGCGGTACCAAAGAAAATAATTAGCTGGAGATAGGAAAATATTCTAAACCTAAAAACATACACGTGAATAATATAAGAGATGGAGACAAAAAATAACATATGAAAACCAACTGCACTTCCAAAACAAAGATCGATTATTAATCCATGCATTAATGCAGCAGAGCTGTGAAGCTTTTCTGGCATTGCATAAACCCAGTAGCAAAAAATTAAGAACCCAATGCATGTTTCTATTAGGTAGGGAATATTATTAGCTAGATGAAGATACTCTCTTACATTGAACTGAGAGATCAATCCATCCACCCAGAACCCAGTAAAGATAGTAATAAAGATAATAAAATGAAGTGATAATTTCATTAATTTACTAGCACTCCAAAGTAATTACTCTTTAGAGGGCTGACATTAAGGGCAATGATTATCTCGCTCTCATTTAAGATAGAGTTATTAATGTTGATTACTTTACCAATTGGTATGTCACGCGGAAAGATTCCTCCAAGACCTGAGGTAAGAACAGGATCATTATTCTGAATTTTTAGGAATTCCGAGCTCTTATTAACTCTGCAGGAAATTAGAAGTGGCTTGCCAGCCCCCCGAGCATTACAAAAAAAGTTTTTTATCTTAACCGGCAAAATATGTGCTGAATCTGAAAATAAAATAACTTTAATGAGATTAAGATCTAAGGAGGAAGTTTGCCCTATAAAAGTATCTCCATTCGCCACAGGAAGGTTTACTGCAACTTGTAATTTTTGAGGATTTTTAAGATACAGGGAATGAGATGAGCAACATAAGTAATTTTTTAAACCAAAAGAAGCAATTTGAAATATAAGGGCTTCTTCGCCTCTTGATAGAGCCAAAGTTTCATCATGTAAATTTAATAAATCGTTCGCCAAAACTTGTGAATTCTTTTCCAGAAATATCTTGTTCTGGAGAATTGATAGTTCACTCTTAAGGCCCTTATTACCCTTGATTAACATTTGCTTGTCTTGGTAGATCGCATTGAATTTTTTAATATTAATAGTAAAACTATTAATGAATAGCTGACCATAAATCCCAGTTGCTTGCACAAAGCCTCTAGCAGTTGAAAAAGTTTGATAATTTATATCGCTAATCAGCAAAGAAAAAGAAACTATAATTGCTAAAGCATATTTGCCGAACGGAGTATATGTAGGCGTTGTTCTCGCCATATTTTAATTATTTATTCAGTAGAAAGTAGATCAATATTATACTTATCAATAATCTCAAGAGCCTTACCGCCACCTCTGGCAACGCATGTTAATGGGTCTTCAGCAACAATAACTGGAATACCAGTCGATGCTGAGATGAGCTTATCTAGATCTCTCATCAGAGCGCCTCCTCCTGTCAGGACAATACCTCTTTCGGCTATATCAGCCGCTAACTCTGGAGGTGATAATTCTAATGCATTTCTAATGGCTCGAACCATGCCCGAAAGAGGATCTTTCATAGCTTCATAAATTTGAGAACTTTTTAAAATAAAAGTTTCTGGAATCCCTTCTGCTAAATTTCTACCAGTAACATTCATCTCTAAATCCTCCGAATCAGGAGAGGCGCATCCAATTGTGTGTTTTATTTTTTCAGCAGTTGATTCTCCAATGACACATCCATAATTTCTTCTGACCCACGATGTAATGGAGTTATTCATAAGGTCGCCTCCTATTTTTACAGACTCAGCATAAACTACACCATTTAGAGAAAGAATAGCTATCTCAGAAGTTCCACCGCCGATATCTACAACCATGTTCCCATTGGCCTCTTCTACTGGAAGACCAGCTCCAATTGCAGCAGCCATCGGTTCTTCAATCAACTTAACGTCTCTTGCTCCAGCTCCTAGAACTGATTCTCTAATTGCCCTTCTCTCTACTTGGGTCGATCTACAAGGAACACATACCAAGACTCTGGGACTAGGTTTAATAAAGCGTTGTTCATGAACTTTAGCAATAAAATGTTGAAGCATTTTTTCTGTTACCTGAAAGTCTGCAATCACTCCTTCTGATAAAGGGCGAATAGCCTTAATATTTCCTGGAGTCCTACCCAACATTTTCTTCGCTTCAGTACCAACAGCAACAACAGT
>Ga0075444_10002232_pt1 | contig 11687 bp, 10 predicted proteins | sample CoawatmetaG01DNA_FD_76836 | JGI IMG/M metagenome (GOLD analysis project Ga0075444, IMG submission 76836) | Marine microbial communities from the West Antarctic Peninsula - Coastal water metaG017-DNA | ecosystem: Environmental > Aquatic > Marine > Coastal | place: Atlantic Ocean: West Antarctic... | reverse complement strand
GCTTACAGACGAGCTTGCGGTTCGTCGCAATATCGTGCAGCATACCAATGATATTGTTATCGCAAATTATTTTGCTATACAGTCTTTGATGCAATTCAAGATGTTCAATAAGCCCAGTGATCGCCAGGCCTACCAGGAGTATCTCTCTAAGTATCGCCATGAGCTTGATACGCTAGCTGTCTTGCTCAATGGCCGCGCTGCCGATAGAGAAGTGGGGCTCAATTTGCAGAGAGTTGGCCGCCAGTATTTGTCGGCCCTCGATGGTTCGCAGTTCAGCCCCAACGAGCATAATCAGGTCGGTTCTTTCTTTGATGATCTTGAGCGCAATCGTAAGCTAAAAGATGCAACGGTTGTCTTTCTTACTACTCTAAAAGATGTCGGTCGCAAAGCCCAGAAAGATGTAGAACTGGCTAGCTTGCAAGAGAGTGAATCGCGTCTCGGTTTCAGGCAATTTTGTCAGTTTGTTATTTTTGCCAATAGCTTGTTGGCCCTGGCTATGGCTATTCTCGTAGCTGCATTGATTGTTCGACGAATCAATGTGGTGCGGGCCAATGCCGAGCGGTTGGCTCGGGGGCTGCCGCTGCTCTCGCCGCTCAATTCTGCCGATGAAATAGGCGCCCTCGACAAAACATTTAGGCAGATGGCTGCTGCTCTCGATTCGGCCCGGGAGAGAGAGAAAGAGATGCTCTCAACCATTGAAGAGTCTCGCGATGAGCTGACTATGGTGATTAATAAAATTCCGGCGGCTTTGTTTGTAACTGATCAATTAGGTAATGTTGAGTCACTAAATACGGTGGCAGAGCAACTCTTTGGCATTGATATCAGTTATTTTGAAAATGCCAAGATTGAGAAAATATTTCGTCTCAAAGCAGCTGAAAAAGAAGGGCTGTTTGCCCGGCTTATGCGCGGCTCTAAGCCAGTTGCTTTGTTTGCGGCTGGCCCCGACGGAGAAGTCGTGCCGGTCAACGTTTCGGTGATTGAGTATCATGTGGCAGGCACCGCTAAGTATTTGACTACCCTGGTTGATGAGACCCAGCGCCTGGTTTTGGAACAGGCCAAAGGTGACTTCTTCAATATGGTCAGCCACGATATGCGCACACCGCTCACTAGTTTGAGTGGTGTTTTGCAGATGGCTTTGGCTGGAACCTATGGCCCCTTGCCCGATGTGGCGCAGTCTAAGCTAGAGATTGCTAGATCTAGTTCAGACTTGCTGTTGAGCATGATTAATCGCTTGCTCGAAATTGAGCGGATTGAGAGTTCTAATTTTGAGTTGAAGATCGAGCCACTCGATTTTGCTGCTCTTGTGAGGCAAGCGGGTGATTTAATTAGCCCTCAGCTTGAACCAAAAGCTTTGCGTTTAGAGCTGGTGGCTGAGCCTTGTTTCGTTGCGGCCGATAGTCACTATTTGCTTGAAGTAATTCTCAATTTGCTCACCAATGCCATTAAGTATTCGCCTGAGAAAGGCTTGCTGTCTATGTCATGTCGAGTGACGAAAGAAGCAGTTCCGCTCGTGCTCTTTGAATTGAGCGATCAAGGCCCTGGAGTTCCGGCTGACAAAAAGGAACAGATATTTGAGCGTTTTCTGCAAAGTGATAGCAGCCGTGACCGCTCTAGTGGCTTTGGTTTGGGGCTTTCTATTTGTCGGCGAATTATCTTGCAGCATGGTGGTGAGATCGGTGTAAAAGATGCCTCTGCCCGCGGTGCTATTTTCTGGTTTGCGTTGAAAGCCGCAGCTAGCCAAAGCCAAAGCTAACCCAAGCGGTAACCAAAGCCTTTAATTGTAGTAATTAGAGGATTGTCGCTGTCGGTATCGATAGCTTTGCGAATGCGCAGAATTACTGAGCGCACCGCTTCATTAGTGGCGTCTGAATCGGTGGGCCAGGCCCGAGAAAGCAGTTCTTCTCCTGAGAATACTCGCCCGGGATTGTTCATTAATAGCTCAAGTACAGTAAATTCTTGCGGGTGCAGTTTCACTAACTCGCCTTTGAATTTGACAGTTTTGTTGCGCTGGTCGAGTTCTAGATTGCCTACTATTAGTGGCTTGTACTGCAAGTTTTGGGGGCGGCGAAGCAAGGCTCTTACCCGTGCCAATACTTCAGGTAAGGCAAATGGTTTAGTGAGATAGTCATCGGCACCGCTGTCCAATCCTGCCATTTTGTTGACTACAGAATCCATGCCTGTGAGAAAGAGAACTGGTGTATTGACGCCAGCGGCGCGCACTTCGGTGCAAAGATCTAAGCCTGAAGCCTGGGGCAGTTGCCAGTCTAAAATCAAAAGATTGTAGCTATTTTGAGCGAGCTTGGCCTTTCCCTCTTCGGCTGAATGAACTACCTCAACCTCGTAGTCTGCTGCGCGCAGGCAGTCATGCAAGACCTCGGCAATTTTGTTATCGTCTTCCACGACTAAAATATGGGCTGTCATTTATGTTCTGTTCTGCTCTTCTTTGCTACCAATGTTTCGGGTAGAGGCACTCTCTTCTAGAAAGTGCATCATCTAGAAACACTATGCCTCAAATTGCAGCAAATGCATCAGCATTTTTAGGGCCGGCGTGGGAGATTGTCGATTGGCACAGCGCCACTTGAGGTAGAACGGCAATTTGTGGCTGTAGTGCTCCTGTAGCATTTCGACTATGGCGGCCTGCTGTTCCTCGTTTGCTGCTTCGAATGCTTCCACAAGTGGTTCGATGGCTTTTTCATGTTTGAGCCAGCCGAGCAAATAGATGGCCGCCAGGCTTCTTTTGCTAGCTATTAGTGGGCTCGAAGGTGCTCTGCTCGATGTCGACGAGGGTTCTCTGCTCGGCGTCGATAAGGGGGCTCTGCTCGATGCCGACGAGAATGCACTGCTCTGAGTCGTCGAGAATGAGTCTGGCGAGGGTGGGGCGGCTTCGATTTTAAGTTCGCTTACCAGATTTTTGAAAGGGGCGCGCTTGGCTATTTCTTTGAGAACCTGTTTGGCGCGATTGATGCTCAAGTGCCCCGAGCCAGTGGTGACATTCTCAATCATCATTTGCACGATTAGGGCCCTCCATTCGGGGCTTTTGGCGGCAAATTCTAGTACAAGATTGAGTATTGGTGTTTCGCAGGTTTTGAGCTTAGCGGCAGTGGGCATCGTGCTTGAAATTGAGGCGTTCTCGATGGCGCGAATGGTGCGCAGGGCCATGCCAATGGCTGTTTCCATAACGTGCAAGTCGGCGGCTCTGGCGGCAACTGCTATGTACATGTCTAAGCGGGCCTGGGGCGAGAGCTCCTGGGGTTCAATAATGAATGGGGAGCTGGTGACGGCGGCGCCTGTTGTGGCGCTAGTGCTGTCGCTGTAGCTTTCAATATAGTTGGCTACGGCCGACAATGAGGCTACCGCGCCTTCTGAATACTCGTTGATTGACATTTGCTTTGGCACCTTGTTTTGCTTAGCTGCATATAGCGAATGTAATTTGGCAAAATGACAATTACGTTACAGTGCCTCAACGCCGCTATAATCTCTCTGTTGGCTTGGGAGTTTCTGGCTTGTCAAAGGTTCTAGTAGTCGAAGACGATCAATCTATTGCTCAAGTAGTCAAAGACGCTTTGACTGACGCGAAGTACATGGTTGATATGGTGCACAACGGTGCCGATGCCCGGGCCTATTTGAACTCGGTCAACTACGATTTGATTGTGATGGATTGGCAGCTGCCCGATACCACCGGAATTGAGCTGACTACTGAGTTTCGGGGCAAGGGCGGAGCCACACCCGTATTGTTCTTAACTGGGCGAAATAGCGTGCCCGACCGCATTACCGGTCTTGATTCTGGTGGGGATGACTATCTTACCAAGCCTTTTGACATCCGCGAATTATTGTCGCGGGTGCGGGCCCTCTTGCGTCGTCCCACTCCGGTCACTTACAAATCATTGAAAGTGCGCGATTTAGAACTTGACCCGGTGCAGCATGTGGTCAATCTCAATGGTACTGAGATCAAGCTTTATCCCAAAGAATTTTCTTTATTAGAATTGTTCATGCGGCACCCCCAGCGAGTCTTCTCTGGTGATGACTTGCTTAGCAAGGTTTGGCCGACAGATTCTGATGCTTCCATTGAAACTGTGCGCACCACAATTTTACGCTTGCGCCAGAAGATAGAGACAGACCCGGATAATCCTCTGGTGAGGACGATCCGGGGCGTCGGTTATCGCTTAGAGCCGTAGGCTTATTCTTGTTCTTGGGCGCGTAGTTGATCCATGCGAGCTTTGAATGCTGGATTGATTGCTTCTAGCTTTTCAATATTGTTGGAAACCGGCATAATGAAGCCTTCGTATAGACGGTGAGTGTTGTGTCCGGTGGTGATGTTCTTCAATTGACCGGCAAGAAGATTCATTTCGCGTTTTTCTTCTGCAGTATAGTGGTGGTCAATTTTGATGCCGAGCAGACGGCAGGCTACGTGGCTGTAACCCTCATTGGGTCTGAGTGTTGCCATGTCATCTAGACGATTCTTTAGATCGCTGTCGCAGACATCAGTTTTCTTGTTTTGGGATTTCTCCTTTTCGGCCCGGTCGAGTTCTTCTTGTCTCTGCTGTGCTTCGAAATTGCTTTGAGTCTCTGAAATGTCGCCTTTAGCCACGTCTTGATGGGGGGTGAAATCATCTTGAGGGCTATAGCCAGCTCGGCGATCAATTTTGTCGATGTTGATTCCTCTGAAGGGGCCATTTTTGATGGTTGGTTGATCGCCTTTCAATAGACTGTAGACAAAGCGGGCGTTGCGCTCGTTGTAGACCTCGTCTTCTTGGCCATTGGCAGCGCGTTCTTTGTAGTCGTTCAAGAAGGCTTTGTAGTCGCTGCGGCTGAGGCGGCCATTTTCTTTATGAGAGGCATCGATGGCATGCATTAACGCACCATTGTTCTCATACAGTGGTGAAGCGGCATCAGCTGTCATGTCATGCTTAAGCTCGCGTTTGCCCTGGCGATTGTTTTGTCTGTCCCATTTGTTTAAGTCAGCATCTTCGATTGCGTCTCTATCAAATTCCCAGGCCTTTTTCGTGTGGGCAACTTGGTCGTAGAAACTCTTGTTGCTTTTGGGTGATGGTACTGTGCTTCGTAGATTGTCGGCAAAGATTGATTCAAAAGTCATGCCCTGGCCGTTTGCTTGGCTTTCACGCGATTGGGCCAGCACATCTAATACTTCATGCTTGCTAACGATGCCGTTGCCATCTTGGTCGAAGGCTCCTTTATTGTCTCTGACGAAAGCTACAGTCATGCTAGGAAGGTGGCCTGTGCGCTCTAGTTCTCCCGCGACGCTCTTCCAATAATTGTCGTGCTGTTGAATCGATTTGAATGAACCATCATTTTTTGTGGCTTCAAATTCGTTGCGCATGTTCTGCACAGCTGATTCAGGGCCGCCTGCCAGGGCGTGGTGATAAAGTGTTTCGGCGTTCTTTACCGGATCTGGCTGGTCGTGTGACATGTGAGATTCCTCCAGTAGGAAGTGTTCGGGGGAGATTGGGAGGTTTGCGCCTCTCAGTGATGTCAATATAGGAAGCGAATATAACAACTGCATTGCAGTGTTTGTTTTTTTTGGAAATTTGGTTGCTGTGATTTTTTCATCGACCTTAGCCGCGAGCTTAGTAGCAACTTTGGCCGCGAATCGCCGCGACAATATATGGAAGGGTTAGCTGTCACGTCAATGTTATTTAGCGGCAGCATTATGACTGTGCGAAGGCTGTTAAATCGAATCGGCTTTCAAAGAGCCAATGCTTTTAAGCAAAAGCGGCCATCCGAGGCTTTCAGCACTAACAATTTAAAAGTTTCATCGGGGGATGGAAGTGGGGGAGACAGGTAATACTGTCTCTCTCTCAGTTTTGGGGTGTTTGCGAATCTCCTATCGCTTGAGCCGTCAGTATTGTGGGTACAATTTCTTAGATGGTGTCCTTTAGCCTCAGGTGTCACTTCTATGCCCCGCGATACTGTAGCCGGTTTACATAATCACAAGCGTGATGCTGAGCCAGATCATGGCAGAGATAGCGGTGCTGGTGATGGCACGGCTGCAGACCTCTCTTCTGATACCTGGCGGCAGATGCGCCCTGAAAACTCCGTCAAGGAGAAGGGCACAAAGGTTGAGTTTCCTGATCCTGAAAAGGTCGAGAAGGGCAGTACTGTTCCGATTTCAGTTTCGGTCGATGGCACTCCTCGCAATATCTATATGCATGTTCCTGAGAACTATAATGCCGCTGAACCGGCTGCTGTGCTGGTTGTGTACAACGGTTGGGGTGACAAGCCCGGCCCTGGAGGCACCAAGGCTGGCGCTGCTGGCTTAGAAGAGCTTACTGGTTTAAGTAAAGAGGCCGATAAGAACGGCATGTTTGTGCTTTATATGAACGGCAATCCTAAAAAGGATCTCTCGTATAATAACGGCCAATATCCCTTTTCTAAGACTGATGATGTTGCCTACACTACTGCTGTACTTGATCAATTGAACAAAAACTATAATGTTGATTTGGAGCGCATTACTTTGACTGGTTATTCTCAGGGCTCTAGCTTTGCCCACAAAGCGGCTGCTGAGTTACCAGAGAAGTATAGACCAGCAAACCTAGTCGATATCAGCGGTTGGACAACCGGTAGAGAGGCAAAGGTACCTGCTGGTATGAATTTCATGTCAATTCAATCAGAGAAAGATACAGTGGCGCCTGTTGATGGAAGATGGTTTGGCTTGCATATGGATTCAGAAGAAAAGACTTTGCAGCGCTACCTCAAAGGCAATGGCCTTGATGTAGCTAAGGCCGTTGTGGCAGACGAAGCGTCGACCTCGGTGCGTGAGATAGTATGGGATGCCCCATCGGGTGCCAAGATTAAGAGTATTACTATTCCTGGGTTCAAGGGTCACGACTGGCATGGTAGTGTTGGCTCGGAAGCACCTGTTAAAGCCACCAAGGAACTAATCGAGTTTATTCGAAATAAGAGACGTGGAAGTTAAAACCTTGTCGGTTGCGATTATTGGTGGCGGTCCTGCTGGCCTTATGGCGGCGGAGGTGCTCATCAATGCTGGCATTAGCGTGGATGTCTATGAGGCCATGCCGACTCTTGGTCGCAAATTCTTGCGCGCCGGTTTAGGTGGACTGAACATTACCCACAGTGAACCGTTCACTGACTTTTGTGCGCGTTACAGCGATAGACAGAGCCATATGCAAGTGTTTCTCGATGCCTTCCCGCCTGACCGTCTGCGCCATTGGGTGCACGGGCTTGGTATCGAAACTTTTGTCGGTAGCTCGGGCCGGGTATTTCCTACTGAAATGAAGGCTGCTCCACTTTTGCGAGCCTGGGTTCACCGGTTGCGCGCTGCTGGTGTGCGGTTTCATTTGAATCACCATTGGCTTGGTTTTGATAGCGAGGGGATGTTGCGCCTAGCCAATCAAACAGAAGAGTTCTCTTTGCGCCCCAGTTGCACCATCCTGGCGCTTGGCGGTGCTAGCTGGCCTCAGCTTGGTTCCACTGGCACCTGGGTGCCCTGGCTGCAGGAGCGCGGCGTGGAGGTTGCCCCCTGGCTCAGTGCTAACTGTGGCTTTGATGTTAGCTGGAGCCCTCACTTGCGGGAGAAATTTGCTGGCTCTCCTCTTAAGTCAGTGGCGCTTACATTCACAGATTTGCAGGGGGAAAGCGAAACTCGCCAGGGCGAGATACTTATTAGTGAATATGGCGTGGAAGGTAGTCTCATTTATGCTTTCTCGCGGCGCTTGCGTGATTATCTCAATGTCCACGGAGCGGCAACTTTTACTTTAGACCTTCTACCTGCTCGCAGCGCCGAGCGTGTCCTTTCTGATCTGTCGAGGCCACAGGGCTCACGCTCGCTTTCGCGTCATTTGCAGACCTGTCTTGGTAATAACGCTTTGAAGAGGGCCTTGCTTTACGAAGTGCTCAGCCGTGAGCAGATGGCTGATTCGGCCGCTCTGGCAAAGTGCATAAAGGCTTTGCCGATCACTGTGCGTTCTACTCGCCCTCTGGCTGAAGCAATTAGTACCGCCGGTGGTGTGTGCTTTAGTGCTGTTGATGAAAATCTTATGCTCAAGGAGCTGCCCGGGGTTTTTGTTTGTGGCGAAATGATTGATTGGGAAGCGCCTACGGGCGGCTATTTGCTCACCGGCTGCTTTGCCACCGGCCAATGGGCCGGGCAAGGGGCACTACATTGGTTGCAAGATAGTAAGATAGAGTCAGTATTAGCGAGCGGTGAATAAAGTAATGTCCAATGAACCGGGCACTGCCGATGATGGCGCCAAGTCTAGCGAGAGCAGCGAATCTATTGGTACTTGCTTTATGCAAGAGGATGGCTCTTTGATCCTACGGCTGCGCGCCACTAGCGGCCCCGATGCTCCAGTTGGTGTTGCTGGTGTGGTGGGCACGGCCACTATTACCTATGCTTGCAATGATCCTGCTTATGGCGAAATTCTTGAGCATGTCAAACCGATTAGACCTGGTGAGACCAAGCTGGTTGCGCCGTGGCCCGACTAATTGTTTTAGTTTTTCGCGATTTCTTTCTTGTGAAACTTTCTTGTGAATAGTGTCTTGTGAATAGTCTATTGCTTCATAAAATCGCGAATCAAGTTGTGGAATTGAAACACCCCGGCTTCCCAGGTTGGTGAATAGCGACCGGTGTCGTAAAGCCTTGAGCGAATGCCTCTTTGCACTAGTTCGACAACTTCTTCGTCTTCAATCTCGGTTTGATTTATGTCTTTGGTGGAATAGTTGCCGAAGCGCTCTTCTCGCCAAACATAAGTGAGGAAGCGAATCTTGGTAGTGTTGTGGCTCTGTGGCATAACGATATTGACCGACAAGCCCCAGGGGTAAAAATTGAACATCATATTGGGGAAAAGCCAGTAGTAGAAGGCGGCAATTAGTTGACCGTGATCTGGTGATGATTCTGGCAGATCAAAGGCGTCTTCTGCTTTGGAAGCAACGCCAATTTGGACATTGCAATAGGGATGCAGGTCGGTATGGTAGGCCTTGGTATCAAGTAAGCTCACGAGGGAAGGATGAATGAATGGAACGTGCAATCCTTCTAGATAGTTTTCGACATAGAGAGCCCAGTTAGCGTTGACGAAGTAGTCGCGCGATAGCTCTGGTGCGAATTTGAATTGATCTAAAGGCAAGAAGGCCAGGCGCTCTTTCATTTCTCCGATGAGCTGATCGAGTTCGATGGCTGGTTTTATTCCGGCGAATAACAAATTTCCCCAAGAACCAAGGGCGGCGTGGGGCAAATTGTCTGCTGCTGTGGGAAAGTCTTCTGCTCCTTCAAACCCTGGTGCTGACTGATATGTTCCGTCAGTGGCAAAGCGGCGACCGTGATAGCGGCAGCGAATAGAGCTATGCTGACAGTTTTCTTCAATCAGGATGCTGCCACGGTGCGTGCAAACATTGGAGAGGCAGTGCAGCTTTTGATTGTCTTGGGTGAGCAAGAGAGGCTCGTTGAGGCTGCCTTCAAGTAAAGTGATGGGTGCCATTGAGCCCGTTTGTGCTGGAGCGCCAAAAACCGTCTGGTTGGTGCCGATAAACTGCCAGGAGCGAGCAAATATTTGCTCAAGGCTACGGTCATACTGGGCCGGGTCGAGATAAAAGTTCGAAGCCATTGTTCTGGCTCGCTCAACTGTCTCTTGGCGAATTTTCTGGCTAGTCATCTATTTACCTGTTGCTTTTCATCTTGGTGAAGGGCAAGCTATTTTACCCTGATTGGCGCTTCTTGATCTTAATCAGTTATTTTCTGAATACCAGGCAATAGCTATGATCGTAGCCGTATCCGCAGTCGTCCGGCCAGGACATCACAATTTCACCGTCAAAGTGAAGCACCTCAGAAACCGCTCGGGCAATGTCCCAGGCTAGTGTTGTCACTGTGCCATCTTCGTGTTTTAGATTTGATACTTCAAGCACGGCCCGGCCATTGGGTTTGAGCTTATCGGCCAATTGACCATAGATTTTAGTGAGATCGCTGAGGTAGGCGTTGTAGCCCCCGCCGTCTGGATCTAATAAGGTGGTGTAAGCGGTAAAGGGGTTCTCTTTGTGGTGTTTGCCCATATACGGCGGCGAAGTTATGGAAAAATCAAGGGCTGGAAGAGCTAGCGAATTTAGGGCTGTTGAGTCTCCATGCAAGGCCAGATGCGGATTTTCGAGAATAGATTGGACATATTGATGGCGCTTGCTATCAAATTCAACGCCGTAGCATGTGCGCTTCAGCCGTTCTGCCACCAGTAATGTCGTGCCGAAACCCATGAACGGGTCGAGGACCACGTCGCCTTCTTTGGTGAATTTTTGCAAGAAATGCTCAACCAGAGCCTCTGAATACCTCACGTCTTGATTGGCAAACTCAGCTGGCAATTGTTTGCTATGGCTATTTGGCAAAGAAAGAAAGGTTTTCAGAAATCACCTATTTAAGTCGACTTGCCAGGCTTTCTTGGCTTTCCTGGCTAAGAATATGGCGAAAATCCCGTTTCCTTAAAACTGAAGGATTCTTCAGCTTTCACTAAGTCAAGAAAACTTTTGCTGGGGACGATCGCTTTTTCAGTTATAGGGAATTATTATAAGGTGCCAGAATCAAAGGCAACCATGAGCGACAAAAAGGTAAATAATGCTCGACGATAAATTTATGCCAGTCAGATCGGCTCTTTTAAAGAGTTTCAGTTTATTCGGTGCTCTCACTTTTGTGTGTGGCACTTTGATGGTTGGCCCTTTCAGCGCCCCGGCAAGTGCTAGCCATGGCCATCATTCGAGTAAGGGCGGCGCTGGCGCTAATGACAAGCTCGTTGTTGTCCATGAGTCGCGGCCCCACGTGGCCCGTGCCGGGGTGTGGCAGACCTATCGCGATCATATTCATTTAAAGCCAGGCCAAGAAAGAAAACAATTGCTTTTGAAATTTAGCAACGGCGCCGAGGGGCGACCCAAGATGACAGACTTGCGCATCTCACTAGCCGGAAAACCATTCGCCACTATCAAAGACTTTGATGAAGCGGGCAACCTCAGTCGCAGCCTAAACGGCGTGATTGGCCCTGGTGATACCATTTTGACTAGCGAAGTATTCGGACCGTCCGGCGCCCGTCTTGTCTGGACACTGCTATCAGAGAAGCCAACCGTAACTTCCGTTCAGCCAAATCCTTACGGCCGCGATGACCTGTTAACTATTCAAGGAAGCAACTTCTCTGACAATAAGCATTCTCTGAAAGTTTCTATTGCTGGTAAGACCGCAGAAGTCGTCAGTGCTGGTACTAGCCAGTTGCAAATAAAGCTTCCTGGGCACATTCCTGCTGGTGACCAAGATTTAGTCGTGACCGTCGACTCGGCTAAGAGTAATGCATTCAAGATTAAGGCACGGCCGAACATTTACTGGATCGACATCACCTCGCAGAGCCCGTCGCAGCCCGTGACGATTTTAGGCAGAGGTTTCTCTAAGGTGTTGGCAGACAATGTCGTCATGGTTGGCCCGCACAAGGCCCGTGTCACTCATGCCACCGATGGTAGTATCACGTTCATCGTGCCTGAGATGCATTTTCCTCAGCATGGCCTGCCGCTGACTGTGATCTCTAACGGTGTCTCGTCCAAAGATGTACTGATTCTGGACGTGGATATAAGGGTGATACCAAACATTTTGGATGCACCTAAAATCGTTAAATAAAGCGGCAGCTCAGTTGCTTCAGCAGTTTAAAGCATCAGATTGGTGCCTGACTTTGCTGCGAGCTTACTTAATGAAT
>Ga0075444_10002231_pt1 | contig 11688 bp, 10 predicted proteins | sample CoawatmetaG01DNA_FD_76836 | JGI IMG/M metagenome (GOLD analysis project Ga0075444, IMG submission 76836) | Marine microbial communities from the West Antarctic Peninsula - Coastal water metaG017-DNA | ecosystem: Environmental > Aquatic > Marine > Coastal | place: Atlantic Ocean: West Antarctic... | reverse complement strand
TACTTGTTTTTGTTGCAGGTTTTATAACTGCATTCTTTGTTACTAACAATTATTCTAAAAATTTAAATGAGCAGAAAAAAAATATTTTTTTTAATGAAAAAAAAACAGAAGGCTTAAAAAAATATATATATATAATCTCTCCAAGGGATGGTGACGATGTTACAAGTCCAGTAAAGATAATTTTTGGGCTTAAAGGTATGGGTGTGGCTCCATCTGGAATAAAAAGAAAAAATACAGGTCATCATCATTTATTAATTAATTTAGAGAAAATTCCCGACTTGAATTTCCCATTACCTAGTAATAAAAATTTAATTCATTTTGGTGCAGGTCAAACAGAAACTGAACTTGAATTAAAGAAAGGCGTTAATACTCTCCAATTAATACTTGGCGACTATATACATAAACCTCATGAAACTCCATTGATTTCAAATAGAATTAAAATTAATGTTTTATGATAATTTTTCTCCAGTAAAATATTCCTATGAATAATTCGCAAGGAACAGTAAGCTGGCATCAGCAAAGAGTAGGTAAATTGACAGGTTCAGTTATTCATAACATCATGTCAAATAAAGAAAATTCTCTTTCAAGGGCAAAATTGTTAAAAATATTGGCTTTAGAGAGGCTTTCAGGCTCACCAACTAAAAATATTGTTACTGAGCCAATGGCAAGAGGCCTTAGGTTAGAACCAGATGCTAGGCAGGCTTATGAGTTAAATAATCAAGAAGTAGTTTTGGTTGGATTTATTGACCACCCTTCAATTAATTTGGCTGGATGTAGCCCTGATGGACTTGTAGGAGATAATGGTTTAATTGAGATAAAATGTTTGAATAAAAAAAATCATGAACAAATTATTAAAAAAGATTCTATACCTAGAAAATATTATACTCAAATTCAATTTCAGTTAGCTTGCTCTCAAAGAGACTGGTGTGACTTCGTTCTATTTCATCCTGAGGTTCAAGAAGCACTGTTTATTAAACGTGTTTATCCTAATCAAATCTTTATTAAAGATATGACACAAAAAGTTATTTTATTCTTGGCTGAAGTTAATAAATTACATCAAGAAATTAAAAAAACAAATGCTGAGGAAGCGTATAAATATATGTAGCTTTATGCTGGATGAGTTTAAGAAAATAAATTGATTACCAAGGGCTCTTAATATGGCAAAAAAATCAAAAAAAAATAGTAGCAGAAAGTCATTCGCATCATCTGGAATTAATGTTCAAATTAAATTAAAGGATGCTATAAAAAAACATCAAAATGGCAACTTGAATCAAGCTAAGATTATTTATGTGGAAATATTAAATTTATTTCCTAGTAACTCTGAAGTACTAAACCTCCTCGGTGTCTTAGAAGCTCAATCTAAAAATTTTTTACTAGCTGTAGATTATATTAGTAAGGCTATTCATATTGATGGGACTAATGCCTCATTTTATAATAACAGAGCCAATGCACTCAAAGAGTTAAATAAATTAAATGAGGCAAATACTGACTATGATAAGGCGATTATACTTAAGCCAGATTACGCAGAAGCTTATTATAATCAAGGAAATATTTTACAGGCCTTGGGTGAGTTTGATAAAGCTATTATGTCTTTCAAGAAAACAATTTCATTTATTCCTAATCACCTTGATAGTTTAATCAATTTAGGAAACAGCTATAAATCTCTTAAGAAATTTAAAGATGCAAAGTCTTACTACGATAAAGCGCTAACTATAAAACCAGATTATGCTGAGATATATTTTAATCAGGGAAATTTATCTAGGGAATTGGGTGAATTAAATGAAGCGCTAGAGTTTTTTAATAAAGCAATTCAATTAGCCCCTCATTATGCTCAAGTTTATACAAATATAGGTAATGTTTTAACTGACCTTCGAAGATTTGAAGAAGCTATATTTTTTTATGACAAAGCAATTACTATCAAACCAAATTACATTATTGCTTATTTAAATCGTGGTAATACCTTTGAAGTTGGTGGTAAATTTAAAGAAGCTATTGAGTGTTATAAAAAAATTATCAGTTTTCAGCCAAATAATATTGAAGCACATTGTGGTTTAGGAAGCGCATATAGTAATGACAATCAATTGATTGAGTCAACTGAGTCTTATAAGTACGTTATAGAAAATGATGCAAGCTATGATTACATCTATGGTCTTTATAATTCCTCAAAATCTAAATGTTGTATTTGGGAGGACTTTGAAGTTGAAGTTGATCATATTAGATCAGAGGTTGAGAAAAGTAATAAAGTTATACATCCATTTCAATGTCTTAGGCTTATTGATGATCCGGCTATACAAAAAAAATCAGCTGAAATTTTTTCAGCAGACAAGCATTCTGCAAGAAACTTAGTTAAGCCCTTTAAAAAAACTATTCATGAAAAAATAAGGGTCGGTTACTTCTCTGCAGACTTTAATGAACACCCAGTTGCTTATTTAACTGCGGAACTTTTTGAGACTCATGATAAAGCAAAATTTGAAATATTTGCTTTTTCTTTAGCTTCAGATAATGATGACCCCATTAGAAAAAGAATCAAAAAAAGCTTTGATGAGTTTATCGATATATCAAGACTCTCAGATCAAGAGGCTGTAGGTATAGCTAGGCAAAAAGAAATAGATATTGCGATTGATTTGGGCGGGTTAACTGCAGGTTCACGATTAGATTTATTTGCCATGAGAGTTGCTCCTGTCCAGATAAGTTATTTGGGTTATCTTGGTACAATGGGGAATAAATATATTGATTACATTATTGCTGATAAAATTATTATTCCAGACAACTTTCAAAAAAACTATTCTGAAAATATTTTTTATCTTCCACATTATCAGTGCAACGATTCAAAAAAAGAAATTTCTAATAAATTCTTAACTAGAGCAGAATTAGGGCTTCCTGAAAATGGATTCGTATATTGTTGCTTTAATCAAACAATAAAAATTACCCCTAATATATTTTCGAGTTGGATGCATATTTTAAAATCAGTCGATGATAGTGTTCTTTGGTTGTATGCAACAAATGAATTTGACCGGAAAAATTTACTAGAAGAGGCTATAAAAAGTAAAGTAAATAAAGAAAGGATTATATTCGGTAAAAAAATGCCAAGACCAGAATATTTGGCAAGATTTCGAGTAGCTGATTTATTTTTAGATACTGCCCCTTATAATGCAGGTACTACTGCTAGTGATGCATTATGGGCTGGACTACCTATTTTGACTTTTACAGGAAAATCTTTTGCCTCGCGAGTTTGTTCAAGTGTTTTAACATCGGCAGGTTTTCCGGAGCTAATTACTAACTCTCAAGAAGCTTACGAAATTTTGGCAATAGACCTTGGTAAAGACAAAGTTAAATCTAAAGCAATTAGGAAAAAGATAGAAAAAGAAATTAAAGATTCTTCTTTGTATAATATTCATAAATTTACTAGATCACTCGAGTCTGGTTACAAAAAAGCTTATCAGATGACACAAAAAAATGCTTTGTTAGATAATATAGTCTGTTGAGCAAGTTAATTTTAAGCACTTACCGTTTTTTTGGCCCACTTGGATTCCTTCCCTTTTTTTGATCAGGACTACCTGGCTGTTTTATCGTTCTGAATAATTGAAAATCAAGGGTATTTGTTAAAGACCCATAATTTTCTTCAATGGCTTCATCTACCATGCTTGATGGAACAATGACATCGTGACCATTTTCCCAGTTTGCTGGGGTAGACACTTTGTATTTTGCGCTAATCTTAAGTGCATCTATAATTCTTAAAATTTCGTTAAAATTTCTCCCAATATTCTTTGGGTATATTAAAATTGTTTGAATGTTTTTTTGTGGGTCAATAATAAAAACTGATCTAATCGTTTCTTTTCTCGCAGCTCCAAAGACACCGCTATTTGGTTTTGCTTTTGGGTGAAACATACCGTATAAAGTTGATATTTTTAGATTTTCATCTTCTAGTATTGGAAAGTCAACATTATTGTTTTTTCCAAAGTTAGTAATTTTTTCACTCAGAGAACTTTTTAATATAAGCTTGTCTTTATACTTATTGATTAGTGGAATCCACTCAAGATTATCTTTAACAGAATCTGCACTTAAGGTAACAACTTTAACCTTTCTTTTTGTAAATTCTGGTTGAAGTTTGGCTAACGTCGCTAGTTCAGTTGTGCAAACTGGAGTGAAAGCAGCGGGGTGAGAGAAAATAATTACCCAGTTCTTTCCTGCCCAATCATAAAAGTTTAATTTTCCCTTGGTTGATTCTGTTGTGAAATTTGGAGCTTTATCGCCAATTTGTAGAGCACAAACACTATTCAAAGTAATAATTGAAATTAAAGTATATTTAGATAAAAACCTAAATAATTGATTATAAATTAACATTTAACTCATCCCTTGTTTTCGCAAAAGCTTTAATTGCCTTATCTAGGTCTTCTTTAGTGTGTGCGGCAGAGATTTGTGTCCTAATTCTTGCTTTCCCTTTAGGTACGACAGGAAAAAAGAAACCAACAGCATATATTCCCCTTTCAAGTAATTTTTTACTCATTTCTTGAGCAATTTTTGCATCACCAAGCATTACTGGAACTATTGGGTGGTCACCTTCTTCAACATCAAACCCAGCTTGCTGCATTCCTTTTCTAAAATAATGCGTATTATGTTCTAACTTATCCCTTAATTCTGTCGATTCGCCAAGCATCTCTAAAACTTTTAGTGTAGCTGCACAAATTGAAGGAGCTAGAGTATTTGAAAATAAGTAAGGGCGAGATCTTTGTCTAAGCATATCGATAATTTCTTTACGGCCAGATGTGAAGCCACCTGAAGAACCTCCTAGAGCTTTTCCAAAAGTACTTGTAATTATATCTACACGGTCCATTACATTACAATATTCATGGACACCACGACCAGTTTTACCCATAAATCCAGAAGCATGGCAGTCATCATGATGAACCATGGCATCATATTTGTCGGCTAGGTCACATATTTTATCTAGTTGAGCGATTGTCCCATCCATTGAAAATACACCATCTGTTGTTATCAGGATTCTTCTTGCACCACCTTCCTTAGCTTCAATCAATTTACTTTCAAGGTCTTTCATATCATTATTTTTATATCTGAATCTAGCTGCTTTACAAAGTCTAACTCCGTCAATTATAGATGCATGGTTAAGTTCATCTGATATCACAGCATCTTCAGCTGAGAGAATGGTTTCATATAGCCCTGTATTTGCATCAAAACATGCGGCATATAGGATTGTATCTTCCATGCCTAAAAAATTACTCACCTTCTTTTCTAAGGTTTTATGAATTGATTGAGTCCCACAAATAAACCTTACAGAAGCCAAACCAAATCCCCAGTCATCAAAACTGTCTTTTGCAGCCTTTATAACAGATTTATTATTTGCTAAACCTAGGTAATTATTAGCACACATATTTGTTACTTGAGTACCATCTTCTAATGTAATATTATTTTTTTGTTCGGAACTTATGTATCTTTCTGTTTTCCATAAACCAGCAGATTTAATATCTTCTAAATCTTTAGCTAGTGAAGCTTTTGTGCTGCTGAAACTCATTGACAATCCTTTTAATTTATTAATCTTCCCAATTTAATATGACTTTTCCCGATTTACCAGACCGCATAACATCAAAGCCTTCTTGAAAATCAGTAAAATTAAATTTATGGGTGATAATTTTCTCTAATGGAAGTCCAGATTGAACCATCATAGAACCTTTATACCATGTTTCGAAAATCTCACGACCGTAAATGCCCTTAATGGTCAGACCTTTAAATACAACCATATCCCAATCAATCCCAGATCCTGTGGGCATAATTGCAAGCATTGCTATCCTCCCACCATTAATCATTTTATTAAGCATATCCCCAAACGCTTTAGGAGATCCTGACATTTCTAGTCCAACATCAAAACCCTCAAAAATTCCTAGAGATTCCATTTTGTCTTGAGTGATGGCTTCATTAGCAACATTTATAGTTATAATATCTGGCAAAATATTTCTTACTAGGTTCAATCTATACTCATTAAGATCAGTAATCACAATATTTCTAGCACCCGCATGCTTGGCAACCATCGCAGCCATTATCCCAATCGGACCAGCACCCGTAATTAAAACATCTTCACCTACCATATTGAAAGATAAAGCTGTGTGAACTGCATTCCCGTAAGGATCAAAAACAGAAAGTAAGTCTGTTGATATTTCTTGACTGGGTTTGAAGATTACTTTTGAGGGTACTGCTAAGTATTCTGCAAACGCTCCGTCACGATTAACCCCAACACCAATAGTTTTCGGGCATAAATGAATTTTCCCGCCTAAACAGTTTCTACAGCGACCACATGTAATGTGACCTTCACCGGACACTATGTCTCCCACTTTTAAATCTGTGACATTTGATCCGAGCTCAACTATTTCTCCAGCATATTCATGGCCAGTAATCATTGGAACAGGTATTGTTTTTTGAGCCCACTCATCCCAGTTGTAAATATGTATATCAGTGCCACAAATAGCTGTTTTCTTAACCTTTACTAGTACATCATTATTACCAATTGTTGGCTCTGGCATATCTTTAAGCCATATTCCTTCTTTAGCCTGCGTTTTAACAAGTGCTTTCATTTAAACCTCTTTATCATATGATTTGTTATTACACGGTTTTAGTTTACTAGCAATATTAAATCCGTTTTTTTTATGCTCTAAAATAAATATTATTATATTATGAATATACCTTTTAATTATAATTTGTTTTTAGCCAAGTTAAAATAATAGATATAAGAGATATTTAGTAGTAATTTTTTTGTATTAGGTATAAAGTAAAAATGTAAATATTAAAAATTAAAAAAAGGACAATCTTTCAATTTAGGCACTAAATTTTCATTTGTTAATTTCTTAATTCAAAGGGAGCATTATGGACTTAGAAGAACTTAAAAGCAGACATGATCAATTAGAAGGTATTATCGATAAAGGCTATAAAAATTATATACCAGATGAGCGCCTTAGGAGATTCAAAAAAGAAAAACTTAGAATCAAGCAAATTCTAGAGAAGGAAGAAAGCACACATCACTAAATTATAAAAAAACCGGCTTCTTGTCGGTTTTTTTAAATCTTAATTTTTTTTTGTTAGAATGAAGTTTTTTAGTAACTTATTTTCTATATGATACGTTTTTTATTAGGAGTTCTTGTAGGTGTTCTCATCGGATCTGGTATTGGATTTAAGGTACCTGAGATTCACTTTGATTCACCAACTGAGGCAATAAAAGATGGAGTAAGAGAGGCATCCAAAGAAATCATAAAAGAAGAGCTTGAAGAGCAAAAAAAAGAGTTTAACGAGAAAGAAGAGGGACTTATGAACGAAATAAATAAACTTTTAGAGAAAATATAAAAATTATTTGTTAGTTTGATATACAAACACTTGAAGGGACTTTATGCTTAGATTCAGTATTGCCAATCAATTAATTAATGATACAACCTTTTTTTTTAGCGCATTACTTTCGGGATTTTTATTTTGTATTTTTTTTAGTAAAAGTTTTAAAGTCTTTGAAACCAGTACCTATGAGGCTGTTCAAAAGATTCATGACAGTCATGTTTCAAGACTTGGTGGCTTAGGAATTTTTATTTCTATTGGAATTTATTCTTGCTTTATGAGCAATGGATTATTATTTAATTTATTATTCTGCGCTCTTCCAATGTTTATTGTTGCCTTGATTGAAGATGTAAGGCACAACATTAAGCCGTTAATAAGAATGGCTGCAATTTTGCTTTCTGCAGTAATTTTTATTATTCCACTCTATCAAAATAACCTGATGCCCCTAATTGAAATTCCAATTATTGGCTCTTATCTAAATGGAACTTGGATATTAGCCGTGCTCCTAATAATTTCCATTTCTGGCGTTGTAAATGGCGTGAATATGATTGATGGTGCTAATGGGCTAAGTAGTTTTGCAATTTTAACAATTTTAATTTCCATTTCTTTTATTGCTTTGAATCAATCTGATTATCATATTTTATCCGCTTCATTAATAACAATTGCTGTTATTTTAGGATTCATATTAGTTAATTATCCATGGGGGAAAATATTCTTGGGAGATTCGGGGGCCTATTTCTTAGGTTTTTCTGTGAGTATTTTAACTATACAACTCTACGCAAGAAATGCTGAGTTACCTTTTTGGGGAGCAATTTTAATTTTATTTTATCCTGTGATGGAGGTATTGTTCTCGTTTACAAGAAAGGCGCTAGTTCAACGTAAAACTCCATTCTCTCCCGATACTGAGCACTTGCATCTCAAATTATTTTTTATGTTAAAAAAGAGCATAAAAGTTAATTGGGTTGCAAATAGTTTTGTTACTCCCTGTTTGGTATTAATTTGGCTAGTACCACCACTTTTATCAATAATATCATTTCAAAATGTAGTTTCTATATGGATAGGAGTTTTTTTATCCTCAATTATTTACATGGGTATTTATTTTGCTTTACCAGTTAACTCAATGAGTAAGAAGGGTAAATAAAAATATAATGAAAAAGCAAACTATTCTTGTTACAGGTGGCTTAGGATATATTGGCTCACATACTTCTGTGGCACTCTTGGAGAATGGTTACGATATTATTATAATTGATAATCTAACTAACTCAAATATTTCAGTACTAGGAAAAATTGAGGAGCTTACAAAAAAAAAGCCATTATTTTATAATTTCGATATTCGGGAAAAACTAAAGATTAGAGAGGTTTTAGATAATCATTCAATCGATGGCGTAATTCATTTTGCAGCTTTTAAGAAAATTACAGAATCTATTGAAGACCCTTTACTTTACTATGATAATAACATTATTGGAGCTATAAAATTAATAGAAGCATTTCAGGAAAAAGGTATTTATAAGTTCATTTTTTCATCATCTGCAACGGTTTATGGAAATACAAATAAAAGTCCAGTTAAAGAAGATGCCCCTCGTTTTTCATCAAATCCATACGGAGCTACAAAATTGATGGTTGAAAATATCCTGTATGATTTAGTAAGTGCTAATGATTTATGGAAAATCGGTGTTCTTAGATATTTCAATCCTGTAGGGGCACATCCTTCCGCTCTTTTAGGGGAAATCCCAGAGAAAATTCCAAGTAATTTGATGCCCTACATAAATTTAGTTGCAAATGGAGATCTCTCTCATTTAAATATTTTTGGTGGAGATTATAATACACCGGATGGAACCCCAATTAGGGATTACATTCATGTTACCGATTTAGCTGAAGCACATGTAGCTGCCCTTATAAAACTAGAGGTGCAAAAAGGCTTTAATGCATTCAACCTTGGTACAGGCAATGGTGTTACGGTTTTAGAGATGATTAATACATTTGAAAAATGTAATGGAGTTAAAGTCAAATATAAAATTGTTGGTAGGCGGGAGGGAGATGCTGAATCAATTTATGCTGATCCATCAAAAGCAAATAAAACATTAAAATGGAAGGCAAAGAAAAATTTAATCGAAATGTGCGAGGATAGCTGGAGATGGCAAAAAAGATTTTAGTAACTGGCGGTGCAGGTTTTTTAGGCTCACATTTATGCAATTACTTATTAGAGCAAGGCGATGAAGTAATTTGTGCGGATAATTTCTATACAGGATCAAAGGTTAACATTGATTCAATGTTAACTAATCCTAGGTTTGAATTAATTCGTCATGATATTACTTTTCCGTTGTATGTAGAGGTTGATGAGATATACAATTTAGCATGCCCTGCATCCCCTGTTCACTATCAACTAGATCCCGTTCAAACTACTAAAACCTCAGTGCATGGAGCAATCAATATGCTTGGGCTCGCAAAACGTGTTGGAGCAAAAATACTTCAAGCATCTACAAGTGAGGTCTATGGAGATCCTAGTATTCATCCCCAGGTTGAGGGTTACTGGGGTAATGTCAACCCAATTGGCATACGATCTTGTTACGACGAGGGTAAGAGGTGTGCAGAAACCTTATTTTTTGATTACTATCGGCAGCATAATTTAAAAATTAAGGTTGCAAGAATTTTCAATACTTACGGACCCAATATGCAACTTAACGATGGTAGAGTTGTATCTAACTTTATTGCTCAAGCTATAAAAAATCAAGATATAACCATCTATGGAGAAGGCCTTCAAACCAGGTCTTTCTGTTTTGTCGATGACTTAATTTATGCCTTTCATCTCTTTATGAACTCAAAAAACGATTTAGTCGGACCGATCAATATAGGAAATTCTAATGAATTTACAATTAAAGAATTGGCTTTGTTAGTAATTAAGTTAACTAAATCTAAGTCAAAGATAATTAACAAACCTTTGCCGTTAGATGACCCAATTCGTCGGCAACCAGATATCTCTCAAGCAAAGAAATTGTTGGGCTGGACTCCAAAAATAGAGCTTGAAGAGGGATTAATAAGAACTATTGACTATTTTAAGAAGGTTATTTAATTTTTATTATTGAGTCGAGTCTTGGACTGCTTATAACCAATATTTATTAATAAAAAAAGTAGGCTGGCAAAAAATCCAACAACTGCTCCCAATATCCCTGCCTTATCCATTGCTATTGTGCCTGTCTCGACAAAAGATACCGAATTAATTGTGTTATAACGTTTCCCCATTAATTGAAACTCCATATTCCTAACCAATAAATCACTAAAGAAAGCTTTGGTAGTACTATCAGTTAAATTAATTTTATCTGATACTAGCTTAATGTCAGTGGCTAATTTTTCAAAGTCTGGATTTTCGAGTTTAAGCATCTGCGTATCTAGAAAAGAGGCATTTAGTTTATGAACTTCCTTAGCTATCTTAGAAATTTCTACAGACTTTAAAAATTTTAATAATTCATTTCTCTTATTTAAAAGCTTTTTCTCACCTAAATTTAATTCTGATTGAGATAGAACTAAATTTTGAGAAACAAGAACCAATTCAGTAGGAACGGTGTTAGCTGGAACCCCTGCAAAGATTTCCCTTAATTTTTTTACTGAAACTGATGATATATCAGATAATTTTTTTGCTTGATCAAAACTATTTTTAAGGTATTTTACAGCTTCTTCTAAACTTTCGATTTCGACATTAAGAGTGTTAATAATATTGGCATTAACAACAACGGATTTTATTAATTTTATCTCATTTTGGTTCACACTTCTCTTGAATCGTTCGTATTGGTTCATCCGTCCTAGCGTAGCTTGTGCGTATCTTATTTGAGCATTAACTATTTCTTTATTTTTACCATTAGCTGAAATAATTAAAGAGTTGTAGCCACTATTAATTAATGATTCACCGTAGAGAGAAAAGGCTGAAATTGTTTTCGTATTACCTTGTCGTAAAGACTTTTTTCCGCTTACTCCATATATGTTTTTATTAATCCAGTTATCATCCATTAAATTTCTTAATGAGTTGAAATATTTTCTGTTATATGACATAGCATCGGTGGTTATTTTTTTATCCGAAGTAGTATCTTTTTCATTTAAATCCTTTAAGGATATGGAGTCGATATTTTTTTCAAAAACTAATGAAGCATATAAAGGAACCTGTAGTTTAATTAAATTTAGTGACTCATAATTTATCTCTTTAATCTCTTTATTCAGAAGGTCTATCGTTAAAGACCCTTTTAAAGTTTTATGAGTTTGAGAGTGAATTATAAATATAATACTGAAAAGAACCATACTTGCTAGTGTTAATTTAGCATTTTTCAATCCAAATTTTACTAATTTTACTAAATCAATTTCAATTTGATC
>Ga0075444_10002229_pt1 | contig 11695 bp, 11 predicted proteins | sample CoawatmetaG01DNA_FD_76836 | JGI IMG/M metagenome (GOLD analysis project Ga0075444, IMG submission 76836) | Marine microbial communities from the West Antarctic Peninsula - Coastal water metaG017-DNA | ecosystem: Environmental > Aquatic > Marine > Coastal | place: Atlantic Ocean: West Antarctic... | reverse complement strand
TTTTAAAATATGCTATTCATGGAGATATTGGTTTTGATCCAAAGGCCTATGTTTATTGGAGACGACATGCTTTACAAACAAATAGAATGGGAACTGCTAAAGGCCATATTAATTTTAAAAATGAAAAAAAGAATATTCAACAAAGTAATCTTATTAATATTTGGAAGAATAATTTTTCTTTATTAGAAGTGGAGTTATTAGAGGTATTCTTTAAAAATAGATTAAAAAAACTTCCTATTTCAAAGGCTCGTCAAATGGTTGGAGATAAAAATTTATATGGTTTATTGCTTGTGTTTATTAATACGGCAAAAGAGTGCCCAGAACTACTTATACAAAGTATTTTTAGCGCAATCACTTACGCTTTAAGTATAATTCTTAACAAACTAAAAAAAGGTTAAGCCTATGAAATGTTTTTTTTATACTTCATTTTTGTATCAATTTATTATTAAGTCTTGATATTTTCTAATTTAATTTATAGAATAGTTTTTCTAAAGAAAAAAAAATTCCTTTTTCTTTTTCTTTTTGCTTCAATTATTGATTCAATATTTGCTCTGCTTGCAGTATATTCACTTGTCCCCGTAATAGATTTTATGTCCACACAGCGATCTACTGTATTGAATGAGGCTTTAAGTTTCTATTTTAATTTCATCTCTTATTTTGGGATACCTTTTACTTTGATAAATAGTTTAGTCATCTTTCTATCACTAACGATTTTCAGCTCATTGATTGCCGTATTTCTTTTTTATGTTTCAAGACAGTTTTCATATTCAATTGTCTATGAATTGAGGTCCTGGGCTCTTTATAAATTTTATGGTCAAGGATTAACATTTATTAATAGTTATTCTTTTGGTATTATGCAAAATACATTTGAGCGAGAAATAAATAAAGTTGCAGATGCAGTTTTTTCAGTTTTCCAATTATTGAGTGTAACAATCTTTACTTTGTTGATGATTTCATTTTCGATGGAATTGTCGTCACTAATGACATTAATAATTCTAGTTTCTTTTGGTTTTCTTGGATTCTTTTCTCTATTTATAGGCAATAAAATATCTTTATTAAGTGAGGTGACTGTTAGTACAGCAAATAAGTTGTCTAGCAAGCTATATAACCCATTATTAAATGCAAAAAATATTTTATCATTTGCTAGGCAGGATTGGGCTTATAAAACTCATAAAAATGCTTTTAATATACATGTTAAGGCGGCTTTAAAATCTCAAACTCTTGCGTTTACTCTGCCTGAATTATTTAAAACACTATCTTTATTAATTGCTATTTTGGCTTTATTCTACTCGATTTCTAGGGGTGAAAGTCTCACTCTCCTTTTAGCTACTCTTGCAGTATTTATTAGACTGCTTCCAAAAATAGCAAACTTTACAGAAGCATATGCTCGAATAAAAGAAGCTTTACCTAGTATTAATCAATATAGTATGTTATTTCCGAAAAGCAAAAAAAATATCAATAATTTGAATAAAAAAGTAATTAAAAATTTTATTTCTTCAATTAGTTTGGATAATATTTCTTTCTCCTACCCTAGTAGAGAAAATGTTTTAACAAATATTAATATTGATATTAAGAAAAATTCATTTGTTTCATTTGTTGGCTCATCAGGTTCAGGAAAAACAACTTGCTCAGATATTATTTTAGGTCTTTATAAGCCAACGTTAGGGTCTATTTCTATTGATGATTGCCCTCTAGATAAGATTGATACGATTAGTTATCTAGATTTAGTTGGTTATGTTCAACAAGACACTATTTTATTGGATGGCAGTATAAGAGAAAATCTCTTATGGGCAAATCCCAAAGCTTCCATTGATGATATGTGGGATTCTCTTAGCTTAGTTAGTATTGATAAATTTGTTAAGTCACTGCCTACTGGAATAGATTCTTTAGTAGGGGAAAGGGGAGTTGCACTCTCAGGGGGGCAAAAGCAAAGAATTGCATTAGCGTTGGCTTTAGTTAGGAAGCCTCAAATATTAATTCTAGATGAAGTAACGAGCGCTTTAGATCACGAGTCAGAAATTATAATTAGGCAATCATTAAAATCACTTTCTCATAAACTGACTATCATTTCTGTTACTCACAGGGCTTCTATGGCTGAGCATTCTGATATGATATATGTTTTTGAAAAGGGGTCTATAGTGGAATCAGGAACCTATAAAGAATTAATAGAAAGTAATAAGGCTTTTCTTAATAATGTTGGTAGTAATTAGAGGATGAAAGCATTAGTAACTGGTGCCGATGGCTTTATTGGATCTCATTTAACAGAACTTCTTGTAGTAAATGGCTATCAGGTAAAGGCCCTTTCGCAATACAATTCCTTTAATAATTGGGGGTGGCTTGAAGATGTTAGTTGTAAAGATCAAATTGAGATTATAACAGGTGATATTCGCGATCCTCATTACTGCAAATACATCTCAAAAGATGTTGATATCATTTTTCATCTTGCAGCTCTAATTGCAATTCCATACTCCTATGTTGCCCCAGATAGTTATGTTGATACCAACATTAAGGGCACTCTAAATATATGCCAAGCAGCAAAAGAAAATGGTGGTATTAGGGTTATTCACACTTCAACAAGTGAAGTTTATGGAACAGCACAATACATTCCAATCGATGAAAAACACCCGTTAAACCCCCAGTCACCTTATAGTGCATCCAAAATTGCAGCTGATGCAATGGCAATGAGTTTTTATAATTCATTCGCATTACCTGTGACTATAGCGCGTCCATTTAATACTTATGGCCCTAGGCAATCAGCTCGTGCTGTAATACCAACAATTATTACGCAAATTGCAAGTGGAAAAAAAGAAATTCAATTGGGTGATACCTCTCCAACAAGAGATTTTAATTTTGTTGATGATACATGTAGAGGATTTCTTGCAATTGCTGAGCATGAAAAAACTGCTGGTGAAATCATCAATATTGGCTCTAATTCTGAAATTAGTATTGCAGATACAGTTAACCTGATAAAAGAGTTAATGAATAGTGATGTTAAATTTATTTTTGATGAGGCTCGAATTAGGCCAAAAACATCAGAGGTATTTAGACTAGTATGTGACAATAGTAAGTTGAAAATACTTACAGGTCTTGAGACAAAAGTTGAAATAACAGAAGGCCTAAAGCTAACTATTGATTGGATTATGCAGCCAAATAATCTTAAACATTATAAATCAGAGATTTATAATGTATGAAGATACTATAGATTTTATTAAAAGTATTTATGGCTCTGAGGGAGTCATTCCACTCCATGAGCCTCGGTTCATTGGTAATGAGAAGAAATACTTAAATGAGTGTATAGACTTAACATATGTCTCATCTTCTGGAAGCTTTATAGACAAGCTTGAAGATAAAATTACAAAGTATACAGGTGCAAAATATGCAGTTGCTACCAGTAATGGTACCTCAGCACTTCATATTGCAATGCTATTAGCCAACGTCACTAAAAATGATGAAGTTGTAACACAACCTCTTACTTTTGTAGCAACATGTAATGCAATTAACTATTGCGGAGCTTACCCTGTATTTATTGATGTAGATAAAGATACAATGGGGCTATCGCCATCCTCACTGCAAGACTTTCTAGAAAAAAATACTACAGTTGTTGATCAACAGTGTGTCAATAGTACTACTGGTAGAATTATTAAGGCCTGTATTCCAATGCATTCTTTTGGCCATCCTTGCAGGATTGATGAAATTAAAGAAATTTGTGATAGGTATAAAATATCGTTAATTGAAGATGCTGCTGAAAGTTTAGGTAGTTTTTACAAAGGTAAGCATACTGGAACCTTTGGTCAAATCGGTGTGATAAGTTTTAATGGTAATAAAATTATTACTGGCGGTGGTGGTGGTTGTATTATTACTAATGATGAGGTTTTAGCAAAAAGAGCTAAGCACTTGTCTTCAACTGCTAAGGTGGCCCATAAATGGGAATATATTCATGATATGATTGGTTACAATTACCGAATGCCAAATTTAAATGCAGCCTTGTTAGTAGCCCAATTAGAAAATTTAGAAAGTTTCTTGCTAAATAAAAGGGAATTAGCTATGACTTACAAAGGTTTTTTTGCGGATAAGGAGTGGCATTTTTTTGAAGAGCCTTTTCAAAGTAAATCAAACTATTGGTTAAATGTAATTATCTTAAAGGATAAGAGTCAACGTGATTTATTCTTGGATAAAGCAAATTCAAAAGGTGTCATAATCCGACCAATTTGGACTTTGATGAATAAATTATCCATGTTTAAAAATTCCCAGTGTGGAGAATTAACTAATGTGGAATGGCTTGAAGAGCGTGTTGTGAATTTACCCAGTAGTGTGGTCTTATCATGAAAGAAATTCTTTTAATTGGTGGAGGAGGGCACTGCAAATCAGTAATTGATGTTATAGAGCAGGAAGGTCAATTTCAAATCGTTGGAATAATTGACAAGGCTGAATTATTTGAAAATAATGTTTTAGGTTATCCAGTTATTGGTAATGATTCAGACCTTGAAAATTTCGCTAAAAAATACTCTCATGCACTAGTGACAATAGGTCAAATTAAATCATTTGAACCAAAGAAAAATTTATTTAGTTTGGCAAAAAAAGCAGGGTTTATTATGCCTAGTATTGTTTCTCCTAGAGCCTATATTTCTAAACATGCCATTATTGGTAATGGGGTAGTTGTGATGCATGGTGCGATTATTAATGCAAATGCCTCTATAGGTGATAACTGTATTATCAACACAAATGCGCTAATTGAGCATGATTGTAAGGTGTATGAGAATTGTCATATTTCAACAAATACGACAATAAATGGTGATGTAATAATTGAATCAGGATGTTTTATTGGAAGTGGTTCAATTCTTAGGGAGTCTATAAAAATTTTTAAAAATAGTTTTATTAAAGCTGGAAGTATAGTTAAGTGAGTGTATTTATAATTGCTGAAGCCGGTGTTAACCATAATGGTTCAATTGAACTGGCTTTTAAATTGGTAGATGCTGCAGTTGAGGCTGGAGTAGATGCAGTTAAATTTCAAACCTTCAAGTCAGAGAGCTTAGTATCAAAAAATACTCAAAAGGCTGAATATCAAAAAAAAACAACTGATTCATCAGAATCACAACTTGAAATGCTTAAAAAATTAGAGCTAAATTTTGATGCTTTTAAGAAACTAAGAAATTATTGTCAAGGTAAAGGGGTTATGTTTCTTTCAACTCCATTTGATCACTCCAGCATTAATTTTCTGTATGAGTTGGATCTTAAATTTTTTAAAATTCCAAGTGGTGAAATTACAAATCTGCCCTATCTAAGGCATATTGGTTCATTAGCAAAGCAAGTAATTTTATCTACAGGAATGTCTACACTTAAAGAAGTAGGCGAAGCACTCGCTATTTTGGTAGATTCGGGTACAAATAAAGAAAATATTACTGTATTGCATGCTAATACAATGTATCCAACACCAATGGAAGATGTTAATTTAAATGCTATGCAATCGATACGGAAAGAGTTTGATGTTGCTGTCGGATATAGTGACCATACTGAAGGTATTGAGGTCGATATTGCTGCTGTAGCAATGGGTGCAAGCATCATTGAAAAACACTTTACATTAGATAAATCCATGAAAGGCCCTGACCATAAAGCATCTTTAGAGCCAAAAGAGTTAAAGGCTATGGTTCTTGCAATTAGAAATATTGAAAAAGCACTGGGCGAAGATTTAAAAACTGTAACGCCTAGTGAGCAAGCAAATAAAAATATTGTTAGAAAATCAATAACTGCAAAGTGCTTTATCAAAAAAGGGGAACAATTAACTGAAAATAACCTTACTGTTAAGCGTCCAGGAACAGGCATAAATCCAATGAAGTGGGATAAGATTATAGGCACACTGGCATTAGTGGATTATCAACCAGATGAGCTAATATGACAAAAAGGAAGGTTTGTGTTGTTACTGGCTCAAGGGCTGAATATGGGTTACTTTATTGGCTAATGAAAGAAATTGATGCTGATAAGGTTTTAGAGTTGCAAATTATTGTAACTGGTATGCATTTATCTGAGGAATTTGGTAATACCTATCAACAGATTGAAAAAGATGGCTTTACAATTGATCAAAAAGTTGATATATCGCTTACATCTGATACTGAGTTGTCAATTTGTAAATCTATGAGTTTGGGAATGATTGGGTTTTCAGACGCGTTTAATCTACTTCAGCCTGATTTAATATTAGTATTAGGTGATCGCTTTGAAATTTTTTCAGCAGCAAGTTCAGCGATGATTTGGCGAATTCCTGTTGCACACATTCATGGAGGAGAGATAACAGAAGGAGTAATAGATGAGCCTATTAGACATTCGATAACTAAAATGAGCCACTTACATTTTACTGCTACTAATGAGTATAGAAATAGAGTTATTCAGCTAGGAGAGAATCCAAAAACAGTTTTTAACGTTGGGGGGTTAGGAATTGATAATATTAATAAATTAAAGTTATTGAATAAAAATGATTTTGAAAAAGCTCTTGGTTTTAACCTTTTAGACAAAAATATTTTAATCACCTTTCACCCAGTAACTCTTGAATTTTCTACAGCAAAAAATCAATTCCAAGAATTACTAAATTCTATTAGCAAATTAAAGAATACAAGAATTATCTTCACAAAGGCCAATAGTGATACGGGTGGAAGAATTATAAATAGCATGATAAATGATTATGTCGCTGAACATGATAACACTATTGCCTTTAAATCCATGGGGCAGTTAAACTATCTTAGTGCCTTGCAGTTTGTGGATGCTGTGGTAGGGAATAGTTCAAGTGGGTTACTTGAGGCACCTAGCTTTAATATTGGCACTATTGATATAGGTGATAGGCAAAAAGGGCGCACCAAGGCAAATAGTGTGATTGACTGTTTACCAAATGAAAATAGTATTAGTGGTGCGTTTAAAGAATTATATTCTCAGAAGTTTCAAAGTATTGTCAGTACAGCTGAAAATCCTTATGGAAAAGGTGGGGCGAGCAAGAGAATTGTGAAAAAAATAAGAGAACTGAGCTTGGACAATATTATTAAGAAAGCTTTTTATGATCTTTAAGGTCTTTCATAATGAGAGTTATTTTGTTGGTAATGTTGAAAATATTTTAAGGGCGATAAATTTAAGGAAAAAAGAAATTTTTTATTTTTTATTGATTAAATTTTTTTTTAGTAAATTTATAATGTATACAAAAATAAGTATAAATTACTGCATAAGATTAATAGAGTTTTGAGTTAAAAATTTCATTTGGATAAGGAGTTAAATAAATTGATTAACTGGAAAAAAATACTAATAAAATCTACTGACTCACTGGAGCATGCAATAATAATATTGCAAGAAGGTGGGGCAAGGATTACTCTAGTAGTTGATGAACACAATAAATTATTAGGTACTATTACTGATGGTGATATTAGGCGTGCATTGATTAATAGGTTGACAATGAAGAGTGAAGTAAAAACTATTATGAATGATAGTCCAATTAAAGCTAGTCTAGATTTGTCAAAGCATGATTTGCTCCAAATAATGAAAGAAAAGGGTTTATTGCATATGCCAATTGTTAATGAAAGTGGAGTAATATGCGGCCTTGAAACTATGGAGCATTTGACTCAGAATCCTCGGAAAGAAAACCCAGTATTTATAATGGCAGGTGGATTTGGAAAAAGATTGCTTCCTTTAACTAAGAATACCCCTAAGCCATTATTAAAAATTGGGGAGAGACCCATAATTGAAAATATTATTAGGCAATTTATTGATCATGGATTTTATAAATTTTATATTTCAACTCATTATAAATCTGAACAAATAAGAGAATATCTTAAGGATGGAAGTCAGTATGGAGTTAATATTCACTATGTTCATGAAGATGTACCATTAGGCACAGCTGGATCTTTAGGGCTTCTCCCAAAAGATATTCCAGATTTACCAATGATAGTAATGAATGGAGATCTTCTAACAAAAGTTGACTTAGGAAATTTATTGGAATTTCATAATGCCAGTAAATTTGATGCAACAATGGGTATAAGGGAATATGATATCCAAATTCCTTTTGGTGTAGTGGATATAAATGATGGAAAAATACAAGGAATTAGAGAAAAACCATTGCATAAGTTTTTTGTTAATGCTGGAATTTATGTGTTAAACAACAATTTAATTAAAAAAATTAATGGAAACTCTTATCTTGATATGCCCAATTTTTTAGAAAATGAAATTAAGAATAATGGTATTAATGCATTTCCAATTCATGAGTATTGGCAGGATATTGGAAGGCTTGAAGAATATACAATGGCTAATAATGATATTTTAGTCTTTAACAATTAAGGTTTAAATTGTCTATTGAGATCAAAACGTTACTAATTGTTGGCCTTGGAAGTATTGGTAGGAGGCATGTAAGGCTTGTTAAATTTCATTTTCCAAATATAAATATAATTGTTTTACGACACAAAAAATGTAATAGCAGTGATATTAAGAAACTTGGTTTGCATAAATGTGTAACTTCAATTAATGATGCAATTATGTTAAATCCTCAGGCTGCAATAATCTCTAATCCTGCATCACATCATATTGAGATTGCTAAAAAGTTGGCTAACAAAGGTATTAATTTACTAATTGAGAAGCCAATTTCTGATTCTTCTAAGGGAGTGAAAGAATTGATAGATATTTGTTATCAAAATAAAGTAACTCTTATGACTGGATATAACTTGCGATTTCTTCCATCTTTAATAGAATTTAAAAAACAAATACAATCTAGAAAAATTGGAAAAATATATTCAATTAGATCTGAAATTGGGCAATATTTACCAAGTTGGCGGCCAGAAATTGAATACAAGTCTAGCGTATCCGCTCAAAATTTTTTGGGTGGTGGAGCACTTTTAGAATTAAGTCATGAAATTGATTATCTATCATGGATTTTTGGTAAAGTTGACTGGGTAAAATCACATGTTTCAAAACAAAGTGATTTGGAGATCGATGTAGAAGATAGTGCACTTGTAATCTTGGGGTTTAAAGAGTTCGAAGGTTCTAAATTGACTGCATCGTTAAATATTGATTTTATACGTCATGATGTCACTCGAAAGTGTTTTGCTATTGGAGAAAAAGGAACGCTTCATTGGGATGGGGTAAAGGGACAAGTAGAGCTCTTTAAAAAATCTAAAAAAGACTGGGAATTATTGTTTTCTTTAAGTCCAGATAAGGACTTCACTTATACAGAAGAAATTAAATCTTTTTTTTCGTCTGTTGAGTCTAATATAAAACCAAATATCTCAGGTGAAGATGGCTTAGAAGTGGTTAATATTATTGAAAGTATTAAAGAATCTAGCAGTAAAAATTTAATGGTTTTTTGTCAAAAATGAAATATATAGTACTTATCTGTGCACGAGGTGGCTCAAAAGGCTTACCAGGAAAAAACATCAAACCTTTAAATGGAGTTCCATTAATTGGATGGTCAATTAATGTTGCAAAAAAAATAAATAGAGTTTCTCGTGTTATTGTATCGACTGACTCTGAAGAAATTGCAGAAATAGCAATAAAATATGGAGCTGAAGTTCCTTTTATACGGCCCAAGGAACTTGCTGAAGACGAAAGTCCTGAATGGCTTGTCTGGAAACATACTCTAGTTTATTTACAGAACAAAAAGATTGAGATAGATGGTTTGGTGGTTCTTCCAACAACAGCCCCACTTAGAAGCTTAAAAGATATTAATAACTGCATTGATGAATACGAAAAAGGAAATGTTGATGCAGTTATTACAACTAGTAATTCTTATCGTAATCCATATTTCAATATGGTAACAATAGATACAAAAAAAAACTCTTTTCTAGTTATTACTAAAGATAACAAAATATTTCGACGACAAGATGCCCCAAAAGTTTTTGATATAACAACAGTTGGTTATGTTGTTCGACCTCAATTTGTGTTAGATAATAATAACTTATTTGATGGTAAAGTTAGGGCTGTTAGTGTCCCAAAAGAAAGATCTATAGACATTGATACTCAGTTCGATTTTGATATTGCTGAGTATTTTTTTAAGAAAATATTATGAGGTTTTATGAAATCAATAAATGAACTGATGAGCTTAAAGGGAAGGAGAGCATTAATAACAGGTGCAAATGGACATATCGGTCAGCAAATTGCCACCACTATTGCAGAACTAGGAGGAGATTTGATACTAGTTGATAAGCTGGGTAGTAATTATGGCAATTTACTTGATAAGTTAACTTCTAATTTTGGTATAGAAGTACAATGTATTGACGCTAATTTAGAAGATAAGAAATCTAGAGATAAATTAGTTTTAAAGGTTTTAAATGAAGATATACCTCTAAACATACTAGTCAATAATGCTGCATTTGTTGGTACTTCAGATTTAGGTGGTTGGGCTGTAAGTTTAAGTGAGCAGACTGTTGAGACTTGGAGCAGGGCTCTAGAGGTAAATCTCACTGCAGTTTTTGACTTATCTAAAAGTTTAGCCAATAAACTTCAAGAGAGCAGCCATGCAGTAATTATAAATTTGGGATCTATTTATGGTGAATTAGGCCCAAATATGTCTTTATATGAAGGCACTCAAATGGGCAATCCAGCAGCTTATGCAGCCTCTAAAGGTGGTGTAATTCAACTCACACGATGGTTATCTACTTCTTTAGCTCCACATATAAGGGTTAATACTTTGTCTCCAGGAGGAGTTTATCGAGACCAACCTAAAAAATTTGTTAATCGTTTTGAATCAATGGTCCCATTGGGTAGAATGGCCTCAGAGCAAGACTTAAAAGGGGCTATAGCTTATTTATCAAGTGACCTATCAGAGTACGTAACAGGCCAGAACATTGTTGTTGATGGGGGGTGGAGTGCTTGGTAATTGCTGTTTTTAAATATACTTAGTGGTTATTTGAATAATATAGGCTTTAGTTTCTTTTCTTGATCTAAAAATTAACTTATTTATGATTTGTACAACAATTAATATGGAAATTGTTTAAAATTAAAAACAATTTTGACATGCTGTTACTAAGTAAATAAAAATCAAGTTTATATAGATTAATATTTAGTACTGAGCCTTTAAACCTAACATCATATTATATGAAGAATAATTTAGAAGATAGTAAAAAATCTTTATTAGTCAATGGTTACTGCGTTTTAAGGGATTTTATTCCTTCAGATATACTAGATGACTTAAAAATTGCAATTAAAGGCCAATGTCTCTACATAGCAAAAAATAATAATATTGAAATAAGTCCAAGCTACAACTTAGACGAGATTTATAATTTAATTTGCTCTTATGATAGAGCATTAGGCTCGGTAATTTTCGATAATATTAGAAATCTTCCTGAATTTCTCTCTCTAGTTTCATGCGCCTCTATTAGAAGTGCAGCCTCAAATTTTTTAAATTCTAATGTATTGTTTAGTCCACCAAATTTTAATACATTTAGAATAGATAAGAGCGGAGAAGATGAGCACCTATTAACTTGGCACCAAGATTACACTTATGAATTTCTAAGTAATCCTTCCCTTACTTTTTGGGTTCCAATTTTTGAAGTGCCAGAAAAATTAGGACCTCCAATAATTATATCTGATTCCCATGGTGGTCTTAAAGAGACCGAATTTACCCTGCAAAAAAATATACATGGCGCTGATAAAGTTATTCCAGTAATTTCTCAAGAAGCATTAAATCTTAGTGACTCTGAAGTTGTGTCAGATACCTATTCTCCGCGGGATGTATTGG
>Ga0075444_10002228_pt1 | contig 11696 bp, 12 predicted proteins | sample CoawatmetaG01DNA_FD_76836 | JGI IMG/M metagenome (GOLD analysis project Ga0075444, IMG submission 76836) | Marine microbial communities from the West Antarctic Peninsula - Coastal water metaG017-DNA | ecosystem: Environmental > Aquatic > Marine > Coastal | place: Atlantic Ocean: West Antarctic... | reverse complement strand
TGTCTCGAAGAAGCCGATAGTGGAACCCATCGCTACAAAGTGTCGATTAAAGAAGATAAAGAGCGCAATCTATTTATCCCTAATATTGAAATCACTGCTCATGGTGTACCTCATTATCATAGTCTAGGGCGTGACTTCTTTGCCTCTAACGAATATGCGGCCATGGTCGAGCTGGGTAAGACAGTACAGGGTTTGATCGAAGAGGGCGCCTATGTCAAACGCGGTGAGCGGGAAAAGCCAGTCAGCAATTTCAAAGATGCTTTGGCGTGGTTGATGGCCGAGTCTCGAAGAGGCATCAGTACTCAGCGATATAAAGGCTTAGGCGAGATGAATCCAGAGCAGCTATGGGAGACTACAATGGATCCTGAAAACCGCCGGATGCTCGTGGTTACTATTGAAGACGCGATTGCAGCGGATCAAATGTTTACAACGTTGATGGGCGATCATGTAGAACCGCGGCGTGAGTTTATTGAAACTAACGCCCTATCAGTCGTTAATTTGGATGTTTAAAACTAGCCTAGTAATGCTGATACATTGGCCTACTTAAGCTCGTATTTCTCTAGTCGTGGGCCTTTTCGGTTAGCTCGCGGGCGCTGTAAGCAGACGAATCAAGCGGCGGGGCAATGTCGACATCTATTGTCCCTGGAGACGTCAGCCAGCTACCCGATGGCCAGCATGCTCCGGCATTATGGGCTAGTGCTACGACGTCTACACCCGCCAGCTTGGCTAAGGCGGCACCTCCAGTTTTAAACGGCCCTAATTGCCCGCAAGGATTTCTTGTACCCTCTGGATATATAACCACTTTAAGTCCGTCCCTCAAGCGCACCTGGCCTTTTTTCAAAACCTGCCACATAGCTGCTGTAGGGTTGGATCGTTTGATCGCGATAGGCCTCATTGTTGCAATGCTCCAGCCAAAGAAGGGCAGACACAGAAGTTCTCACTTCAACACAAAACTAGCGGGCTGTGGCAGCCATTGAATATAAAAAGACTCCCATGCACTTTGGTGATTACTCAGAATAACACAGGGCCCCACGGGTAAATTTTCCAGCCCTATTATTTTAATTTTCACCCCGCAGACTAAACGTAACCAGTTGATGATTAGATAGTTACTAAACGTAGCCACCTTCTGAAGCTACTTAAACGGTAAGAACCAAACAAAGCATGACGTGGTCCCTGAGATCACAACAATGAGGAACAGACCGAGATAAAAAAGTGCTGAGCGGGGCGCCAACCACATATCTTTCAGCATCCTTGCCTATTTGCTTGAGGCCATCTGAGAAATATCAGCCACATTGATAAATAAAGTACGTAGCTTACTTAGCAAGCTTAGACGATTGTCGCGTAGCGGCCGATCATCGACCATTACCATGACGTCGTTAAAAAAGGCATCGATGGGATCCCGTAATGTCGCTAAATGCTTAAGAACGGTGCTGTAGTCACGATTATCTAAAAGCGGAACAGATAGAGATTCAAGTCTATTAATTGACTGTGCCAAGGCCTTTTCAGCAGGCTCGATAAGTAGGTTAACGTCAAGTGGCACTGGTGACATACCCCCGAGTTGCTTACTTATAATGTTTGAGACCCTTTTGTTTGCTGCGGCGAGGTCGTCAGCTTCTGGAAGTAAGGAAAAAGACGCAACAGCATTCACACGACCATCAATATCTAATAGATTTCTGAGGTTAAGTGGCACTACAGAGAGATAAATTTCCGCTGCATAACCCTCTTCTTTATACCAAGACTTAAACCTGTCCAATATGTAAGCAAGTACTTGCTTACATATTGTTTGTAGAGCTTCACCCTCAAGTCTAAATTGGACCGCCGAGGCTTCTAACGCGGAACCTAAGTCCAAGTCCAGCTTGCTATCAATAATAATTCTTAAAATACCCAAACTTGCCCTTCGCAAAGCAAAAGGATCCCGAGAACCGGAAGGTTGCTGACCAATGCTGAAAATACCCACCAACGTATCCAACTTATCGGCCAATGCCACGGTCGCTCCAACGGAGGTACGTGGGACCACATCACCTGAAAATCTCGGCAGGTATTGCTCGAGTAAGGCTTCCGCAACTTGAGGATCCTCCCCATCATTTAACGCGTAGTAACGGCCCATCACACCTTGAAGATCCGCAAATTCACCAACCATATCGGTGACCAAGTCTGATTTGCTTAGTTGGCCTGCTCTGTAGGCCAATAGAGGATCTGCTCCGGCACAAATAGCCAGTTCCTTAGCGAGTAGGGCTACCCGTTCTGTTTTTGCATAAACAGAGCCCAACTTTTCCTGAAAAACGACCTTTTTTAGCTGCTCTCGTCGGTCAAACAGGCTGACACAAGAATCATTTTTATAAAAGAAGGCGGCATCAGCCAAACGGGGTCTAATAACTCGCTCATTCCCTTGAATGACCTCCTGGGGCTTTCTGCTCACAATGTTGGCAACGGTAATAAATGAAGGCATCAAGTTGTCTTGATGATCCACGAGATGAAAATATTTTTGGTGCTCCTTCATCGAGGAGATTAGAGCTTCGGAGGGAACGGTCAAAAAGGCTTTATCAAAATATCCCATAAGCGGAGCCGGCCATTCATTTAAAGCGGTCACCTCGTCAAGCAACGATTGGTCGATTACGGCGATGCCGTCACCGGCCTTCGCCAGAGCCTTGACGCCGTGCTCGATTAGTGAGCGACGCTTTTCAAAACTGGCTAGAACAAAGCCTTCATGCAGCTGTTGCTCATAACTTTCTGGCGAACGAATAATAATATCACCGCACCCATGGAAACGGTGCCCTTGGCTAATGTTACTTGTGGTGATGCCCAAGACTGTTTCATGGAGCGTCTCGCCATTAAATAGCAGTACGCCCCATTGGACAGGTCTGACAAACTCTTCTTTGCTAATCCCCCATTTCATGCGCTTGGGAATAGGTAATGAAGAGAGAGCCTGGCTAATAATCTCCCCTAACAGGGATGTGGTTGCCTTTCCAGATTCAAACCGCCGAACACAAAGCTTGTCTTGTTTTCCATCATTCTCAACGTTATTTGATAGATCGGTAAGCTCTAATCCGTTCTTGCGTGCGAATGCTTGTGCGGCTTTGGTTGCATCACCATCGGTATCAAATGCAACCTTCACAGGCGGCCCCCAAGAAACAACTTCGTTATCTGGAGAACGAATATCGATATCTTTGATGATAACCGCCAAGCGCCTAGGCGCAGCAAATGATTGAACCTCATCAAAACCAAGCTTGTATTCACGCAGACCCTTTTTCATGCCGTCAGCCAGGGCAGCAGAAAGACTCATCAAGGCTTTTGGCGGCAGCTCCTCTGTCCCTAACTCGAACAATAAATCACCCTTCATTTTGAATCTCCAGCGTGTTGAGCAAGTACTTCCTGAGCAATTTCAGGTGATGCCAGCGGAAAGCCAGCGGCCATCCGTGAATCAAAATACCCTTGAGCGACTCCCCGCGCGAGGGTTCGAACCCGAAGGATGTACCTTTGACGCTCAGTCACCGATATCGCTTTACGCGCATCTAATAAATTGAAGGTATGAGAGGCCTTCATTACCATCTCGTAGGCGGGAAGTGGTAGGTTATTATTAATCAAGTTCAAGCAGTCTTTTTCGTATTGATCAAAAGCAACAAACATAAAATCTATATCAGCATGTTGGAAATTATACGTAGACATTTCAATTTCATTTTGTAGGAAAATATCGCCATAGCTCACGTCTCCTTGCGGGCCATGCGCCCACACTAGATCGTAGATACTATCGACACCCTGTAAATACATAGCAATTCGCTCTAGGCCATAGGTTATTTCTCCGGTTACCGGATAGCATTCGAGGCCTCCAACCTGTTGAAAATAGGTAAACTGTGATACTTCCATACCATTCAACCAAACTTCCCAGCCAAGCCCCCATGCTCCTAAAGTGGGAGACTCCCAGTTATCTTCAACAAACCTTATGTCATGAATTAACGTGTCAACACCCAAAGCACGAAGAGAGCCCAAGTAAAGTTCTTGGAAATCTTTGGGGGAGGGCTTCATTACTACTTGAAACTGATAGTAGTGCTGCAGTCGATTCGGGTTTTCGCCATAACGACCGTCTGTTGGACGGCGTGAAGGTTGGACATAGGCCGCGTTCCAATTTTCTGGTCCGATGGAGCGCAAGAACGTAGCTGGATGAAAGGTTCCAGCGCCTACCTCCATATCTAGAGGTTGCATTATTACGCATCCACGGTCAGCCCAGTATTGTTGCAATCTGGAGATTAGCTCTTGAAAACTATCTGGTGGTGCAAGAAGGTCGGTCACAAACATTTACTCACTCTAAGAAAGGGGTATAGCTCGAGACTGCAATTATAAAGCCGCACAGCGATAAAGATAGGGTCTAGACAGTTCAAAAAGACGAATTAGATCAACGTGCTGATTAAGCTTTCGATATAATACCAGAGCAATCGCTTACTCATCCTAACCACCATGGAGATTATGCATTGTGATCTCACCCATAACATCTGACAGGAGCATCTGGTGATGAGAAATACATTGATCCTCCGAGCCCTGAAGATTGTTTCCTGGCTACCCCTCAGTATTAGTCGCATTAAAGGTGGTTTTTTCGGATGGATTCTATATACGTGTAATGCGCAGCCTGCGCGTGTTGCAAAGGTTAACTTGGCGCTTTGTTATCCCGCTATGGATGCCAAAGCGGTCAATCAGCTGTGCGCGCAGCGCATGAAGCATCTAGCGCAGGCAATTTTTGAAACCCCTGCTGTGTGGCGTAAAGGCAACCCTTGGATCACCAACAACATAGTTGCGATTAGAGGTTTAGACTTATTTGAGGAGGCTATTGCTGATAGCCGCGGCACAATTCTTATTATTCCCCATCAGGGCAATTGGGAAGTGCTGGGTCTCTGGGCGGGGCAACACAAAGCCATGACATCGCTGTACGATCCGCCAAGAATGCAGGAGATGGAAGGATGGATAAAAACATCACGGCAACAATCAGGGGCGACTTTGGTACCAACTAATGTCCGCGGCGTAGCGGCGATTATTAAGGCCCTGAAAAGAGGGGAACTCACTGGTATCCTACCCGACCAACAGCCGCCTCCGGAAAGTGGTGAGTTTGCACCTTTACTTGGCGTCCAGACACGTACAATGACCTTGATCAACAAGCTCTTGCAGCGATCAGGTGCTCGAGGATTAATGTGCACGGCTCTTCGTGTCCCAGGAGGCTGGGAGTTACACTTTTTGGCTGTCGAGGAAGCCCTGTACAACGAGAATATTACAATTAGTTTGGCGGCGCTAAACAGAGGTGTTGAATCGATTATTGCCTTAGCACCGGAACAGTACCAATGGGAATATAAGCGATTTCGTGACCGGCCGACAGGAATGGCAACTGTGTATGATTAATACTCGTTAAATGACTCATAATTCAATTAAACATAATGTAGGGACCGTCTTGCCAATTTCTCCACCTTCCCAAACAACTAAAGCCATACCATGGCAAGCGCTTACTTACTTTGATCAAAAGCAAGTGCCGGCCACCCGGTATAATTGGCTGTCTGATCGCGGATCACTCACAGCACGTCTAATCGATGCCAGTGAAAATAACTTCTCAGTAAAGGTGCTTAGTCAGGGCGAGTCAGTTCCCAGTGAGTCAGAAGCCGCTGCTTTAAATATAGCCAAAAACACGCCGGTACTTATTAGACAGGTTATTTTGTGTGGCAGGAGCATACCATGGGTGTTTGCAAGGAGTGTCTTGCCACTCACCACATTGACAGGACGTCTGGCGGCTCTTCACGATCTTGATAGTCAGCCGTTAGGCGCGCTGCTTTTTAATGATCCAAGCATGACCCGAGCGCCAGTAGAGGCTAGTTACTCACTTGCTTCAGCTTTAGCAGTGCCTGAGATACTATGCGGTGGAAATATCTTTTTATGGGGACGCAGGTCCGTCTTTTGCTTAGACGAAAAACCACTCCTTGTCAGCGAAATTTTTCTTCCAGCATTTGGTGACCATGATACAGCGCACAAACACGCACAAAAAGAGCCGCTATGACTACCTCAGGTGAACCCAGAACGGCTTTCGTATCTAACCCATGGCTCCGCCTTATGAGATTGGATCGCCCTATTGGTGTATACCTATTAATGTGGCCGACACTTTGGGCGTTATGGTTTGCTGCTGAAGGTATTCCTACCCTGAAAAATTTGAGTATTTTTTTGATTGGGTTGGTCGTCATGCGCGCAGCGGGTTGTGTTATTAACGATTATGCAGATCGAGATATCGACGGGCTAGTGGAGCGGACTAAATATCGTCCGCTACCATCAGGAGAAATTCAGCCAAACCAAGCTCTTTGGCTCTGCGGGGGGTTGTTGAGCATAGCGTTAATCCTAGTCTTGATGACGAACCCATTAACGATAGCTTTATCCTTTGGCGGCCTTGCGGTCACAGCAGTTTACCCGTTTATGAAACGCTTCACCCAGTTACCGCAAATCGGACTTGGCGTTGCTTGGGCGTGGGTCGTACCAATGTCCTTTGCGGCTCAGACAGAGGAGTTACCACCGAAGCTATGGCTAATTTTTGCTGCGATTGTGGTTTGGACAGTTGCGTTTGATACCTATTACGCGATGGTTGATCGAGCCGATGACCTAAAGATAGGCGTGAAATCTACGGCTGTACTACTTGGGCGCTATGATCTGGTTATGATTGTTTTGCTGCAAGTTACAACTTTGATTCTAATGTCTTTAGTGGGCTTAGAATTTCAGCGTGGGTGGATTTATTTCTTTAGCCTGCTAGTTTCAGCAGGGTTTTTTGCCAATCAATTTCGCGGCGCCAGACATAGAGAAAGACAGGCATGCTTTGCTGCCTTTCTTAATAACCATCGCGTGGGTATGGTCATCTTTATGGGAATTGCGCTGGATTATCTCGCGGAGAGTTCGCCTGTTGGGTCTTATTTTTAAGACTTCTGCCAAATGATTAAACGATTGTTGGCAGGCATTGGATTATCTTCGAGTAGATGAAGACCTACCGTCAAAGCTAGTTGATTCAGCGCATTAAAGTGGCGAATTCCCTGTTGGGGGTTACTTGCCTTTAATCGGCAATCAAAAGTGCGATTACTTTCCTCCGCGATTATCCCCGAATACATCATAGGCCCATACAAAAAGAACAGACCGCCCCTGGCTAATATATTACCTACCGCACTAAACATTATCTCAACTTCAGGCCAGGCCATTATGTGTGCCGTGTTAGATGAAAAAACCGCGTCAAAAGATACTGTTGGCCAAGTGTCACGGCCGATATGCATACAGATAGGATATCCGATGTTATCTAAACCACTATCATCTAACCATTGTCTAATGCCAGTATGATTTTCCTCTCTATCGCTAGTTTGCCAGTGGATATTGGGTAATTGTTGCGCAAACCAAACGGCATGCTGTCCTGTGCCACTGCCCAGCTCAAGTACAGATCTACTTTTAGATAATAGCCGGACCAAAACGCTGCTTATCGGGCCACGATTATTCTCACAAGCTTGAGAAAAAGGTTTATTCATTGATTAGCCTACTTGCTAAAAAGCGCGATCTATTTTAGTTATCCTCGTGAGAATACCCACTTGTCGCCCTCACTCATGGCTACATTAAACTGGTAACCGTCGCTATCAAACTTCTTAATATGCTCAACATTGGTTATCCTCCCCTTAATAATAAATGCGGCCATTAGCCCCCGCGCCTTTTTGGCAAAGAAGCTAATTATTTTATATTTTCCCGCTTTATTATCCATAAAAACGGGCGTCACAATGCGGCATGCAATAGTTTTCTGTTTAGCGGCTTTAAAGTACTCATTAGACGCAAGATTAATTAATACCGGGTCAGGGCCAGTCAATAACTTGTTTAATTCAGTGTTGATCACGCCATCCCAAAAAGAGTAAAGGTTTGCTCCACGGTCATTAGCAAACTTTGTGCCCATCTCAAGGCGATAAGGCTGCATTAAATCCAGTGGGCGAAGTACTCCATAGAGCCCCGACAAAATACGTAAATTACCTTGTGCCCACGCAAGATCGTCATTACTCATGCTGTCAGCATCTAACCCTTGATAGACGTCTCCTTTAAAGGCGAGCACCGCTTGTTTTGCATTACTCGAATTAAAGGGGGTATGCCACGACTGAAACCGCTCATAATTAAGAGCGCCAAGTTTATCGCTCAGGCCCATTAGTGCGCAGACATCTTGAGGAGATAACTCCTTAAGACCATTAAGCAGTTCTTGAGAATGTGACAATAGTTCTGGTTGAGTAAACGGTTTTTCCGTTAAGGAATCAGTGTAGTCTAGCTTTTTTGCTGGAGAAATTAGCGTTAACATCATTTTTTAGCTCCTCTAGATTATTTGCAACAATACTCTTTTCCGACATTATACCAACCCTTTTCCAAACCAGACCATAGCTTGCTGAAAACGGAATGATTAACTGACTGATGTAGCATGGTACCGCAGTTTTAGAGGTTAAATTTCCCACCAAATGTCAGCATCGTTTCTTGTGAGACATTTGGATTTATTGTGGGTTAAATTTAAATTCCAGAAACTATCCTTGTGCCATTACAGCGAATCTGTTTAGCAATAGTGGTCAATGAGTCAGTTACGCACTAGATTGAAGCGATGATGTGAAAGATTCTTTTGGTATAAGAGACAAGTTTATGGCTCTAACTACTGAGAGTGCTAATGAGAGAAGAGAATTGTTTAATAAAAAAAGCCCTAAGAGCTCGCAAATGGGAGCTGCGCCTTGTGTATTTTGCGCGCGCGTGCGCGGGTTTTTGCTCATCGTCTGTATTTTATTGGCTCTGATTGCATTTAGAATTGAACTTTCGTTCCTGCAAAATGTTTCGCTGACCGCTATTGCGGCAGACTTGATCGCCATTGCTGTTATTGGGACGTTACTATGGAAGGGTTACCCTGAATATTGGAAATCGGATGAGCGAGACGACGACTAAGCCTAACCTTTGAGACTGCCAGCATTTTAAAACTACCCATGATCCAAGATGGCCATATGGATGTACTTCTATGGGGTTTAAGACCCGATCTTTGCCATCGCAAGAGGGTTTTAGATTACAGGGACACCATTGTTTAATTTTTACTATAAAAGCTCAGCCTAAAAAATAGCGTTGTCACCGAGTAATAGCACCTTGCTCTGTTACCAGCAAAAAAGGATGAAGGCTTGCCTTAGGTTGCTTACAAGATAGGGCGCCATTGTAGGAGTAAATGGTGCATGCATAGTCACTGCGATGTTTCCAGCTGCTCGTATTAGTCTACAAATTAACAGCGCCAATATTGTTGAACACTGCAGTATTGAGAGCAGGATCATTGCAGTCAGGTTGGATTACCGCTTGTAGTTCTTTTTGGCTTGCTAAGCGCCAGTTGACGCTAGACTTTTCCGTTAGATCAGCGGCGAATCGGTCAGTTTCTGCCCAGTTCATTTGAAATACAGACCCTTGGCAGCTCCCAGCCTTAAAAGAAGTGCCCGCCAAACAGCGATACCACGTCAAGCCTGTTTCCAGACTTAAGGCTGTCCCATTAGGTGCAACAGTAAAACCGCTCAGGAGACTTGATTTAACGTCATCCAAACCGCGTGGTTTAGCATCATAGCGGTCACATCCCACGACCAGTAAACCGCAGATTAAAATAGTAAATAACCTAAATAGACGCATACAGCTGGCCGTTAAATAAGTGTAGAGCGTTGCATTATTTCGCATCTGTGTGGCTCCTACTAGGGCCTTTACGGGTGTTGATAATTTATTTCGCCCCAAATAGGTTGGCTTCTAAATAGCTACCACGTTACGCTATTCGAATTAACATAGCGCAAGACGAGCGTAAACCCCAATGTTACGCGTGGTATTCACAGCGCTAAGGTTTGATTTAAGTAAGAGACTAAAACTGTCGATCTACCACATATAGAATAAATGGTTGGTTCTTTGTAATTATTTTACCTGTGTGATGATATTTTTAAATCAATTTGGAAACTAGCATGAATTTAGCACCAATATTTGGATTGCTAGGAGCGTTTGCGTGTATTAGCCTTGCTGTAGATGACATCAATAGCTTCATTGCGCCGTCCTCATTGGTATTGGTTATTGGCGAAACGTTTATGGTCGTCCTTTTTCGGTGCTCATTAAGGGAGATGTTCGAGGGCCTTTCTACTGCCGGAAGGGTTTTCATTTTTAAGACTGAATCGCCGGAAATCTTGATAGAAACCCTTGTAGAGCTAGCGACTATTGCTCGAAAAGATGGCCTCATTGCGCTGGAGCGGGTAGCGTTAGAAAACCGCTTTTTAGCCGCAGGTATAAGCCCATTAGTCGATGGTGCTGATTCGGTATTTATTAAAAGCGTGCTAGAAAGAGATATGCGCATGTCAACTGTCCGACACAAAGCCGGATCAAGTATTTTTAATGCCGCAAGCGAAATTGCTCCGCTGCTTGGCGAATACTCGGTAACACTGATTGGTTTGCATCAGCTCTGTTACTCGCAACGGGTGGCGCTGTCACTACTGATATGTTTTTTCCTATCTCTACACTTGCCATAAGTTCACTATGTTTTTCAATCGTAGCAGAAGAAATGCTACTAGCCTCATTACTGACTCTGTGCTGTTTATGCACGCTATATTGTCGCGCGTCTGTACGTCTAGATCGTCACATGAACTATAATACCGATAACCCGCTGTATTCACCCATACCTACCCGTCCGCGAGAGAGATAGTTATACTGGCAACATATTTTAACCTCAAGGCTACCTAATCTGTGAAACGTTACAATACGGTAATGCATGCTATTGACGGGTTTACTGATATAACAGGACGCGTTATCGCTTGGTTGACCGTCGTTATGGTACTAATGGTTATGACAGTGGTAGTGACTCGCTATTTTTTGTCCACGGGTTCTATTGCATTACAAGAGTCAGTCACTTACTTACATTGCTTAATTTTCATGCTTGGGCTGGCGTTCACTCTAAAAAATGATGGGCATGTGCGAGTGGATATTTTCTATCGCAATTTTTCCGCGAAGACCCAGGCTGCGGTCAACTTGGGAGGAGCCGTCTTGTTCTTGCTGCCAGTGTGTGTGATGGTGCTGGTCACCAGTTGGGACTATGTAATGGCCAGTTGGGCGATCCGTGAAACCTCTGCAGAAAATGATGGATTACCGTTTATTTACTTACTAAAAACGCTAATGCTACTAATGCCAGGGACCCTAATACTGCAGGGGATAGCAGAAATTGTTCGCAATAGTTTAATCCTTTGTGACGCTTATGTGCCGGTAGATGTAAGCGCGAATAGTCATGAGCCAACTATCTGATGGCTGACTTAATTCCTTTTATGATGTTTTTCGCGGCCTGTTTGGTTTTAATGGCTGGCTATCCAGTGGCGTTTTCGCTGGCTGGGACAGCACTGTTGTTTGCTTTGGTGGGCACATTCACCGGTCATTTTGATGTGGCTTTTTTGTATGCATTGCCCAATCGTTTGTTTGGCACTATGCAAAATACTACGTTGATTGCGGTGCCATTATTTATCTTAATGGGGGTAATGCTCGAAAAGTCTCGATTGTCCGAGGACTTGCTTGAGAGTATGGCAGACCTGTTTGGAGGGTTTCGCAGCGGCTTGGGTATTTCGGTTGTTTTAGTCGGCTCTTTGTTGGCTGCAAGTACCGGTATTGTGGGTGCCACCGTTGTGACTATGGGGCTAATGTCGCTGCCC
>Ga0075444_10002225_pt1 | contig 11707 bp, 3 predicted proteins | sample CoawatmetaG01DNA_FD_76836 | JGI IMG/M metagenome (GOLD analysis project Ga0075444, IMG submission 76836) | Marine microbial communities from the West Antarctic Peninsula - Coastal water metaG017-DNA | ecosystem: Environmental > Aquatic > Marine > Coastal | place: Atlantic Ocean: West Antarctic... | reverse complement strand
TTAACCACGAAGAATTCTTACCATCTTCTTTTTCGATGCAATTCAGTATTTGGTTTGCTATTTCTCCGCCACGCGGGCTTGGTGAGATGTGCTGCATCCTGACGATACTGTTGCTTTTATCGAAGAATGGTGAGACGTGTTCTCTCAATGAACAATGAAGAAAACGTGCTATCTCAGCGACCCAGGTTGTTTGTGCAATTGGATACGGGCTCAAGTTGAATGAAATATACTGAAGGGCTGCTAGTGGCAGGAATATTGCTGTAATAACTACAAAGGCTGTTTTATTTCGCTTTACTAGGTGTGCTAAACCGCACCCGCCAGTAATAGCAATTAGTATCACTATTGGTGCCACGTATCTGTCTCTAGCTGGTTGACAGGAGATCAAGCTGAGAGCTAGTGCTGCAGGTAGAATTGATATCCAGAGTGGAAGCAGCTTCTTGTGTTGTTCTTTCGTCAGCGCGCTAAAGCCCAAAAGTGCTGTCACCAGAACGAGTGGGCTAGCGCAGCAGAGCCAGCTGCCTAGGTAATATTCCAGGTTAAACAGTATTCTTGAACTGGTTGAACCACGCATAGATAGATCTGCTGCAATTTCGCCGTTGAGCTTTTGTACTGAACTGTAATTTAGAATTGTCCAGGGTAAGCATAAAAGCAGAGCTGGCAGAGCCATTAGAGCGATGCTGTATAGCCCTTTCTTATTCCAATTTCGCTTCAACGTCAGTATTGAGTCAAGCAAGACAGGAAAACCTAGAAAAGCAATGGCAACTTGCTTCGTCATAATGGCAATGCCCAGAATTATTCCAGCAGTCGCTGAGCGCTTGAGAGAGGCACTACCACATTTCCAATATAGTGCCGCTAGAGCTGCTGCCACCATTGCTATTAGTGGTAGATCGAGCAGCGCGCTATGACTCAAGTCGCATGTGAGGCTGCAAACGTTGACTAGGCAAATTGCAGCCGCTACAGCAATGCTGCTGCCTGAAACCATAAATGCAATTGCACCAACACTTAAGCTGAGAACCGCCAGCCAGAAAATCTTGACTAGCTGAAGAGCAAGAATAGGGTCTTTGATAATGGCGCAGGCGGCGCCCATAGTCAAGGTTCCTACCGGTGGATAGTAGGTGTTAACCGAAAAAAAATTGTGCCACCAAGCCGCGCGCAAGGGGCGAGCATGCTGCAGTAAGTTTGTATAACTAAGACCATTCATCACATGATTGGCTTCATCGCAGGCTGGTACATGCTTGTCAAAGAATAGCCAGATCGCTAGAGCGGCGCAAAATATTGCCGTAGCTATTAGGGCCGTGACTAAGGCTCTCGCTTTGTTGGGCGCTACGTTGCTGGCTGGTTTATTTGATTCTGGCTCAGCGACAACGGCAGGCAGCTCTGAAATTTCTCCCACTTGTGCTCATTCCTCGGGAGGTAGATGCAGCTTTACTGTAATTAAGGGTACTATGCTGCTTTTCCTATATCCTTGGAATGGTTTAACTAGCTGGGTATTCTAGCTAGAATTAGCTGCGAGCTTAACAAATAATCATTTAGCTTGGGGCATGGTTGCTTAAAGTAGCCTGTGCTGAGAAGAGGCATCACGTTCATGTTCTTTACCCGGTTGGCGACAAGTAGGCGATTAATAGACCTGTTTAAGTTTGAATTGCCGTATGTCGTTGTTTTGTTTTTCCTAGACCTTTGCTTCTTCTCAAACGTTTGGTTGCGTGGCAAATCAATTTCTAAGTTGTCGCGGATAGCTGAATGGGATTCCATTTTTCAAGACTATAGCAGCGGTGCGGGGGCGAGTTGCGATCCTTCTTTGGTTCAGCTTCTTGTCCCTAACTATTTTTTCGTGGCTGAACAATGGCATAAATTTGTTATGCCTCTGTGGAACCCCTATAGTGCTTGTGGGATGCCGCTGGTAGGAGATATTCAGGCCACGATATACTCGCCACTAAGGCTGCTGTTATCTTTATTTCCTAGTGTTCGCACTTACAATTTGATTCTCATTTCTGAAGTATTTATCGCCGGTATAGGTGTATTCGCACTGGCACGACTTTTGCGTGTTTCGCGAGTCTCGGCGATGTTTGCTGCAATTGCATATTGTTTTTGTCCGTATTTTCTTTATTACTTAGAGCTTCTCTCGGGCACTTCTCAAACCTTGTTACCGTTGCTTTGTACTTCATTTGTCTACACTGCACGCTTCGGCCGTGGGCTATCAGCTTTACTTTTGCCCGCACTGTTCACTGCTGGTTTTATTCTTTCGGGGCATCCAGAGTCATCAGTTTATTCTGTGGCGATAGCATCCTGTCTGTTCTTCTTCATTCGTATTAGAGATAGTTATGTAACAGCAACTAAAGCTTTCTTCGAATTGTTAATCGTTGCACTTTTTTCTTTGTGCTTTACCGCCCCCGCACTTTTGCCGTTTATTGAGTTTCTTAAGTGTGGTGATTCATACAAGTATGGTGTAGGAATTTCAGCATTTGCACCCTGGCAAGGTTTGTTGCTCAACCTGCTGCAGCCAATTTCTGGCGGAGCTAGTCCATATTTAGGTGGCGTGGCACTGCTTCTATTGCCACTCTGTCTTCATGTTGGTAGATCTAGTCGTTATTATGTCTCGTTGCTTGTCTCTCTAACTGTTGCGATTGTCTTCTTTTTAGCCAGGCTGTTTCCTATAGATCTGCTTTTATCAATCAAACCATTTACATATTTGGTGACTGTCTATCTAATTCCGTGCCTTTTACTTTTTCTCTGCTTGCTCGCCGGTGTTGGGCTTGACAGCCTGTTTCACATGTTTTTGTCTAAAAGGGCGTTCGCTTCGAAATTGTGCAAGCTTATGATGCTGCCATTATTAGTATCGGTTATTCTGCCGTTATGGCTGTATTTGTTTCTTGTTGATTTGAGAATTTGCGATTTTGATCAGACGATTCCGGCAACGGCCATTAGTTTGCGTGCCGTGGTATCTAACGGGCTTGTAGCCGGTGCATTTTTCACCATTTGCAGTGCGTTCGCTCAATTGGTGCGACGTATTGGTGCTGTCAAGGCAGTGAGCATAATTGGCACTGCAGCTCTATGTTTGAATTTTTTCAGTCTTGCTCTTGCTTCACGCAATTCTATGCCGGTTCAGCCTTTGTTTACCTATCCAGAAACACCAGTAACAGAGCTGTTAGAGCGTTCACATAGCAGAGTGTTATCTGTTATTGAGCATGTGCTTAAGCCTAATGTCAATATTGTCTACGATATTAGCTCATTTCGAGTTCACAACCCACTTCTACCCGCACGTTTCGCTGCTTTTTCGCAGCTGTGCGGAGCGAGCCTTGATGAGTTTCGCAATCAAAGTTATTCGGGCAAGCTTACCGATAAGGTTGATTTAGCTAGTATCAAGCTAATTTTGACTCAATTTAAGCCCTTACCCTCTCGATACAAGCTGCTTTATACATCTAAACAGGGCATTGCGATTTATGAGAACCCCCATGCACTGCCTGAGGCCTATCTTGTTGGTAAATGTCATCATGTTCAGTCAGAACTGGAAGCGCGCCAGGCGATCTCTGCACCGACGTTCGACTGTCGGAATGAAGTCATTATAGAGCCCACTATGGCCGCAGTCAGCAACGCCGATGCATCTAATGAGCCTTCTTTGTTCCTACCGCTTAAGGCGGTGAGAGAAAATGCTAATCAGGTTGCAATAGATTATTCGTCGACGGTGCCAGCCTTTATGGTGCTCACAGATACGTTCTATCCTGGTTGGCACGCCACAATCGATGGACAGCCAACTGAAATGTTTAGAGCGAATTATCTGTTTCGCGCTGTTCATGTGCCGCCCGGTGCACACACTGTACGATTTGAGTATTGGCCGTTTTCTCTGGTTGCGGGTTTACTTCTTTTTTTGTGCGCTTTATTGGCAGCTTCCATAATAGTTCTAACAAATGTATCTCGGCAAAATCAACGAAATAGGCGAAAAGCAGGTGCTATTTGATTGATAAGACCAATTTGACTATGAGCAAAGCCAATTCTCGACGTCTATTTGATTTTCGCTCTAGTTTATTTTGGCTAGTGCCTCTGTTATTTGCCTTTGTTGTTTCTGCTTGGTTTCAACTGCGAGTCTTTGAGAATAAAACAGTTTTCCTTTTTGACTCTGCTGGCTATTTGGTTAATGCGGGCGATTGTGCTCAGATAATCATTGATATTTTCAGCGGCAGACTTGATCAGGCTTGGCGCTTGGCCAGCAGTAAAGAGTTTGTCGAGCGAATGATAGTTGATGGCCCGACTATTCCTCTTTTTGGCGCGCTTGCTTTTATGCTTTCTGGCAAGGCAGCGGTGGCTACTAACTGGGCAACGATGGTGCTCTGGCTCTCACTGCTAAATGGTATTTGCGCAGCTGGTGTTTCGTTGCTTGCAAAGCGGCAAACCGATTCGTCTATGTTTGCCTTATGCGCTGGTATTCTATTCGGGCTTTATCCTGGCACCATAATTGCAGCGGGGCGCTTTTTTACAGAACCATTAACAGCGGCACTGCTAATGGTGCTGGTTTTACTTGGCTGCTATTTGGTCAATTGCGGTGGCCTCTTTAGGTCGCTAGTGAGCGCCCTGGTTATTGGTGTTATCGCTGGCCTTGGCGTACTCCTTAAAACAGCTTTGCTGCCTGCTTGGGGCCTATTGACGCTTGCACCGATAATTCTTATGCGCGGCTCAAGCCGCTCTAAAATTATTGGTGCTTTTCTTGTAATGATGACGGGTGGCTGTTTAATGGTCGGATGTTGGGCTGTATACACTAAGGCCGCTTCCGGTACGGTATACCTAATTCCGCAGAGAGTACCGCTACTTAACATTGCTGTCGGGCACGACCTCGAGACCGATGGCTGGGCATCTGTAATCGGTAAATTCATGGGTGGCCACCTAGCTACTAGCAAGACCTCAGCCGATGTCTTAGTTAAATCATGGCGACTTTCGCCCTTGAAAATTACTGATTTATATTTGCGCAAAGTGTCTCGCACTATGGGTTTTGTTTGGAATGATTTTAAGCAACCATTGTTATTTCTTGATGTTGATGGTCAGAATTGGCTTCATGCCTTTTTAATTGCATTTGCATCGGCCGGAACTCTTTTTAGCATACGCTTTTTGGGTAAGGCTTTCACGTCGAAGCCATTAGATGGCGCATCGATTTACACTAGTCTCGCATGTCTAGTTATTGTCTTTACCCATGCCGTTATTTATTTGCCTTTTGAGGCAAACTCACGCTACGGCTATCCCTGCGTGCCGTTCCTCTTTTGTCTGGCGGCTTTTGCTATTAGAAAGATTCTTGGGAGTAGGCGCAGGGGTCTTTTGCTTTTACTGGTTTTGGTAAGTGTCCTTATAGTCAAGCTTGATTTAGTAGCAATATGTTCTGTTTATTGCTCTTTCGCCACTGCTTTAGTTCTGACTGAAATACTTCGACTAGCCATTCTCCTGGCGGCAATTGCAGCTTTATTGACCTCTGTCAAAAGCGATCTGAGTCAGGCTTGCCTAGACAGCAGTTGGTTCAGTCCTCCAGTTTTGTTTGCTTGCGCTCTTTTGTCGATCTTTTTTGTTTTGCTTCCGGTGGCCCTTACTACTGCCTTCATTGTTGATAGGAGAACTGTTGAGATTGCCTTGTCGCCGGGCCAGAGCGTTGTTAGAAAAGTTCTTCTGCCAGGTCAGTCTCAAACGCCTGAGCTGGCTCAGTACTTTCTGCTAGTTGATTGCAATGATAAGTTTATACAGGGCCATTGCCGAGTGAATGGGGCAGCACTGCCAGGCCATCTGATTTCGGCAAATAAACTCGATTCTAGTGTTTACGGTTCTTTCAATGTTTTACGGATGTTTGCACAGGCTATGGACCTATCATCAGATCAGCTGAGGCAATGGAGAATTGTGCCCATACCGCAGGGTTTGCTGCGGGTAGGACAGACCAACGTATTGGAAATTAGTTCAGGTCAATCTGGTTTCTCTCTTTTAGGCGACCGGTTGTTAAGCGGCGAGACAACTGTCAGGCTGCCTTGCCGCAAGTCGATGAGTTTGAGCAAGGCTTATAATTTAGATGCTCGTAGCGCTATAGAAAGTCGCATAGTTGATCAAATAGCTACCCCTGTTGCGGGTTCTTCTGCCGTTGTGGCCGCTGCCGATGGTAGCACTGTTAGAAAACTGATTGATATTCAGCCTCGTTTGTTTGTGCTCAAGGTTGAGCCGAAAGCTAGGCCGCAAGGTACTTCGTCTAGCGTAGGAAGTTTAGTTGAAAAAACGGTGGCTATTGCAGCAGAACAATTTGACCCCGTCATGTATCAGGGCAATTCGCCTGCGTTGATTCGCAATAACCGCTACACTCTTGCGCAGGCTGTATCGACCGGAGTTGTGGTTGACTTCCCACCAGAGATAGCCGCTAATGGTATTCTTGAGCTAAGTATAAGTGGAGAAATTTTGTCGACCGGAAGAGAAAATAAAGCCGGTATTTTGCTGGCTATCAATTCGAGCCAAGCAAATAGCCCGCCGATGTTTCTTTCTAGCACGCCACCCTATATAACTGCGAAGAAAGACTGGTCTAAGTTCGAGATAGTTGATCAACTCAATTTAGATGCCTACAAATGTCGACTCGATAAACTTTCTCTTGTGCTGTTCCCCGGGCGCGCTGAGCAGATTATGCAGTACGGTGTTGACCGCACGGTTGGTAGCTTTTATCTTAGAAATTTGCAGGTGACCTTTAAGCAACTATCGCTGCCAGACTTAGCTGACTGCACAGAAACTATATTTTAGATTGAGAGATTTAGTCGCTGATCTTTATTGTAGTTGGATTGCTTACTTCGCCAACTTTGTTGCTGTTTTTATCTAATAGTCGTACTCGCAACTGATAGAAAAGGCCGTGTGAGAGCTTTGCCGTGCTAACTTTTATATGTTGCACTGTTTCTGGCGAAGATACAGGCAGGCACTGCTTTTCCATTATTGCAGCATCGCCATTATTAGCTGGAAAATTATCGTAGAAAGTATTTGGTTTGCTGATTTCGATCTGTAAGGTCTTAATGTCTTTGAGTGGCGGTAAATCAAGTTGCAAGTCAATCGTCTGGTTGGCAGACTGAAGAGTTTTTGAATTTATCTGTATAATGCCCTCGTATGATTCCGGCAGCGAACTCTTCAAGACCGGTGCTACTTCTGCTGTTGCCAGTAGTTTGCAATCATGAATTGCTACTTTTCGACCAGGTGGAAGGAGTAGAAAGAGTGAGTCATGAGTGGCTTTGCTATACCAGCGCCAATCACGCGAGAGCGGTATTCTGAGGGTGCTAGATTGGTTGAGTGCATTGGTATTGTTCGATTTGGCTAAACTATTGGTTTTGTCGTCAAGGCTGACGCTCAAAGATAAGGCTTGAGGCTGATTATCTAGTACTTTCAGTTTTACCTCTAAAAAATCGGCGCTTAATGGGTTCAGATTTAGATTGCTGAACGCTAGCGAGTCTCCTTCTGCAATGTTTTCGAAGACTACGGCTTGAGCACCGGGTTCTGATTTCGTAATCACTCCTCCAAGGCGGTGAGTGTAACCGTCTTGGGAATTTGAGAGAGACAGTGCCGGTAATGTCTCTTCGGCGCTCTTAAAGTTAACGCTGTCAAAAACACGTCTGTCAGAGTTCCATACCATCAACTTGTTTCCTGCTCGGCTCAGTCGCTTGAAGCGATCGCTGTTCAATTGCGGCTGTTCGGAGAACTGGATTGGGTCAAAAGTTACTATAGGGCCAGAATAATCACTATTCATGAATGGCGGCTTTAATGCTGTGGTGAACGTATTGCCATTTAGCATCATATGGGCGCCGCCGTGCCGCTTGGGAATGCCTAAGATAAGGATTTTTTTGTTATCGACACACTTGCTTGATAAAGCGCTAGCTTGTTTGGTGCAGTCTCTTACTTCCTGCCCGGCGTGTACCCAGTCAAGGTTAGTAATGTATGCGGCCTTTCCTAGAATCAGGGTTACCAGCATTGTTGAAATGATTCCTATACTGCTTATTGCTTTATCGATTTTGGGGGCAAGAAATCGCTTTTTGCCTTGTAGTAGCAATAGGACAGTTGGTAGCAATGAAAGTGGCATGGTGAGGAAGAAGCAGAATCTGCCGCCTTCGAGGTCGTAGCCGAGGCCCCAGAGCTTGTATAAGGGGGCGAGGCAAGTTGTTACCCAAATGGCAATGAATACCGACCAGCGCAGGCTTAGACTAATACTTACTAGCCTTAGAAGAATTAGGCTGAGCAAGACCGTATAGAGAAACTGCAAGGCGAGATATTGCCAAGGCTGATCGCCAAATATGTTATGGGCCAGAGGGAAAAAGAGACGTTTAACGGTGTCGAGATCAAGCCACCGTGATAGGGCGTTGGCAGCTTGAGAATCACCAATTCCTTGAACGTAGCCACCGAGAAGCGTTCCCAGTGCCATATATCGCAGCACGAAATAGACAATTGTAGAAATCCAAATTGGAGCCACGATCTGCCAGGTATTCTTCCAGGCCAAAGGCCTTTGTCCAAAGAGCAGAATCATTGCAGTCACCATAACTGGTGCTCCAATTGCCATTTCTTTGCACCACATGGCTAACCAGAAGGCAACGATAGCTATTGCTATTAGTTGTTTACCTCGCTTCTTCTGACCGCTAGCAAAGGCGCGCTCTGCGATTAGGTATGAATTTAGGCATGCCAAATAGAAGACGGCGCAGATGATATCTACCCGGCCTACTACCCATGAAACGCTTTCGCAGTGCAGTGGGGAAACCGCAAAAAGGGCGCTGGCCAAAAGAGCAGCGAGTGCACCTTTGATAGCTTGTGACCCCTGGGTCAGCTTGCGAATTAGTAAGTAAAACAGAATGACCACAACGTTGTACGAAAGAAGATTGGTCAGGTAAAAGCCAAGTGGATTAGCACGCCAGATACAAAAATCTGTGAATAAGCTCACCATGAGCCATGGGCGCCAAACAGCCATACCCGGTACTTGCATAAAGTTGCTGGTGAAGTCAGACCAGAGCAGATTGTAACTGCCAGCGAAAATGCGGCTGGCGTAGGCAACTTCGCCAAAGTCATCGGCCAGAAAATAGCTACTAAGGGTGCGGGCGAAAACCAGCCATACAATTGCAGTTAGTATAAGCAGGTGGCCGGTCTTACTAAGTGCCAGTTTTTTTGCGCTTTCCACTTAGAAGATCTCCTGAGGGGAGAAAAGCGGATGACAGCCTAGATGAGAAGCTGATAGTTTTATATGCATGTGTTTGTCAGGATAGCCATCTCTATTAGGATAGCTGCAGTGCAGCTTGAAGTTTGAGCCTTTTGCTTGGGCTAGGTCTGTCACTATTGAGATAGACAATGGTGTTTCATTGTCGTTCATCTTCGGCATTGCCCTTAATGGCATTTTCTCTATCTGACCATTATTATTCCAGGTTACGAAAAATTCTGGCACGCTCAATACCGGGTCGGTCAAGCTGATCTTCTGTGGTTCTTTGATGGCTTCGGTGGAGGAATTTTTGACCCAGTTTAAGTTTGCCGTGAGCAATTGGCGGCCTTGTGAAATTAGATGGTCAGCAATGTCTAGAGTGGCTTCACCACGTCCTTTCGATGCGGTATTAGCTTGATACGTGGTCTTTGGTTGTTCGATTCTAACCTTGATTAATCTGATATTTAAGTCCATGTTGATATTTTCAGAGGCTTTTTCGAATGTTATTGCCCATTTGCCCTCTCTTGTCGGAACCTTTTCGTCGTAGCGTGGATCTGTTAATCCAGCGTCGTTTTCTACTCCATAGAAGGCTTTCTCCCATGAGTAAAGTGTTCTGGACGGTAGTAAATTGACCTTCTGCTTGCTTGAAGTTTCTTTCGTTGCAGCGCAAAAGAATGTACTTGGCGAGGTCGATTTTTGCACTATATCGACGTCGACATAACCAACTTTGTTAATCTGAGCAAGTTGTTCAGCAGCTACTGGTAAAGCAAACCACTGACGTAAGTCTGTATTACTTAGCCCGCTGGGTTGAGCCAAACAGTCAAATATATAAGAACAATCGAGGTACCAGCTTTTATCTGCAAGTTGTTTCAGGTAATGCCAATCATCTAAGGTGGCGATGCTAGAAATTGGTGCCGCGGTCAATTTTTTGCCATTCAGCGAAAGGTCAAACTGTTGTTTCAGTAGTTGACCTTTATCGCTGTCAATCAGTAGAAACCACTGAAAGTCCGTATCCGCAAGCAATTGGCGCGGCGCGAAAATCTGCCCGCTGAGCTTTACTCCTGGGCGTTCTATGGTGATGATTCCTTCTCCCGGGCGACCATTAGCGCGTTGTGTAAATAGGCATAGGGCAATTGCTGGCACAGCTATTGCCGAGGTGAGAATCCTGGCAAAGTGTTTGGCGCCGCTCATCAAGCTGATAGAAAAGTATAGTCCGGCAAAAAAGACAACGGCTCCGATGCTGCATATAAGGCTGCGAACTAATCTTTCTGCTTCTGCGCCCTGCACTATGTATAAAGTTGCTGCTTGATTGTTGTTAAAAGCAAATGGTGCTCGAAGGTCGTCTCTTAGATAGATAAGCAAAAAGAGAGCGGCAATGATGGCTACTTTTGGTGCTTTAGCAAGCCGGTTACGCTTCAGTAAGTCAAGCAAGGTTGTTAGGCCGGCCGCGGCGAGAATTATGAAGGCGGGCATGGCTGTTAAGTTATAGCGCGGAACCGTTATAAAAAGCAGATAAGGCAAGTTCAAGGCTATTAACAATAGTAGCGAACAGCGGGCCGATAGCAGATTTTTGCTTAACGGTGAATGGTCTTTAGCATCAACTAGTAGCGCTAGGCAAAAGCCGCATAAAGAGAGCAGGATTATCAGTTGATGCAAAAACACTTGCGCTTGAAATGGAACCGGACCAATCGGCACTCTTAGATCATTCCACGGAAATTTATACAGCCTCGCTGGTTTATCTAGGGCAAGTTTGATTGAACGCGAAGGGCTCTTTCTGAAGGCCTCTTTAAAGAGAGTGGCGAAGTTTTTCTTTTCTATCCCGCGACCATCTGGATAGGGATAACTGAGAAACCCGTCAGTATCTGTGTTTGTACCTATAAACAGATTGTATTGTCCAACGCGATCGACTATTGGTGACATCTTGTCAAAGGCTACTTTTTGAAAAGCGAACCATGGAGCAAGCACTATTAGCATGCCTACTAATACCGCTATGCCAGCCAATAATGCCTTTTTCCAATTTGATAATTGACCGTGCAGACTTTGAGCGACCACTAGTATTAGAGCTGCGAAGCTGAAAAGAATCATAGATGAACGGGTCAATTGCAAAAGCACAAGCACCGCGCCAAGACCCAAGTAAGGTGCTGCTTTCAGAGCTAGGACCTTTAGTTCTCTGGTTCTTAAGACCTCTGGTGCGGTCAAGCTTTTAAGAAAAATACTTATTAGGATGGCCATGGCAGCCATTTCTAGAAAAGTAGCAAAGGTTTCACTATAGAGTCTGCCGGTATTAACTATAAAACCGGGATATATTGCTGTTATGTAGCCAGCCCATAGACCTGTTTTGCAGTTCCAGAGTTTGCCGGCTATCCAGCCGGTAAAAACAGCCGTCAGAGCTGAAATGATTGACTGCGCTGTTAAAAATAAGGTTGAATTATTTGCTTCAAAAGGTGAAAAGCTCACGAAAGAGCAAAGCACTAAGAAGAAAGGAAAGGCTGGACCAGAGATAGCAAACTCTTTCCATTCTGGTCCGAATATTGGCATGGACAAGTT
>Ga0075444_10002224_pt1 | contig 11709 bp, 10 predicted proteins | sample CoawatmetaG01DNA_FD_76836 | JGI IMG/M metagenome (GOLD analysis project Ga0075444, IMG submission 76836) | Marine microbial communities from the West Antarctic Peninsula - Coastal water metaG017-DNA | ecosystem: Environmental > Aquatic > Marine > Coastal | place: Atlantic Ocean: West Antarctic... | reverse complement strand
TGTTACTTTTAGATGTGGGCCTCTCTCTGCCACCAGCAGTGCTGGAGAGGCTGCATGGTAAGAGAGCTGAACATCAGCCAGCAAAACAAAATCATTTGCTGAATCGACATATCTTTGACCGATATTCCAATTTGAAATCTTGCCCCACTCTTGTTCCAGATGCGGATATTCCCTGCCTATGGCCGGGGCATACGCCGACAATAACTTCAATAGTTCCTTAGAGCCTAAATGCTGCTGGACAATGCTCTGCCAAACCGACGAAAGAAACGGATTACTCAAGATCTGAGCTGAGCGTAAATGTACCTTTTCACCCGGGCGAGCAAAAGTTTGACCGGCCTGTCTCTCAGCATGGTTATAGGCTGATGCCACCTGAGCAAAAGCTGGTCTCGTGGCGATTAACTGATCAACCAGGTGTGGCGGCAATGCCTCAGTGATAACCATGTGAGGAAATGGACAAGGCTCAACTTTCTCACTGGCCATCTGATCAAAAATAGACGGGGTGTTCATTAGTATTGCGCTCTGGAAATATCAGAACCAAACAACCTATCGCGATTAGGATCGATAGCAAACAGGGGGGTCGGCATCTCACCGAGCAAGTTAAGGAAAACCCTATGATATTGTGTTCTTGCTCTAGGTTTGACCCCATGAAATGAAATTGGGGTATTGAGAAACAGCACCAATGTATTGGCCTCGTATTTCACCGTCTCAAGTAGCTCCATGTCAGCCAAATTGGCGGTACGAGTAATGTCTAATCTTGCTGGTTCGACTTTTGAGCGATAGATTTCCAGGTCTGCGCCCCTTGCATCATCGCCGTCAAGCCTGAGATAGAAAAGACCGATGAAGAGTTTGCGCGGGTCGTCGAGATGAGGCCCTCTAACAGTGGTTCCACCGATTTCTACAGGAGTGTTGAAAGCAATTTGTGAGTCGAGCAGGATGTTGCAATTAGAATCATTTGTTTGTCCTCTTATGCCAGCCTTAAGAGCTGTCAGAGCGCCAAAACGCTCTTCAAAGTCAGGGTATTGCTTCAGTATATGAGCACCAAATAGTCGAATGATATCATCAAGAAATTCCTGGTTGAGATGTGCTGCTACTAGATCTTTTACGACAGAGGCCAAGGTACTGTTTCTTGCCACTGCTGTGGCCGAGTAATTAAACCTTTGATTGCTAGTGAAGGCATTGCCATCCAATAACACCTCAAGAGGCGGCAGGCCGGACTTGATATCAGCTATTAGCTGTGGCGGCAACACGTTCTTGACAATAACCAGGGGAAATGGCTCGTCTAAAATCTGATCTGAGCAGATATTTCTCGTAAGTCTTAGTGGCGAAGCGTTCACTAGCACACGACCTCGATTGCCTAACCCCAGATATCTTTTACTTCTTTAGGGTTGTGATAATAAATTGATTGAAGTAGGCCAATAGCGATTAGATCAACAATTAGAGCGGTTCCGCCATAACTAAGAAATGGCAGGGGAACGCCAGCTACAGGCATGCAACCAATGGTCATGCCAATATTGATGAAAGCGTGAAAGAGGAACATACACATCAAACCAATAGCCATGGCTGCCCCAGCGGGGTCACCTCGGTTAGGATTGCTCCTCGCTTGGTGGGCGATAAAGAGTGCTCGCAAGCAAATAATGCCATAGGCAATGACTATCAGGAAGCAAATACGGAAGCCCAGCTCTTCGCCGATAACAGCAAAAATAAAGTCAGTATGCCTCTCTGGAATAAAGGCACCTTGAGCCTGGTTGCCGTGGCCCAGTCCAGCACCGTTGATGCCACCAGAGCCGATGGCAATGAGGCTTTGCAATATGTGGTAACCAGAGCCGCGCGGATCGTCGTAGGGATTGACGAAACTAGTGAGTCGCTTCTGTTGATACTCTTTGAGCAAACCCCAGAGGTGTGGCCGCGCATGGCCACAGCCATAGTTTGCGCCCATGACCACAATAATCATGGCGAGACGAAGCCAGATCTTCCAGTCAAATGTGCGCCAGAAAATTAGCAGCACTGCAGCAAGCACAGCCAGGAATATGTACCACCAATCAAGGTTTACAGCGTTCAAGATCAGAGATATTAAAGGGCTTATCAGCACTAAGATATCGACAATGGTGGCCCCAGACCAGTAAGAGAGACCCAGAAATACAGCGCCAAAGGTTAGTGATGTACCTAAGTCAGGCTGTTTAAACACCAGTATGGCTGGAAGCAAAAGAATGCCAAGAATTTTGAAAATGTCGAAGAAAGAATTGATGCGATGATTTTTCAGCCAGGATGACAGCGAAAAAATCACCACTAACTTAGCCAATTCTGACGGCTGCAAGGTTATCGGGCCAAGTGCTAGCCAGCGCTGAGCCCCTTGAGCTGAGTGACCCTTGATCATGACCGCTACAAGCAGAGCAATATTGACAAGATACATTAGGGTAACCATCCACTTATTCGTCCACAGTTTGTGGGGAATACGACTGACAATTACCATCAAGAAGAGGCCAGCATACATATACTGTAGCTGCTTATCGAAATAGCCCTGGGTGTGTTGCGACAGGTGCAGCACGCTAAGACCAATAGTGATTAAAAAAGCCGTAGCCCCGAGGAGCCAAAAGTCGATGCCGCTGACGACATTGAATAGGCTCCTCAGGGAGGACGGGATTAGTGTTGATGTTGCGACTCTAGACGTCACTTAGGTATTTACACTAGCACTTTGAGCGGAGCAGTCTGAAGTTAGCTATTAAGCTAGCCCGACGCTCATATTGTTGCAGATCAAAGTGTGTTGTGTCTTTGTCGAGCTCAAAGTAGCGGCCGACCACTGCCATGAGTTCTTCTTCTAATGTCTCTAGTCGTCCGGCCGGCAACTCTAGACGGTCATGCGTGAGCATACTGCGCATTCTGTCTTTGGCTGTAGAGCGAACATCGTCAGTCTTCGGTGGGAAGATCCAGCTGAATAATTGTAGTTGCATGGTGACCTCCCTTAAACCCGGACAGTGGGATTAAAGAAGCTGACAATCTTGTTTATCCAAGTAGAGTTCTTGGATTCAAGATCCATTATCGCTACATCTTCGCCACGTATGCGGCGAGCGATATTGCGATAAGCGAGGCCAGCTCTAATGTTATCTGTGCCCGAAATCGGTTCGCCTTTGTTGGTTGAGATGATGATGTCTTCATCTTCTGGCACAACTCCGAGAAGCTTCACAGAAAGGATTTCGAGAACATCATCAACGCTCATCATGTCGTTATTGGCAACCATGGTTGGTCTATAACGATTGAGAACCAAGCGATACTCTTTGATTTCGTCTTTGCGAGCTTCTAACAAACCAATAATACGGTCAGCGTCGCGCACTGCAGACATTTCTGGAGTGGTGATGACGATTGCTTCGTCAGCTCCAGCAACAGCGTTTTGGAAGCCTTGCTCAATACCGGCAGGGCTATCAACGAGAACGAAGTCATACATGCTCTTCAGCTCAGTACAGAGTGTTTTCATCTGTTCTGCATTAACTGCTGATTTGTCTCTTGTTTGAGCAGCAGGAAGAAGGCTCAAGTTAGGCAGCTTTTTGTCTTTAACAAGAGCTTGCCGTAGTTTGCAGCGCTCTTCAACAACGTCGACTAAATTATAGACAACGCGATTTTCGAGGCCCATCAAGATATCCAGGTTGCGTAGTCCTATGTCCATGTCAACCAGTGCAACGCTCACCCCTGTTGAAGCAAGAGCGACGCCAATGTTGGCAGATGCTGTTGTCTTGCCAACACCACCCTTGCCGGAGGTGATTACGATTACTCGTCCGCTCATTTAGTGTCCTCGTATGGCTTTGTGATAACGAATGAAAACTTGTCTAAAAAACTAGCTAATCAATTTTGTTCTTTTGAATGCGAATCTTGCCTTCAACAATACGGGCAATCTCTGGACCAGTACCGTTCGCATAGGTAATGCGTGGACGGTCAGGAGCGCGCGCAATAGCGTGGGCAATACGAATTTGAATTGGTTGAAGATTGAGAGCTCTTATTTCGGCCTCGGTATTACCACCGATACCAGCATGAGCAATTCCTCTCAAACTGCCCCAAACTGTAATGTCGCCTTCAGCCATAATCTCAGCGCCAGGATTGACGTCGCCAACGATAACAAGATCGCCTTTGTGAGAAACTACTTGGCCCGAGCGCAATGTCTGTTTTACATAGAGCACTTGCGGTAGCACCACACTAGTGCCGTCTTTGTTTACTTCAGCTGCAGCTTCTGGAAGCGGCGTATCTTCAACTGTGTCGTGCTCCATTTCGATCATGGTGACATCAAGTTGCACGCTGCTCTTTTGGCTCTCGGCGTCAGCTTCAGCAAAGGGAATGCCGCTGGCTGGAATATCGACATTTACCTTAGGCAATGACATGGACAGCGTGGAAGTGACTTTGACACTGTTCTCAAGGAAGGCTGCTCTCGTCTTTTCGTTCTTGGAGAAAACTTCTTCAGGAAATACACCAACACCTTTTGCCAAAGCAAGCACTTGAGCGGCTTGAGCTACGGTGAGCTCAATTGAGCCAAGACCAAGAATGACTTTATTGCCCTTCCAAAATTGATTGGAAGATTGCAGGGTAGAACTAAGATGCTCAAGGGCCTCTTTCAGGGTTGAACAACCGCCGACGTCAATTAAGACGCCTTGATCAGGTTGGCTAATGATGGCAATTTTAGACATGCGACAGATATCCGCCCAAGAAAGGGAAGTTGCAAACGAGTTATATATGAGAACGGTGACAGCTAAACAAATGTGAAGTTCACCGATAACATCCTATTGTGCAGCTCCCCGCACGTCAAGCCGCTTGAGATAGTGGGTGTATATGCGATCGCACTAGAACTTGATGACATATCAGTAAGGAAGTGTAGGCTTTCCCAGTACCAGACGTATTGCGGGAATATGAAACTATTCAGAGAATTCACTTTTTTATCTAAGCTTAGATACGCACATCACCAGTGGTATCAAACTTGTTCATGCACTACATATAGAGGCTATATAGACCCTGTCAGCAGAGTCGGTAAGAGGTCGCGCGCGGCAGTATGAGGGTCAACTTCGCGGCCGACGATCTTGCTCAAAATTGTCCGAACCTGATCACTTTCCATTGAATTCTCTAAATTTCGCCTGGCAATATCAGCCACGATCTCAGAAAGCTCGGCCTTAATTCGCAAGCTGCGTCTTTGGTCAAGTAGTTTTTCATCAACTAGAAACTGTTTGTGGGCCTTTGCCGCTTGCCATAACTCGTCGACACCTTGGCCTGTATCGGCAATGGATAAAATCACCGGTGGGCGCCAGGAAGTCTGAAAATGATTTAGCTCTAAAGAAGCCGTGATTTCGCTGGCCGATTTATTGGCACCGGGCAAATCACCTTTGTTGACGACAAAGATATCGCCAATTTCCATGATGCCTGACTTGATTGCTTGAATGTCATCGCCAGAACCCGGCATAAGAACCAGGATCGTGGTGTCGGCATGCTGAGCGATAGCAAGCTCAGATTGGCCCACACCAACGGTTTCGATGATAATGACTTGATAGCCAGAAGCTTCGAGCATGCGAATGGCATCGTAGGTAGCCAGTGAAACTCCGCCCTGGTGGCCGCGGTTGGCCATAGAGCGAATGAAGACATTGCGATCTAAAGTGTGCCCCTGCATGCGAATGCGGTCACCAAGAATGGCACCACCAGTAAATGGGCTGGAGGGATCAACCGCTAATACGGCTACTTTTAAATCTTCTTTGCGGCACTCAGTAATGAGAGCATCCACTAGAGTCGACTTGCCCACACCAGGAGAGCCAGTGACGCCAATAATGTGGGCTTTGCCGGAATGTTGGTAGAGGGCTTGCACTAGTTGAGAAGCTTCTTCCCCACCATTTTCTACCACCGATATGGCACGAGCTAAAGCTCGTCTGTTGCCAGCGAGTAGTTCAGTTGAAATAGTTTGCACTTTAGAATCCAAAATTATTGCTTAGCTACTTTACTTGCTTTACGGGCTCTTGCCCTTGAATGCTTTTAGCCAACCGGGAGTGTCGCTCTTTGAGCCTTGCTGTTGATGTTGACTATAGGAATCATCAGCCTGCTGTCTGCGCTGAGCATTCTCAGCCTCATTGAGCATTACTGCGAGCAAATCACGTTCCGCTTCGCGGGTTTTCAGTTGATGTCCAAGCTCGACAACCGTGGCCCGAAGCTCTTCTGTTTCTTGCAACTTCTGCTCAAGTAAACCAGTGATGCGACCAAGTTCTTGGTGCAGCTGTTTGTTCTCACGGCTCTTGTCAGTAAGAAGTAGGCTCTGGTTGATCAGCTCAGATTTCAAATCCTCACCGTCTCGACTCATCCGCTCAAGTTCTCGCAGCTGAGCTGATAGCATCAGGTTTTTTTCTTGTGATTGCACAAGAGCCTCTTGCAGCTCAATCAATTTGAGCGTGAACGAACCCTGGTCATGGCTCGTCGAAGCGGGAAGTGAATTTGATGATGCTGTTGGATTTTGTTCGGCCATAGTTTCTAAATTGTATCGTTTAGCCAGGCTTTAGTAAGGATCAGTTCTCTTATTTAAAAAAAAGAGACCGTAGAAGGATAATAAAAGACCCCATTCAACTCTGAGCAATTAAGTCATCATACTTGAAAACCCAGGTGTATATACATCTGATGTTAGCAAGAATAAGGAAGTCATGAGCAAGCTGGTAATCGAAAACGGATATTTAGTAACACCAGACCAAGAAAGACCCACCAAGCTCTGGCTCAAAGACGGCGCTATCTTATATATCGGTGATCTTTTACCAGCCAATCTTGGTCAAGAGTCGGCCTTCAAGTCGTTAGACGCCAGTGGTTGCTATGTCACGCCAGGCTTAATCGACCTACAGATGAATGGTGGGCCTGACTGCGATTTTTGGAAGCCCCTCAGCAATGATTCTTACGGCGTAAGCGAACTGCGGGCGCTGAGGCGAGAGCTACTCAGTCGCGGCGTAACAGCCTTCTTGCCGACTTTGATCACTGCTGATGTTGACCACCTGGTTAAGAACATTGCCTTTCTCAAGAGCCAAGGCGTCAGTCGTGTACTGCCTTTTGGGCAAGAGAAGAATCTCAAGGATCAGCCAGAGCGTGAGCCCCTCTCTCGCATGGTCGGTATTCATTTAGAAGGCCCTTGTTTGTCTCCTGAAAGACCGGGTGTGCATCCCAAAAACTGGATACGCCCTTTTACCCCTGAGACAATTGCACCCTTAATCGACTCTACCGTGGCCCTTTTTACCGCTGCCTGCGAAGGCGATCCCGACGGCAAAGCAATTGCTTTATTGAAAAAGAACAATATTGTCGTGTCTCTTGGTCATTCCAATGCCACTTTCGAAGAAGCCAATAGGGCCTTTGAGCAAGGCGCAACCATGATGACCCACACTTTTAATGCCTTGCCGCCTTTGCATCATCGCAAGCTCGGGGCAGTTGGCGCGGCCCTGCTCTCAAAGGCCACAACTTGCTGCCTGATTGCCGACGGCCTTCATCTCGATAAGGCCACCTGTGCCCTAATTTTTGCTATCAAAGGTGCGGCCAAAACGATCCTTGTTACCGATCGGGCCTCCATCGGCACATCGGGCGGAGACCTTGTGGGCTCGTCAATAAGTCTCGATCAGGCTGTGCAGAATATGGTTAATTGGAATATCTGCAGTTTTGCCGATGCTATTCGCATGGCCAGCCTCAACCCTGCCAAAGCCATAGGGCTCGACCACTATTTGGGATCTATTGAAATGGGTAAGGCTGCAGACCTAGTCTTCTTCGACCGCACAAGTCTAGAGGTCAAGAAGGCCTTTGTGGCCGGCGTCGAACAAGTATTGGCCTAGAGCTTCAACTAAACCTTACTTCTTGCGGTTGGAGAATGTTAGCCCGGCGACTAAGGCTCCAAACAGTGCTCCACCAATGACTTTCGTGGCTTTGCCGCGCCATTGCTTGTCCATATAGCGCTGTACTTTTACGCTATCGGTGCCCGAAATTTGCTTTTCAAACTCGGTGGTTCGAGAGCTATTGAGGGCGAAAATAGCTTCTTCTTTGGTCAAATTGCCTCTTGTCATTAGAGCGTGGCTGCGCAAGGCTCTCTTCATATCTTCTTCATCGATTAAGCCAAGTTCTACATAGAATCGGCCCGAGCGCACAGGATCTTTCAGCATCGCTTCGTAATTGCGTTGAACATCGGCCTGGCTGAAAATGCCGGCGCTCTTAAGTAAGTCGACGAGCCTTAGGTCAGCAGTATTCTCACTGTTTTTGGTGGTTGTACTTTTGCCATCTCTCGAATCGCTAGACTCAGCTTCAGCATTCCTGCTCTGATTAGTCTGACTGCCGTTGCTTCTGATTGGTTCACTCTTTGCAGTGACATAAGGGTCTTCGGCTGCAATTGTGTCTTTACCATGTAAGGGTGCGGCAACTTTATCTTTCGACTCTTCAGCCTTAAGCCAGAGCACAAAAGTATCTTGCACTTCTTTTATGCCTTCTTCCCGGGTCAAAGTTCCCTCAATCAGCTGCTTTTGAATACGTTGCAGTGACGGGAATAGCGCTGGCGAGAGTATCCCTTGCAAAACTAATGCGCTGCCTAAGGGAATACCTGAACTCATACTTGTTTGAATGGCGCGCTCCATATCTTCGGGAGCGACCAGGTTAGAATCGAGCAGCAGCTCGCCCAGGTACTCTGGATTATCTTCAATGTCGGGTCTGAGGTCTTCTTGGGCAAAAGCGTCGGCAATGCTTACCCGCAGCTGATGAACTCGCCTCAAAGCGCTGATAGCGGCGTCGTAAGGAATCTGCCCTTCGCGGATTAGCGGCTGTACTTGCAATGAGGCGGCCAGCTCGTCTTGCCGCACACTGCCGCTCATCATTAACACACGGCCAATTGGTACCCCAAGGCGCTTAGAGACTTGAATAGCCTCTGTCATCTCGGATGAACTGATAATCTGAGCATCTACAAGAAGCTCTCCAACCCGCACAGACTTATAGTTACTAGACACAATGGCTACCTAATTGATTGTCTAACTGACTAATATAATTTTCCACGTGAAAACATATTCTACCCCTTAGCAATATAGCTTGTGGTTAACTCGCATGCTCTGTTAACCCGGTGGGATATTTGGCATATAGTTATAGATTAGGGCAGAGTTGACATGTTGAGGTGATTTGCGAAATGCGAGTAAAGATGGCCAAATTGGCCCTCCGGAAGCCAAGTTCATTAATGGTTCTTACCTCTTTACTTTTAGCTAGTCAGGCCTTTTCGCCTGAGCAGGCACTGGCCCAGGCTATGATGGAATATGGTGGTTTAATGGCCATGCCCAAGGGAGTTCCCAGCGGCAATACCGTTAATATGCTTACCAACCCTTATCGCGCCATCAACAACAAAATGCCTGGTGGCAATGCTTCTGCTTCGAGCAACAGTACCAGCGAGGCACCAGCGGCGACACCGACCATTAGCCCCAACACTTCGCCGGCTGTTACCGTTGATGCCCTTGGCACAATCACTGTTGACCCCAAAAAAGCGCAAATACTTGGTGCCAAGGCCCTGAAGCAATATGAACAAGCTAAGGCCAAAGTCGCAGCCAAACCGGCTGACCTAAAGGGAGCGGAAGCTTTGCTGCGTGAAGCTATCAATACCCGCAACTCGATTTGGGGCTATGACGATCCGATGATGCCAACCATGTTGACTCTAATGGGCGAAATCTATGCCAAACAAAAACACGTTTCTGAATCAGAAGCCTGTTACAAGAATGCTCTAGTTTATATTACTAAGAAGCAGGGCTCCGGTAGCTTTGAGCGTTTAGATACCCTGGCCAAGTTAGGACAGCTATACAACGAAAATGGTAATGCTAAAGATGCCTTGCCATATTTTCAACAAGTTGCTCAAATAAAAGAGCGACAGTTTGGAGCAGCTAACCTTGCCACATTGAAAGCTAAACTGAGCTGGGCCAATGTTTCAAGTGCTGTGGGCAAGCCAGACACAGACTCAATATATAAGGGTCTCCTAGACAATCTTGACCAATCTGATAAAACAAAAGCTGGCTACAAAGAACTGGAAACCGAATTCGTCAAATCATACGGGGCATATCTTGCAAAAGAAGGAAAGAGCGAGGAAGCCAACGCTCTAGCCAGTCATTTTGCCTCAGCTGGCGCAGAACAAGAAGTAGTAAAAAAGGCAGATACGGATAGAAGCCCTGCAAGCGCTTCAGCCAGTGCCGCAACAAATTCACCTGCGCCTGCTAGTAGCACGCCAGAAACGCCGGTGAACAAAGCTGCTACTAAAGTAGATGAGCCTCAAGCAAAACCAGATACCCAGGCAAAGGCTAGTGATTCTTCTAGTTCAATTGGCACAATGACAATGGAACAGATGCTCAATGCCGAGGCCTCGCAAAAAAAGAAATCAAAAAGTAAAAGTAACGACTAATACTAAACAATACTGTGCAGTTGCACAGTGATTTAAACCTTGACTCCTCCTAGCATTAGGCAACGACGCTAGGAGATTATTCATGGATATAAGCAGCACTTTTACCGCTCATTCATTTTCGGCTGGACAGGAAGAGTCAACCGCGGATCTAATAGACTCAGGAGCCGATACGATTGGGCTCTCGCCTGGTCAGGCTTTTGTTCAGCCGGTTCAACCTACTTTGATAATTAAGAATATAGGGCAGATGCTTGAGTTAAGGGCCCTTGAGCGCATGCTCTCAACAATCTATGCCTCCCAGTCAATCACCCTATTTGATCTGCTCGAAAAAATTCACTGCGATAGTATCACCGCTAACATACTTAGGCATCTCGCTTATGCCCCTGTTTGTGCCGGTTTGCTGGCAGGTTTGCGGGAAAATCTGACAATCACCGATGAAGGCAAGAGGCTCTTTGAGATATCACAACATCTCCACGGCTTTTACGATTCGAGCAGCTTCTTAGCCAATAATGACGGATCTAGCACTGGGGCTAGTTGTGGGACTAAGACTAGTTCGCGCAATAGAACCATTAACACTGCCATTGCCGCTGCGCTCAAGCTCTCAAATGCTGAAATGAAACAGGCTACGCTCAGGCTGAATGCCCGCTTACAAGCACCAAATGTGCGCTTGTTAGTCGAACAACTATTGCGTAAGGAATTAGCGCTATTTAGAAGTTCTGGCCTCTACCAAGCTCTGCTACAACAAAAACAATCATTTACACCACTGAATCCAGCTGAAGGTGAATGGACAATCTCAACCAAACCATCACCCGAACTAGAGATACCACTTCTGGTGCAGAAAGTATTGTGGGCATTAACTGCGGAAAATACTGTCAATATTGTCGGAGGTACTGGCACGGGTAAAACTGCCATTGCTAGTGAGGTCGCTTTAAAATTGTCCCAAGGCCAGAAAGTCTTATTGGTGACTCATTCTAGATTAATGGCAGCGCAGTTGCGCCAACAATACGAGCAGTCTCTGCGAGACGAAGAAACTAAGAGCAAACTACAATTTGATCCAGCATCAGCCGTCAATAGCAATAGCGGACAAACAAAAAAAGGTTCTCTCACCATCTCAACCTTTCATGCTCTCTGTCATTCGGCGGCACTTACAGCCAATCTCAATCCACCAAACTACAGAAGTACAAAAGTCTTCAATGAAATTTTCCCTGAGCTTTTACTTGAAGCCTGTCGCTTGCATCCTGAGCTCAAATTCGATGCCATCATTGTCGATGAAGGCCACAGTTTCGGCACAACTCTGTGGCTGGCCCTCAAGCACTGCCTAAGGA
>Ga0075444_10002220_pt1 | contig 11718 bp, 7 predicted proteins | sample CoawatmetaG01DNA_FD_76836 | JGI IMG/M metagenome (GOLD analysis project Ga0075444, IMG submission 76836) | Marine microbial communities from the West Antarctic Peninsula - Coastal water metaG017-DNA | ecosystem: Environmental > Aquatic > Marine > Coastal | place: Atlantic Ocean: West Antarctic... | reverse complement strand
GATTTCAGAACCGCCAAAAACCCTGGGCTCTGGTACGACAATTTTCCAATCTCTTGAAGAGGCACTGGTGAAAAGCCCACGGGCTGCAGCCATTAGCGCCCAGCTGCAAATGAGTACGGCCACCTATGCCGATGCCGCTGCCGCTCCCAACCCGGCCTTACTCGTCGACCGGGCCCCATTGGGTGAGCAGGTGAGGAGAATCGGCCCAACCTTTACCATCGAAGGCCCTTGGAAACTAGTATTTAGACTGCTGGCCACAAAACGGTTAGTAGAGCAGACAAAAACCGATTTAATGACCTCAATTTGGGCCTTACGGGCCGATGTACGGCGGGCCTACACCGAAGTAGTGGTAGCCCAAGAAACAGTTGAGACTTTGAATTCACTTTACGACCTGGCCAGTCGCTTGCTGGAAGTTTCAGACAAACGCTTTCAGGCAGGAGACGTACCAGAGCTCGATGTACTGAAAGCGCGACTGGCGACCTCACAGTCTGACGTCGAGCGCCAGGTGGGGATGCGCCGGGTTATCCGCGCCAAGCAGCAGCTCAATGTCATTATGGGCAGAAAGCCTGAGGACATAGTTAACATTCCTAGACTGCCTGCCTTTCTCGGCAGCGGCAGCGTCAACAAGTTAGACAAGTCACAAAAAGCACAACTGTTGCCTGACTTTGCCGCAGAGCCGGCCCCCCTGGCATCATATTTACAGAAGGCAATGGAGCAAAGACTGGAGCTGAAAAGCGTCGAGCAGCGCATAAAGCTGAATAAAGCGCAAATGCGCACGGCCGTATCAAATGTCGTGCCAAACCCAATGGTCACCTTTGGCAACTCGGTATCCGGCAACGCCCCCACCGGCCCTAAAGTCAGTTCGGTATTTTTCACAGTCATTGCCGAGTCGCCAATTACAAATTGGAATCAGGGCGAGCTCTATCGCTTAAAAGCCACAGCCACGCAGCTAAAATATGAGCTAGGTGCTCAAAAGAACATAATCACGGCCCAAGTCTCATCGGCATACAACAACGTACTGGCAGCCAGACAGAAGCTAAAAGTCTATCAAGAGCACATTTTGGCTGATTCGTACGAAGTAGCAAGACTGGCTAGACGCAGTTATGAAGTAGGTCAATCAGACATTACTGCCACATTACAGGTGCAACAAGCGAACGTTGCTGTGCGCAGTCAGTATTTAGATGCCGTTCGGGCATACCAAGAAGCTTATACTGACTTAGAGCAATCCTGCGGTCGCCCACTGGAAATTTAGCCTTTCGCTTGCCAGCGAAATAGCACACAGCTTCAACCTGTAAGCTTCAAATATTGGAGTATAGCTAGAACTTAGCAGTCGGTGAAGTTACTAGCGGAATATGCAAGAAGAAGTCGTTGATGCGATTAGCTGTGGTGTAGCCGTTCAATGTGTTTTCGGCTCTTCCTTGACCGAGGGCCATGGTTAGTGGCAAAGCAATCATCGGCGCCAAGGTATTAGCAGCATCGACTGTAATCATGGCCGTAATTGCTTTCTTGCTGATACCACCCTCGGTGCCAGCTAAAGTTGATTTAGGTAGAGTGAAAACAGGCTTGCTGGCAACGCCAAACATGCGGGGACGAGGCTGGGTCGCAACTGCCGATTGTGACTGACCAAGCGGCCTGGCCAGAGCGAAAGTAGCAGTAGTAGCATCACAGGTAGTCATGCCATTTTCTGGTGAAAGCTTAACGTCACTAGCTTGGGCGCTAAAGCGATAGCTGAAAGGCGAAACAATATTTTTCACATTGGCTAAAGCCAATGTTCTAGTCTGACCGGGCAGTGTGTCGATAGAGAGATTATCGGCTGTGACTGTGGAGATGCGGCCAACATAAGTGTTGCCATCGGCAGCTTCTACCGTTTCGCTAATGCGACTAGTGCGTAAATTCTTCAGCCAATCTCCGCCATTAAAGTAGACCAGACCGTCTAATCTACTGGAGGCAACCGCTTGAGCACTTCCTTGAGTAGCGGAAGGGTTTGTGGCATTAGTCGGAGCTGCCGCTTGTGTTGAAGCCGGAGTAGCACCGAGATCTAAACGAATAAGGGTGCCGGTCAAGATAGTGTGTCTGTCGAAGAGCCATTCAGGCACTGCACCGACCTCGACCAACTGACCATTGACTGAAATTTGCCCATCGGGCAAAAGATAATTGCCAATGTTTGCCACAGGCAGAGCCAAAGACGCCTGAACAGGTTTGCCTTCGGCCTGTTTCATTTCAACTAGTGAGGCCAGAGCAGGCAGACTAGCGAACTGTAGAGTAAGAGCCAGACTTAGGGCTAGGCTGCGGACAATACTATGCGAAAATTTCTGCATATGTGACGATTTTCTAGCAGCAACCATTTATTTCTAAGCCTCAATAGAATCGGCCTTTCAGCCTTAAACCACCTCAGTATTTTAGAGCAAAAGCCTCTGAATTGTGCGTTTTGAGGGAATTCTTAAATGAACCACTCTGGGGAACTCGGCTCTCCTAATTTCGTCTCATATTTTAGTCAGTAACAACAAGGCAAGCGTACAGATAGTGTAAGGCCTGGTTGACTTCAGCTAACGGGTTTATGGGTTCTATCTGGGGGCCAGTATTGTTATGAACTTGCAATGTTTTTCTAAACTATTTTCAAGATCCAATTTTTTCAAATTGAATTGTGCCAAGCAACAAAACTCTAAACAAATTGATATTAGAAGCGAGGCCGACGAACAAAAAGAAATCGCTGACGCTGGCGAGTGCCAAGATGGAGTCTGCAGCCTCAGCAGCTGGCGGCCAAGCAAATCAGCTTAACCAGCACCACCATCGATACCAATAGCGCGCCAACTAAAGCAGAATCTATTTTGAAAGAGACGCAATGTTCATAAGGGTTTCAAACGACTTACCCATGGCGGAATAACATTCGCAAGAAGCACTCTCTAAACTGGCACGGTCTAGAATAGTCACTTTTCCCCGCACATAACTAATCAATTTAGACTTAAGCAGGGCCCCGGCAGCAATGTTCACAGCCGTGCGAGAGACACCAAGCATACTGGCGAGAAAGCCCTGGGTAGCAGTGAAATTATCGCTATCACAGCGGTCATGAGTCAACAAAAGCCAGCGGACATAGCGCTTATCTATTGAATGACTGCGGTTGCAACCAATAGTAATGGCCACTTGTTCAAACATAGCCACGGCATAACGCTGACAAATTTCGCCCAGCTCCGGATGACGCTTTACCAGGTCTAAAAAGTCTTGCCCTTTGACGCGCAAAACAGTGGCGTCGACCTGGCAGGCAAGCTTTTGGCCAACAGACTCAACGCCAAGAAGCAGCGGCAGGCCGGCCATGCCCTCACGTCCAATCAAAGCCAGCTCAATTTGCGAGCCATCGGCCATCACTGAAATCAGCGAGAGCACACCAGATTCAATAAAATCGACAAAACCAATTGGCACGTTAGGCGCAATTACGTCTTCGCGCATATCAAAATGCACTAGTTCAGCGACTGCTAAAACATCTTCAATAATAAGCTGCGACAAACTGCTCAACAGCAGATTGCGCGGTTGATTGGTGTCCATATTTTTCCGATGTAGTCTAAGGAGGCGGCCGTGGCGAAATCACAGGAGCAAGATTTCGTCAGCAAATGTTGCATCACTATGGCAGGTTTACTAAGCAGTTAGCACTGGGTCAAAGATTGATTTAACAAGACAAATTTGCTAGCGGCGGAAACCCGCCATTTCTGAGTTGCCATTAAGCAATTTGTGTTCAATAGCAAACACATGAAATTCACATTTATACAGAACAAGCTGGGGGAAACCATAGCCTGAGAATCGCTAATGGAGGTTTTTGTCATCGTAGGCATTGCGATTGATCAAGGTGTAAATAGTCGGCAAGACGATCAGAGTTAAAATTGTCGATGTCACTAGACCACCCAATACAACTGTCGCCAGAGGACGCTGTACTTCAGCACCGGTGCCGTGAGAAAAGATTAGAGGCAAAAAGCCGACCATGGCCACCAAAGCAGTCATCATCACCGGCCTGAGCCGCACTTTTACCCCTTCCACCACAGCATCTTCCACACTCATACCTTGCTTTTGCATCTGGCTCATATAGCTCACCATGATCACGCCATTCTGCACAGCTACGCCAAACAGGGCAATGAATCCGATGATAGCCGGAACAGAAATAGGCTGGTTAGAAATAAGCAGGGAGAAGATACCGCCAATGATGGCGAATGGTACGTTGAGCATAATCAAAGCGGCATTGCGCAGCGAATTGAACGAGGCAAAGAGCAGAATAAAAATGAGGAGCAAGACAACTGGCACAACAATAGCCAGACGAGCCATGGCTCTCTGCTGATTTTCAAATTGGCCACCCCAAACAATATGGTAGCCTTTCGGTAGCTCAATTTGGGCGTTAACTTGCTTTTGCGCTTCTTCAACAAAGCTGCCGAGATCTCGTCCGCGCACATTAGCAAGAACAGCAGTACGCCTTTGACCATCCTCACGATTGATCATAACGGTACCGCGAGTGTTCTGAATGTCAGCCAATTGCTTAAGCGGCACCTTGCCACCACCCGGAGTATCAAGCAAGATCGACTCTATGTCTTCTTGGGTGTCGCGGAACTGCAAGGGGAAGCGCACTAATAGGCCGAAGCGCTTGGTGCCCTCAAGCACTTCTGTTACTTCCTTGCCAGCCAGCGCCGTTTCGATAACTTCCTGAACGTCATCAACGTTCAAGCCATAGCGAGCAATAACATCGCGCTTCAACTTGATATTTAGTTGCGGCAAGCCCAAAATGTGTTCACGCTGCAGGTCAGCCGCTCCGCGCACCTTGCTAACAATGCCCTCAATTTGCCCAGCAATTGAATCAATGGTGACCAAATCATCGCCAAATACTTTAATACCGAGATCGGCTTTAATACCGGCAATTAAGTCATCGATCATGTCGGCAATTGGCTGGGAGAAGCTATAGACAAGGCCAGGAATACCATCAAGACGAGCAGCCATAGCATTTACTAGCGCTTCTTTGTCATGGGTTGTCTTCCACTCACTTTTAGGCTTAAGGCCCACATAGACGTCAGCATTGTCGATGCCTTCAAGGTCTCCACCCATACCGGAGCGACCAATTCGCGATACTACAACACTCACCTCAGGAAACTCTTTAATAGTCTTCTCTACAGTGGTAGCAATGCGCCGCGACTCAGTATGAGAGACACTAGGAGAAAGCTTGGTGCGCAATAAAATTGAGCCTTCATCAAGGCTCGGTATAAACTCAGAACCGAGGAAAGGGAAGATAGAGAAGCCGGCACAAAGAACCGCAAGAGAAATTACAATAGTCATTTTCGGTTTAACAATTGAACGCTTAAGAGCTGGTTCAACCAGGCCTTTGGCCCACTCAATGAAGGGGTTATGACGCTCTTTTATGTTGCCACGCAGGAACCAGTAGCACAATACCGGTATCACTGTCAGCGAAACCATTAGCGCACCAGTCAGAGCATAAATATAATTGAGGGCCAACGGTGTAAACATGCGGCCCTCAACCCCTTCAAGAGTAAAGAGGGGAAGATAAACGGCAATAATAATGACAATGGCAAAGAAGATAGGATTGCCCACTTCTTTAGCAGCGTTATAGACAATTTTTAAGCGATTCTTCTCTAACTCTTCTTTCGTTGACTCGCCTTTTTCTACTTTCTCTTGCTCTTCGGCCAGGTGGCGGAAAATGTTTTCGACCATGACCACGCCAGCGTCGACAATGACACCAAAGTCAACCGCTCCCAGAGTCATCAAGTTAGCTGTTAGACCAGTAAACTTCATCATGATGAAGCTGAATAAAAGGGCCAGCGGAATGACCACAGCGACGATAATGGCGCAAGGAATATGCAAGAGGATGCAGCCCAAAACCAGTATGACCAGCGAGCCACCCAGCATCAAGACTTCTTTTACCGTTTCAATTGTCTTATCGACTAAGGCACTTTGATCATAGTAAGTAACTAGAGTGACACCGGTGGGCAGCTCACTTTTGATCTCTTCTAAGCGAACACGAACACGATCAACAACGGCTTTAGTATTCACTCCTTTGCGAGTCATCACCATACCGGTAACAGTCTCACCTTTGCCATCCATGGAGGAAGAACCACGCCTAAATGCTGGCCCAATCTCGACCTCAGCGATTTGACCAACTTTTACTGGAGTACCGCCGACCGACTTCAATACGATATTTTTGATATCGGCAATAGTATCGATCCTTCCCAGGCCGCGAATAATAATCTCTTCGCCACCGCGCTCAATGAAGTTACCACCAGCGTTAACATTGTTATTGGCCAGGGCCGTAATGACATCGTGCAATGTCAATTTAAAGCTCTTTAGCACATGAGGTGATACCAGTACTTGATATTGCTTGACGTAACCACCATAACTGACGACATTGCCCACACCGGGCACAGCTCGCAATTTGCGGGCCACTTGCCAGTCTTGAATAGTACGCAATTCTGTCAAATCATGGCGATCGCTCAGCAAATAATAGTTGAGCACATTGGAGAAAGTTGATACCACTGGGCCTAACAGTGGAGTGGGAGAACCAGACGGCAATTCAATTTGACTCAATCTTTGCTGAACGATATTGCGAGCCCAATAGACATCAACATCATCTTCAAAAATTGCGGTAACTACAGAAAGACCAAAGCTAGAGTTACTGCGAATCTTAGTTACTTTAGGTAAACCATTCAGACCATTCTCGATAGGAAATGTAATCAGTGATTCCACTTCTTCAGTAGCCATGCTTTCAGGCTCGGTAATGATTTGCACCTGGACGTTAGAAACATCAGGAAAAGAGTCAATAGAAATATTGGCAGCACTCCAGATGCCAAACATGGCAATCCCTATAGCGCATGCTACTGTCATCAGCCGTTGTTTGAGAGCAAAGCGAATCAGCTGCGATATCATTTCAAAATTACTTCTCTAACGCTCATACGTTTAGGTCTCTAGTGCTGATAGTTTAGTTCGGTCTTCAGCATCAAACTGCCTTGGGTAGCAACAGTCTCTCCATCAGAGAGACCAGACAGAACCTCGCAATAGAGTTCGCCTTCTTTGCCCAACTTAACGGGTCGTTCTTCGAAGCCTTCGGTTCTTTGAACAAATACAATTTTGCTGCCATCATGCTCTTGAATGGCAGACTTTGGACAGGCTAAGAATTTCCGTGAAGCCCCTTCTAAATCTATTTCGGCGTACATATTGGTTTTCAATTTGCCATCAGCATTAGCCAGACGGGCACGAATTGGGACAGTGCGCGTGTCTTCATGGACGTTGACACTGATATAGCTAATCACACCGGTAAAACTAGAATCAGGATAACTGGCAATTTTAATAACGACTTTGTCGCCAAGCTTAACTCGGGGCAAATCGACTTCTGGTAGATCGGCCGATACCTGAACGAATTTCAGATCTGTCAGCTTAAACATCGACTTTTCCGGTTGCACCACTTCACCCACAGCACAGTCGTAGCGACTGAGAGCAGCTGTAATTGGCGCTGTAATCTGCACGAGGCCGTTAATGTTACCGGTAGAGAGCACTTTCTGAGTCATTTTTTTATCAGCGCCAAGAAAATCAAGGCGCTTACAAATAGTGGCTAAATGCTGTTTGTCACGAGCCACTTCAGCCAGCGTCAATTGATAATCGCGTTTCATCAGTCCACGATTTTTGTAGAGCTGCTCTTCTCGAGCCAATGCGGTCTTGGCCTGATCAAAAGCGACCTTGGCTTTGGCATAGTTTGCTTTAGCAGTAAGGTAGTCTTTGGTTGCAGCAATTTTCTCGCGATAGAGATCTTCTTGCCTCTTCAACTCTTGTTCAGACAATTCAGCGTGTACCTGGGAGTTCTGCAGCGTGGCCTGGGCTTCCAAGAGAGCCTTCGGCCGCTGTAGTTGTTCCTCGTAGATTTGCCGCTCACGCTCGGCGTGAGCCTCAGCAATGGCTAGCTTTGACTTAGCTTCCACCGCTTCACCCTGCAAATCGCTAATCTGCGGGCTGTCAATTAAGGCTAGAATCTGGCCCTGTTTAACCATCTCACCAGGACGAACCAGAATGTTTGATACGCGCCCAGAAATGCGAGCGCTAACATCGACCTCGCGACCATAATCGGGCTCAATTCGACCGGTAAGGTGCAAAGGCACAACCACGTCACGAACAGTTACCATTTCGGTTTTGAGGTCAATGCGTTTAGAGACCTCGGCTGTCACGGCAATTATTCTTGGGCCAGAGTGTCCAGAACCAGAACCAGATCCAGTTCCGCTTCCAGAGGCGTGCGAGCTACTCTGACCGTTTTTCTGTCCCTGCTGTGCGCTGTGCCCGTCGCCACCGGCCTGACCGCTTGGCGCAGACTCGTGACCGCCACAGGCGCTCAGTGCAAAACTGAGAGGTATTGATAGGGCAAGAAGATACAGGGATTCTTTGTTTAACATTTCAACAAGAGCATACAGCAACTAGATCATTTCCCAAAATAAATCGGTCGGTCTGCCGAAAACTGTGCAATGCTCGGTAACACAAGCGAAAGCTTGATGAAAGATTGACTTGAAATTGCCACAGTAGCGCCGAAAAACTACCCCTGGCGGCCTCAATCTTGGGGAGCTTCTCCCATTGTTGGAGTCCAGCGAATGTGGCCCCCGGCATTCATAGGCACGGGGCCAGTAGGGACAGGGGTATGGCCATCAGCCATGAATCCACCATACAAATAGAGTTTATTGCCCGGCACAACACCTTGAAAGGTATTGGTGACGTCATAGTAACCACCGGCCAAACTCATGTTCCAAATATAGACATGTTTTTTCTTAGGCTTAACGGCATCACTGTTAGCAAAGCCGTTTAAGGCTGGTGGGGGGTTGAATGTATCTTTAGAGGGAAATAGGGCCTGCAAACCCGAGTCAGCCAGGCCACCACTCTGAGAGCCAGATACTGGCCCCCCAAAGCTCTTACCAATCTCTCCCTTTTGCTCGGCGGCACGGTCAGTAGCACCCAGCCCAGCATTCGAGCTCGGATCGCCCTGGTCAGAGCTTGGCTTGGCTGAAAAGGGAGCGCTTTCGACCCGCCGCAGACGAGTGACAGGCTTGGAAAGTTGATCTATCACGCGGACGCTACCAGACAATGGGCTTTTGAGCGGAGCCACCACAGCAGATTCTGCCGAGACTGAGGAGCTAGCCTGGCCAATGGAGCCAGCGGCGTCAGCAGTGCTGGAGGCACCGGGAAAGGCCGTCTCTATCGATTGAGCCGAGACTGACTCTGGAGAAGCCGCGGTAAGGACCAGAGTAAGAAATAGGGAAACTGCCGCGGCCGCAAGAGATAGGCGGAAAGCGCCAGTAGAACGTAAGACAAAACATCTGCTATTGATCTTGATCATGGACCTGCCGCTCGTCAGACTAACTAATTGAATGTTCCCCGCCACAGGCAACTAGTCTAATAGAACCGGCGGATCTAACTAAAGTTCCTCGAATGCCAGCAATGACATAAGTGTTTGAGGTAAATTATGATTTCGGCACAAAATAAGTGCGCCCGAAAGAAAAGCTTTGAAGAGGTTTGATGAGGTCTGGATGCGTTTAGACAAATGGTTAAAAGTATCAAGGCTGATTAAACGCCGTACCATCGCCCAGATGGCCTGTGAACAAGGTCGGGTCTATGTTAACGACCGCCCCGCCAAATCATCAACCGAGCTAAAACAAACCGACAAAGTACACCTTGAATTGGGCTCCAAGGCTCTGACCGTGACTGTGCTGCTGCTACCACTGAAAAACGTTGCGGCCCAAGACGCCTCAAGCTTGTACGAAATCGTAGAAGAGATAAGAAGGCCACCCGAAGTACTCGAGTGGCTTTCTGAAGAGGATCATTATTAGTCTCTGTATTCCCGCTATTAGCTTATATATTTTCGCTATTAGCCTATATATTCCCGCTATTAGTCTATATATTCCCGCAAGCGGCGGCTGCGATTAGGGTGGCGCAGCTTGCGCAGAGCCTTAGCTTCAATTTGACGAATACGCTCACGAGTAACGCCAAACAGTTGCCCGACTTCTTCTAGGGTACGCTGGCGGCCATCATCTAGACCAAAACGCAGTCTCAAAACATCCCGCTCGCGCGGAGAAAGACCGGCCATTACTTCAATAATGTCTTCACGCAACAATTCTTGGGTAACTGACGAAGCTGGTGTTTCAGCTTCTCTGTCTTCAATGAAGTCGCCGAGCTTGCTGTCTTCTTCTTTACCAATCGGAGTTTCCAGCGAGACCGGCTCTTGAGCTACTTTGACTATCTCGCGTAGCTTAGTGATGCTGATTTCCATGGTAGTAGCAATCTCTTCTTCAGTTGGCTTGCGACCTTTGTCTTGGGCCAGCTGACGAGTAATTTTCTTGAGCTTGTTGATAGTCTCAACCATGTGCACAGGTATACGAATGGTTCTAGCCTGGTCAGCAATAGCTCTGGTAATGGCTTGGCGGATCCACCAGGTAGCATAGGTCGAAAACTTGTAGCCGCGCTCGTGGTCGAACTTTTCAGCAGCACGAATAAGACCCATATTGCCTTCTTGAATAAGATCAAGAAAGAGCATGCCACGGCCCACATATTTTTTGGCAATTGAAACAACCAGCCTAAGGTTGGCTTGCACTAGCTTGCGCTTAGCAATAGCACCTTCAGAGCCACCCATTTCAATTTTACGAGCCAGTTCAATTTCTTCGCTAGCCGTAAGCAAGGGAATACGCCCAATCTCACGCAAATACATGCGCACAGGGTCATCGGAAGAAAGGCCTTTTGAAACTTCTTCTACAAACTCTTCGGGATCGCCTTCGACTTTATCGTCGAAGCCTTCCAGCATGAAATCACCGCGGTTCTGAGCCCCAGCCGGAAGAGGTAATTCTTCATCGGCGTCACTGCCGTCGGGCACAAGCAAGTCTTCCAAGCCAGCGCGATCGCGTTCTTTTCCAACTTCTTCCATTTTGTCTAGTTTCGAAATGAAACTGTCTTCTTTTTCCTTGCCCTTACTCACGCGGGTCTCCATCACTGGTACTACTTATGTTTTTCTGCTTCGAATAGCTAACTTCGACTGGAGATTCTGTTGTCAGGAGAGAAAGCATCAATCTTGCTCTTGAATTCCTCGATTTGCTCGAGAGACTCTAATTTTGGCAGTTCATGCTCCAGTCGGGTCAACTCCATCATTCTACTCTGCAATGCACTCTGGTCGCTGCCATTTTCATCAGCACTTGTCATTTCCCTTCGAACGGCAGCTGACAAGAGGTCAAGCCTCTCCTTCAGTATTCTTGCCCGGGATTCTTTTAAAACAACCTGAACCGGAGGTTTTTGTTTTCTAAAATCCTCGGCCTTATAAATAATGTCGACCAATGCTCTGGCGGTGACAGGCACCGGAGCAACTCGATCCATCAACTTGGTTTGTAAATCTTCCATAGTATTGAAGTTCGAGCCAATTCCCTCAAGAGCCTCTTTAATCTCCTGGTGGGGAGCGTTTAGCAGTGTTTCTTCAGTAAGACGACCAAAAACCACATCGTAGTCTTCGCGAGATGTGAGATAAAGGGCCAACAAACTGCGCTCAGCGTCTAAAGACCCCTGCACCGGGGCACTTCGAGCAATTCCGTGCCCACGCGCTCCAGGAGGCATTGGCAAGCCTTCTTCATCGGCAATGTCTTTCTTCTCTTTGTTTTTCTTCCAATCGCCTTTCTTAAATGGGGGCTTTTTGAAGCCACCCTGGCCACCCCCGCCCTGTCCTTGGTT
>Ga0075444_10002218_pt1 | contig 11726 bp, 11 predicted proteins | sample CoawatmetaG01DNA_FD_76836 | JGI IMG/M metagenome (GOLD analysis project Ga0075444, IMG submission 76836) | Marine microbial communities from the West Antarctic Peninsula - Coastal water metaG017-DNA | ecosystem: Environmental > Aquatic > Marine > Coastal | place: Atlantic Ocean: West Antarctic... | reverse complement strand
TGACTCACGGGGGTAGATTACAGCCTGACTAGGAGCGCATTCAAGGGGTAAGCCGCTGACTGCGAGATCTTCTTTTGTTGCAAATTTGCTGGCTTCATATTGGTAGCCAGAGAGAATCATATTGGCGCAAACGAGCATGAAGGGGTTATTGATGAAGCGAGATTCTTCAGAAAGGCCATCGATGCTGCGACTACCAGAGTCATAGAATACTTGTCCGTCCAAGCCCCACCAGGGCTTACCATCTTCTATCTGGCTAAAGATTGCCGGCATTGGTGTGTATTGATAAAGCAGCAGCTCTGTGTGTTGATTGGCAAATGACTTTCTCAAACTTTCTATATCATTGCGGGAGTGAAAGTCATACTCACTCGGTGGATTGATAGCTAGGCTGACTGGGCTTTGAACTTTAGCTTGTGGTCCTAGAGATAGTCTATTAGAGCTAACTTGCTGGGTTCTTGCTGGTCCAACTAGAGCTAAGGCCACGCCTAGAGCTAGTAAAAGGCCAAAAGAAATTCCACACATTGCTTTGTTGTGGATGAGCGCTTCTAAATTAAACTGTCTTCGCAATAGGTCTGCCATGTCTCTATAATTTAGGAATCAGTCAGTCAGGTCTATTATATGTCTGCTTCACTCACTATGTCTTTTCTGCCGGGTGTCTTGCCAATTAAAATCGAAGGCGAGCGACTGCTATTAGTCGACCAGCGCAAACTGCCAGCAGAGCTTTGCTATTTTGATGCTACTAGTCGCGATCAGATGGTTTTTGCTATTAAAGATATGGTGGTTCGCGGTGCCCCTTCTATTGGTGTAGCAGCTGCTTTCGGTCTGGCTTTTGAGGCTCGTCGACTGGCTTCTGCAGCAAAACACGAAGAGCAAGGTCAGCTGCCGCATGCACAAGCGTTTTTAAATGAATTCTCTCTGGCCGCAGAGGAACTCAATCAAACCAGGCCAACTGCTGTCAACTTGGTTTGGGCAACAAGGCGTATGGCAAAGGTTGTTGAGGCTGCTTTTGCTAGTGGTCTTTCTTGTGCTGAGACGGCCAGTCAGGCTTATCTTGAAGCAGAAGCTATACTCAGTGAGCATCTTAGTGCCAATCTGGCAATTAGTCAGTATGGTTCTGAACTGGTGCCAAGCGGAGCACGCTTAATAACCCACTGCAATGCCGGTGGGCTTGCTGCCTGCGGCTATGGAACTGCACTTGGTGTCATAAGAGCAGCACATTTTGACCGCAAGAATATTTCAGTGTACGTTGACGAGACCAGGCCTCGTAATCAGGGAGCCAAGTTGACCATGTGGGAACTTGCTCAAGACCAGGTGCCATCTACTCTAATTTGCGATTCAATGTCGGGGCATTTGATGAGTAAGGGCCAAATTGATATGGTCATTACTGGCGCCGATAGAATTGCCTTAAATGGAGACAGTGCCAATAAAATTGGTACTTACAATTTAGCGGTTCTTGCCCACTATCACAAAGTTCCTTTTTATATCGCTGCTCCGCTTTCTACTTTTGATAGCAATTTGGTTGATGGAAAAACTATTCCTATAGAGGAGCGCGATCAAGGTGAAGTTCTCACCATCTATGGTGCGCCAACTACTGTGCCAGGGGCCCAAGCCTTTAATCCAGGTTTTGATGTTACGCCGGCTCAGCTAATTAGCGGCATAATTACTGAAGTCGGTGTCTTGCGTCCAGATTATGTTGATAGCATTGCCGAAGCTCTACTCCAGTCAGCGAAAAAGTAGATATTCGATAGCATAACTGATCGCGAATATTGCGCTGAGAGTGGCTGATCCCGCAAACCGATACTTTACAGGGAGCTTGGTTTGAATGATCAAGTTACCAAAAATCGAAATTGGTAAGTTTGCCAAGAATGATTTGAAGCCTACGAGAAGGCAGTCTGAAATTACCGATAATATACTGTGCATATCATTGCCCACTTGAAACTGATGAGTGGCAAGATAAATGAAAAATACATGGCGGCCGATCCAGAGTGGATTGAAGTAAAGCATGGCGCCGATGGTGCGACCAATCCAGTTGAGCTTCTTGCCGCGGATGCTAATACTGTCAAGCATTTTGAACCAGGCTGGTATTTCAAAGCGGTAGAGCAGCCCACCAACTAGGGTCATAGTCAATATTCTGCTAGGCTCAAATTTGCCAAGCAATAATTGTCCGATAAGATCGCCGAAAGGATAGAGCAACCAGCCTATGAGTGAATTGATAGTTTTTTCTGAGGGCAAAAGAAACCTATTGTGACCTGATGGCATGCTGCGGTGATCTGATATAAAGTGTAGTATCTCGCATTTTGACTTAGTCTGAAATTTTTATTTGGGAGGGAGTGACAATGACAATCTTGCGCAAATTTTTCGTCTCGGCACTTCTTGCTTCAGCTTTTTTAAATTTGTCGCTGGGCACTAGATTAGAGGCCGCACCGGCTTTAGCACCTCGCAATCAAGACAAGGCAACAATCAAGGTTACTAAGTCGGCGATCAAACCGCAGGTTCATCGCTTCGACTTTCGTTTAGAAGGAGTCAGTTGCGGTCGTTGTATTGTCAACATTCGCAAGGCCTTACGTCTGACCAAAGGCGTTAGTCGTTGTGAGGTGGCGCTACGCAAGCCCTATGGGGGCGTTGTAATTTACGATCCAACTCAGACTGATATAAAAAAGCTTACTCAAATTACTATTACTGCTGATCCCAAAACGACAGTGACTGTCAAGGATCCCGTCGATGAATCTATCGAAAATGTGCCAGTAGTTTTAATTCCTAAGTATACGTCTTTGCAAAAAACGCCTGGTTAAATTGGTGGAATCACATCAGCTACCACCGGTTCTGTAGCTTCTGATCTCATTGTGATATAGGAAGTGCCGACTAGTGGAATGGGAACTGGGAAGTTGCATTCTACAGTGGTGACAACAAGTACCTGGGCTGCTTGATAGTTTAAGGTGTTGCCGAGATACACACAAATCTTGGATCCACCGTTGCTGGCTTTAAATTGAGCCACAACATCGTTTATTGCCTGCTGTGCTTTACCTGCGGTATCAAAGTTGGAAGCCGCTCTGGCGCAGTGTTTTGCTAGCGCATCGTTTTGTGTTTGACAAATTACGATTGCAGCAACGTCAACAAGAAACAGCGCAATTATCACGATGAAAATACTACCAACAACTGTTTCAACCAGGCTGCTGCCGTATTTTCTTCTTCTAGTTTTACTGGTTGCTTTCAAAAGCCTTTTCTCCGATTGCAGGCTAGATGGCACCTTAATTTTCATTGGTTTCTTCTAGTGGTCGTTTATCTACATATCTAAAGATTATTGGCCTGGTTAGACCATCAATGTTCATAGCAGCCATGAATGGTACACCACCAAGTGACAAGAAAGGAGTGATAGCCACTTGAGTATCGACTTGAACCATTTGCATCGGTTTGCCTGTTTCGCGGTCTACTGAAGTGCCATAGTTAACAGTGCTTGCTTTGTTTTGCACCACTCCGGCACGAGTGAACAGAGCCAATCCACTGCTTTCCCATGCGGTTTTCATGTTCGCCTCAGCGGCAGGGTACTCAGATGTTTTCACCGTAGAACATGCTCTAACTGTCATCTGATTGAGATACCAACCGGCACAATATCCAATTCCGAGATACATGATGTCTACCATCGGAAACAGGATAACAATGAAAAGAATTAGCAGCGCTGGGGCTAATTCAGCGATCTGGCCGCCAGTGCTCTTTCTTTTTGCCTTCATAACCGCGATTCCCCCCCGGGAAGATGCAAATAACGCTGGATTCCTCGATTTTGTCGAATTTGGATAATCTTGCTTGCTAATAGCCGGCTGCTGATTACAGCTGAGTGCCACACATTTTCTATTAGCCTTATTCCCCTTCTGCTGTCTCTTTAAATCCCTTTACTTGGATGTGTTATTTCCCCTTAGCGAGAATTAATCTGCTCGGAGCGTAAGGTAGAATATGACTGAAAGTTTGCAGCCTGAAATCTGAAGTGAAAACTTGAAAATATCAGCTAAAGATTGAGAGCTTAAACATTAAATTGAAAGGACTACCTTGTGATAAGACATAATCGTTTTGCCGTCGCCAGTGACATCACTGTTCCAGCGCTGTCAGTAGCTATGGTCCTGATTTTGCTATTTTCTGGGGTGGCTCAAACTCAAGCCGCAACTGAAAACACCGTTTTGTCTGAGACTGAAGTTGACAGTACTCCAGTGCGAAAAGATGAACTGCCAGACGAGCAATTGCCTGGCGGGGCGGTCGTCGGTAAATCCCTCCGGCGTATTCAAGCTGAATTGGATAGTCGCAAGCTCACTGAAGCATCGCAAACTGAATTAGAAGCCTTAGCAACTAAGTATCCCAACAATTACAAGGTACACCTTTACTATGGTCTGGTTCTTGATGAGGTTGGTTTGCCTGAGCAGGCCATGGCCGAATTTGAACTAGCCGATAAATTGGGACCTAAAGATCCCCGTGCCACCGCCGGGATCATGAATCATATTCTTGCCAGAGGGGATTCCGCTGCCGCTGCAGAGCTGCTTGAGAAGGCACTCAAGCGCTTTCCTGATTCGCCAGAAATATTGTTCTATATGGGCAAAAACTTCAAAGAACACAGACATTGGTCTGAGGCTCAGGCTGTGCTTAATCGCGCCTACAAGGCTGGATACAAAGTAAAGCACCTGCCCGTTGAATTGGCCGAGCTGTATGTAGTAACCGCTCCTGATCTTGCTCTGCGCTTGGCTAATGAAGACCTTGCTCGCTATCCAGACTACTACCTCTCCCTCCAGGTGAAAGGTCTGGCACTGATGAATATGGGGAAATTTACTGAAGCTATTGAACCTCTAGGAAAACTGTTTAAACTGTCGCCAGCCTCAGACCGCTCGGCTGAATATTACTTGCGCTGTCTGTTTTGGGATGGTCGCTATCATGAAGCTCTTCAACCAGGTTTATATTTTCTTGGTAAAGAAGCCCATGTTATTGGCGGTTCGCTTGTTGCCTCTGAGGTGCTCAGCGAAATCGTAGGTCACCTAACAAGTAATGATATTGAACAGCAGCTTGCTCAATTCTATGAACAGCTGAAAAAGGAAAAAGTCATGGTCCGGCCTGCTTTTCACTACTACCTTGCCACCATGTTCTACAAACAAGGCAAAGCCAAGCTTGCTAAGGCAGAGGTGGATAAGCTTTTAGATAGCGAACCCAAGTCGATCGACGGACTATATCTATACGGTCAGTTGCAAGAGAACTATGGGCGAAACTACAAAGAAGCTCTAAAGGCATATGAAATGGCTCATGCATTGGCTCCATACAACATGGTGATCGAGAAAGCCTATATCCGCATGGAGGAGCGTCAAGCTTTTCGCTCTTCTGACTGGGCAAGGTCTTTTCGTGATTGGCTTGAAAATCTGTTTGGGCGAACCAGGCTTAGTTGATTTTTCAAAGATCAATTTTGTTGTGTTTATCCGTTTCTAAAACTTATCTGCCTGGGTTGACTATCAGCACCCGGTGTCTGCTCTTTTTGCTAAGCTGGTAAAGGGCTGACGGAATTTTGGAATCATGGTGTCTTAGCACGTGCGATATGTTCCCTATCACAGATTGGCGAACCTACCCAATGTCATCGTTGATGGTAAGGCAACTGATTCAACAGTGCTGACCCTTTCGCATTGGCCCTGTAGTGACACTCCGGTAGAGTTTAAGGCAGATCTCTCAGCGGAGATTGTTTATCGCTACCTAAGTAACCCTGGTTCGGCTTTGCCAGCCAATTGCGATGTGGTATCAAATAACCATTTTGATGAAGATGGTTTGGTCTCGCTTTACTGTATGCTAAATCCGCAGAGAGCCATGGAAGAACAATCTACCTTGGTGGATATTGCTAGAGCCGGTGATTTCGGCACATTCACTGACCGCGAATCAGCGAAAGTTTGCTTCGTTTTGTCTGCCTGGTCTAATCCTGAGCTGTCACCGCTAAATCAGAGTGTTTTTGCTCGACCCTATCCTGAAGTTACAGCCATTTTGTATGAGGAATTGTTGGTTCGTTTACCCAATATCATTCAAAAAATCGACAATCTCAAGCGTTATTGGCAGGAAGAAGATCAATTTCTCGATACCACCGAGAATGCTATTGCTTCCGGACTGCTAACCCTAGAAGAATTCCCCGAGCTTGATTTATTGGTCGTGAGAGTTCATGACGATAGATTTCCCTATATAACCAGAGAGCACTGTCCTAGTTGGATTTCATCGGTGCTTCATCCTATGGCTTTGCATAATCGAAGCCAACGCATGCGCGTGCTTGTTATGCGCGGCGGACACTATGAACTCTATTACCGCTATGAGACCTGGGTTGATTTCGTTTCGAGACCACTAGCTAAACGGTTAGACTTGGCCGGTTTAGCTAAGAGCCTGACTACCATGGAAAATGGTCGAGGGCGCTGGCAATTCACAGGCAACGATGAGATAATTGCCCGGCTTAAGTTGGTAGATGGGAAGGAAAGCAGAATCGATGCCGAGGACTTCCTCTTTGAGGTCAAACAGGCATTGGCTCAAGGCGAGAACTTAAATGGAAGCGTTTTCTAAGAAGCCGGTATGGAAGCGTGTAATACTGCCTGGCCTGACACGTTTCTTTTCTCCTAGAATCGATTTTTATGCTCTATTGGTGGCTCAAGCAGACACTACTCTCAGAGGAGTGGAAGGGCTTGAAGCTTGGCTCAGCACCGGTGCTGCCGAACGCTGTCAGGTCGTGCGCGATTTAGAGCATCAAGGTGATGAGATTAAGGCCTCGTTGCAGCGAAAGTTGGCAGAATCCTTTGTCACTCCTTTTGATCGCGAAGATATCTACGATCTCTCAGTTCGGCTTGATGAAGTGCTCAACAGCGCCAGGAATAGCGCCCGCGAAGTGGAGGCTCTCAATTACTGTCCGCGTGATGCCAGTTTGTCGGAGATGGCCCGCAATTTAGTTGAGGGAAGTCGCTGTCTCTATAACTCTTTCCGAAATCTCAACACAAATTTGACTGAGGCCTCAGCCCAAGCCAACCTCGCCCGTAAGTCAGAGAATCGCTTCGAAAAAGTCTATCGTCAGGCTATGCGAGAACTGTTCGAATTGAACGATTTCAAAACAATTTTGAGGACTCTTGAAGTTTATAGAACAATGGTGCAAACAGCTTCGCGGATAGATATGGTGGCAGAAAAATTGCATCACGTCATAGTCAAAATCAGCTAATTAAAGCCAAGATACCGAGTCAATGACAATTAATATCTACTTTGCTATGGTGCTACTTCTGGGTTGTTTGTTTGCTTTTACAAACGGCTTTCAGGATGGTAGCTCGGTGGCCGCCAGTCCAATTGCCTCACGCTCTATTGGCCTGTGGCAGGGAGTTTTTTTAACAGCAATTTTTGAGTTTCTGGGAGCTCTATTTGGCGGTTCGCAAGTCGCTTCTGCTATTTCTGGGATTACTAACTATCCGCGCAGTGAGCCTTTTCTCTGTGTCCTCGCTTGTGCATTGTTGGCAGCAGTCTTGTGGAATTTTCTCAGTCGGTTGCTCAAGGTGCCATCCAGCTCTACCCATGCTCTTGTTGGTGGCTTGATTGGTGCTATTTTCGCTTCGACTGGGAGCTTTGAATACATCGTCTGGGGAAGCTTTAATGCTCTTATTCATCCAACTGGAGTTTGCAAGGTTATTGCTACACTTTTTCTATCGCCATTGATTGGTTTTGCCGCGGGCTACTTTACGTTGCATTTGCTTCAGTTTTTGCTAGCAAGGGCAACTACCAAAGTGAACAATACTCTCAAGGCTTGTCAGTGGTTTGTTTTGCCCGTGCTCGCTTTTGGTCATGGGGCGAATGATACTCAAAAGGTTATGGGCGTAGTTGTGATGGCCATGAGTGCGGCGGGCCTATTTGGGCGGCAAAATCCTTTGACTTCAAGCGATTCTATTCCCTTTTGGGTGAGAGTAACGGTGGGGCTATTCATGACATTGGGAGTTATATGTATGGCTCCTGGAATTCTCAAGCGTGTTGGGTTTGGTATATTCAAACAACGACCGGTACACGGCTTTGTTACAGAGTTCGCCTCTGCTGTAGTAGTTTTTGTTGGCTCAGTTACCGGTGGACCCGTCTCGGCCTCGCAGGTGATAGCTTCGACCGTCATGGGGGTCGGCTATGCTAATAGGCGTAAAGGTGTTCATTGGCTAGTTGCACGCGAAATGGCTTGGGCTTGGCTGCTTACAATTCCTTGTTCAGCAACTTTTGCTTATCTACTGTTTCGCTCTATCTTTAGTTTGATAAAGATCTGATCGGTTTGTAGAGTCTTAAATAGAATGGGTTTGCGCTCCGGGCTCATGGCCAGGATAGACCCAAGGCGCGCTGTAGGTAGACTGCTTGAGTTGTGGATGAAAGAGCCAGGTATTGGATGTGGCAATCAGGAGACCCGCCACAACAGCAAGCCATACTTTGTTAATTGCTTCGTTGCTTGCTGAATCTTCAGCATTTGTTTGAATATCAGCGCTTGTTTGAATATCAGCGCCAAATAGCTCTGGACCAGGACTGCTCTGTAACATAAGACTCACCTCTGCTGCCAGACATGCCCTAATCTGTTGCTTATTAAACAGTTTTGGCAGACTGCCGCCGTGGAATTTAAGTCTTGTTGGAGTTTAAGACTTGCTGGAGTTTAAGACTCGTTGGAGTTTAAGACTTGTTGGAGTTTAAGTCTTGCTGGAATTTAAGTCTTGCTGGAGTTTAAGTCTTGTTGGAAGCCTAGTTGGGTTAGATTCGGTTTTATAGTACGCAAGAGGCTAATGTGGGAGATTTATGGTTAACGAAACGAGCAATGAGCACGACCGTAGCTGGATGGAGCAGGACAATGACAGTGCGGAAATGCACGACATTGTGGCCATCCGAGACTATGCCTACGAAGCGTTTGATCGGTTAGATAAAGATGGCAATGGCTTCATTGAATCAACCGAGCTTCTTGCCGCAAAGCTTGATCCTTCGACAAGCGCGAAAGAGAAATCATTTATTGCTTTCCTTCTCAATAACCAGGAGGCAATTGCCGACATGGTACAGGAAGAAAAAGCAGGGCCGCGTTTGGGTCTATCGAGAGACGATTTAGAGTCATACTTTGGCTTGATATCTAGACTTCTTGGATAAAGACACTTTCTTTTTGTCTAATTGCATGCAATTGCCAAGTTAAGCTTCTGCCAAGCTAGGCATCTGTCAAGCTAAGCGTCTGGCATGCTAAGCATCTGCAATCCCAAGCATCTGCCATGCTAAGCGTCTGCCATGTCAGTAGAAAGGCTTTATGGAACTTTTTGCGCTATAACAAGGTCTTCACGCTAAAGCGGTGTCGGCATTTTGTAATTGCAAAGGGGATTTAATGCGTTCTATCGGGTCTTTGGCTAGTTCTTTAGCTCTTTTAACTGTGCTCAGTTCACTAACCGGCGGTGTTGTCAATCTGCCGGCAGCCCAAGCTCAGTTTGGTGGCGGTGGTAGTCAAATTCCATCCCCATTGGATGTTGAGAAAAGACGCACTGATCTGGATAAAAAGCTTGCAGATGCGCTTGCTTCTGGGCGTCTAACTGCTAGCGAGGCTGAACCTTTTAAGCAGGAACTCATTCGTCTTAAGAGCGCAGAAGATAGTTACAAGAACAGTGGGAAATTTACTTTCTTCCAAAAAGCTCGATTAACTCTTGAACTGGATGTTCTCTCTGGCAACATTGAAAAAAGCTTGCACGAACGGTCCAGTGTTGGCCTCACTGACATAAGTGGCAAGAAACTCGATGTTACCATTCGCCTCAACGATGCCTTGCAAGGCGGTCGTCTAACCCCGCAAGAAACGCAAAGTTTTAGGAGTCAGCTAGCTAATATTGCAGCCAAAGAAAGTTCGTACCAGTCGGTTAATCCCCCCGGCCAGCCTTTGAGCAGTACGCAAACTCTTGAACTAGCCCTTGATTTAGATCGCTTATCAAGTGCAATTGAATCGCAACTTAAGGCCAGAACAGGCGAAGATTTTAAGTTTGCCGATCGAAATCGTGAGCTTTCTACGCGCATCAGTGACCTGGTATCTGCTGGTCGAATTTCGTCTGCTGATGCCGATGCTTATCGCCAAGAATTGGCTCGCATTGGTAGTCGCCAGGCGCTGATGACAGCCTCAGGACGCCTTCTCACTACTGAAGATCAACTTTCCCTGGCTCTTGATTTAGAGCGTCTCAATAGTAAGTTGGAACGATTCACTGCCACCAGTGGTAATACTGCTATGCCTGGTATCGATGAGATGCAAAGATCTCTATCCGATAAAATTGCAGCCGGTCAGCGCTCTGGTCAGCTTGATGCTCAGGAGTTATCTGTTCTTAAGCAAGAATTTGACCGTATTGCTTCAGTAGAAGCAAACTTCAGAACCGATGGTGCTCTGAGTGATGACGAGACCCTCACCTTAGCTGCTGATCTCGAAAAGTTGAACAAGCGTATCGACCGCAGTATGGCTCAGGCTCCGACAAATACACTAGCCACTCGTCAGGCTCGTGTTCAGGCCAAGCTTGATCAAGCTCGAGCAAGTCAGCGAATCAGTGAGAGCGTCTATCAAGAGTTGCGCACTGAGCTAGAGCGAGTTGCAGCAAGAGAGAGGCTCTATCGAGCCGATGGCCAAATGACTGACAGTGAGACACTCTCCATTGCCAATGATTTGGAGCAGATCAGTGGTCGTCTTCAGCATTCTTTAGCAGCGCTGCCAGATTTGAGTGTTAAGAAGGAAAAGTTGGCTAAACAAATTGACGACGGTTTAGCCTCTGGGCGTTTGAATGCTGATCAAGCGGACGACTTCAGACGGGATCTCGCTCGTGCCAGTCGTTTAGAGTCGGCAATGGGCGGTGGCAGTAATCAATACACAGATCAACAAGTTATGGCAATTGTCAGAGAGTATGATGATGTCTCGGCAAGGCTTGAAAAGACTCTCGCCCCTTTGCCAAATATTGAACGCAAACAGCTCGTTATTACCGATAAACTCAACCAGGCAGAGTCATCAGGAACCCTCACTTCTAGTCAGCTAATTGATATGCGAAAAGAATTCGCACGCATAAATGCTGTCGCTAGTTCTTTCCGCAATTCAGACGGCGGACTAAATGACTGGGAATCGATGAAAGTTAATCGTGATCTTGATGCACTCGAATCTGATATCACGAGATTGATTGCGACTGCACCTGCCGCTCCACCGTTATCGTCTTCAAGCGTACCATTCGACACCAAGGGCCATTGGGCCGAGTCATATGTCGGACAATTAACTCAACGTGGGATCATCGGCGGTTTCCCCGACGGTTCGTTTAAGCCCGATGACGGCATTACTCGTGCTCAATTTGCAGCAATTGCCGTTAAGGCCTTAAATCTACCTAGTGCCTCTGGTCCTGCTAGTTTTGCCGATGTTTCTTCATCCTATTGGGCGAACCGAGCTATAGCAGCAGTTAGCCAAGCCGGTTTGGTAACTGGATTTCCAGATGGAACCTTTAAGCCGGAGGACAAAATTACAAGAGCTCAAGCTCTTGTAATTTTGGCTAAGGCGCTCCCCGCTCAAGGCGCAGTCGATACTACAATTCTCAATTCTTACGGCGATGGCTCTAGCGTTCCTGCATGGGCCGCCCCATCTGTGGCGAAGGCTGCGAAAGCTCACATTTTGGTAAGCTATCCGGACCCAAGCCAAATTAAGCCAAATGTCAATGCGACACGCGCTGATGTTGCTGCCTTGACCTATCAAACACTCAATAATC
>Ga0075444_10002212_pt1 | contig 11744 bp, 8 predicted proteins | sample CoawatmetaG01DNA_FD_76836 | JGI IMG/M metagenome (GOLD analysis project Ga0075444, IMG submission 76836) | Marine microbial communities from the West Antarctic Peninsula - Coastal water metaG017-DNA | ecosystem: Environmental > Aquatic > Marine > Coastal | place: Atlantic Ocean: West Antarctic... | reverse complement strand
TGTCACACCTGAGCCTGTCAAAGCACAGGCGGGGGCAAAGCCGGCTTCAGGCGGCACCATTACCGACGAAGACTTACCGACCGAAAGCCAGCTAAAAAATTCACAGCCACAGCCAGTGGCCGAGCTAGCTCCGGCGCCCGTCAGTCAGCCAATAACATCAGCGCAAGCGGTGAAAGCAGAGCAAGTTGAAACAGAAACGGTGAAAGCCCCTGCCGCTCAAGTAGTAGCAAACGAACCAGCCCTAGCCATAGTCGAGACTAGTTCTGTCTATAACGATAACGTCTACAACGCAGTGAGCGACCACCGCTCACCTATTTCAGTTTCAGAAATCTATGGTGCTTTAAGCTGGAAGCAAATCGAAACCGTTTACCAATACAGTACGGTTGCCGGTAAACCCAATACCAATCTCTACTTCGAGCCGCTGAGCAGTACGCCGGAAGAAGAAGAAGAGCAAGTAGCAGTCGAAGAAGCTTCTCCAGTCGAGGCTAAAACCGTTGGAGAAGAAAGACCAGTGGCCGATGCTAAGGCTCCGACAGCCGGGCAAAGGGCAGCAGCAAGAGAACCACAAGCAGCTCAAAAAGAGCAGTCAATTACAATAGATCCGAGCCCACCAGAGCGACCAGTACGCAGCAAAGGCAGCGGAAGGCTACCTGATATTTCTTTCGACCCGCCAGACGAACCCATTGTTGGAGCGCCAGCGACCAAGCCTATTGTCAGAGCTGCAGACTTGGGCGAACCAGACTTTATCAACCAATACGACGGCGGCCTAACTGGCGAAAACTACCCCAGCCTAGATTCGCTACAAGCAGCTGCTGCAGCCAAAGCAGACAGCGCTACATTTGACAAACTTGATGCTTTGCCAGCTCAAGCTACTGAGGTTCCAGATATTCTTGATCTGGACCAGCTCGACATTTTTGAAGGCATGGAAGACATGGATGAACTGAGCAAAATTGAAGTGATAGAAGATGTTGTTCTGGCCTCACCAAACGCCAATATGATCAGCCAAAGCGAAACGGCTGCCATGCCTAAAGTTTCCGGCGAAGACTTGCGCGACCTAATTAAATCTAGAATCAAGCAAGCACAAGATCATGATCCTCATCAACAACACTCATTCGAGCAGCTCTTAGACGCGGCCAATGCCTCGGGTACAACTGAGGCTGCAAGCGAACCACCGGCTGGCGCACCCGAAACCAGCAAAAGCACTACCCCTGGTGCAGAAGAGATACCGAGCACTGCCGCTATCGACTTAGAAGCACTCAGACATGGCGCTCGCAACAAATTTGTGGGAGGGAAATCGCCTTCTACTCCGCCAGGAGCAGCTGGAGCCACGGCTTCAGCCACTGGAGAAACCGCCGTGCCTAATGCCGGCGCAGCTGGAGCCGGAGCTGCTCCAGGACCGGGCGGCGCGCCGACGGCCCGAGTTGCCCCAATCCCAGCTGACATTCGCAAGCACTGTATGATGCTGGGAGTGCGCCCTGATGAATTGACAATCAAAATCGTTATTGAAGCCTGGAAAGCGCAGATTACTGCGCCAGGCGTTCACCCCGACCAGGGAGGCGACACAGAAACTGCGGTTTATCTCAACCTCGCCAAAGATTCTCTGGTCAAATACATAGAAGCCCAGGCGCCTAAGCTGGGTAAAAAGTTCGGCCAACCAAGCCAAGCTAGGGATTCACAAAGCAAACCGTTCACCATGCGCCAGGGTCCGGATAAAGATACGGACAAAAAATAGAACAGCATGTCTAAACCAGTTGTAGCAATCGTCGGACGTCCAAACGTTGGCAAATCAACCTTCTTCAATCGTTGTATCGGGGCTAAATATGCCATCGTTGACGATTCGCCAGGTGTAACTAGAGATCGAATCTATCGCGACTGCGACTGGAATGGTCGTGAATTTTTGCTCGTCGATACCGGCGGCATTCAGGGCGAAGACGGTAACACCGATGCCGTGATGGCCGGTGCTGTGCTCGACCAGGTGCAAGAAGCCTTAGTTCAAGCCGACGTCATTGTTTTTCTTGTTGATGGCAGACAAGGGTTGACTGGAGCAGACGAAGAAGTTGCGAACATTATTCGAAAAGTGAAGAAACCGATTCTTCTAGCTGTTAATAAAATTGACAGTATGAAAGACAATAACAATGTCATGGAATTCTACAAGCTAGGACTGGGCGAGCCTCTAGGTCTTTCAGCTATGCAGGGCAGTGGTGGTGTTGGCGACTTACTAGACGCCATTGTTGAGAAGTTTCCTGAAGGTGCGGGAAAAATTGTTTACCCCGAAGAAGGCGAAGAAGAAAAAGATCCCAATACTTCTCCTTACGCCATTGCTGTAGTTGGCCGCCCCAACGTTGGCAAGTCGTCACTAACCAACGTTCTTTGCGGCACAAAGCGCGCCATCGTTTCAGAAGTACCTGGCACCACCCGCGATGCCGTTGATACACCTATCAAAGTTCACGGTCGCGAAATTACTTTAATTGATACCGCTGGTATTCGTCGCAAATCACGAGTCGACTACGGCATCGAGGCTTTCTCGGTGGTACGCTCTCTCAAAGCCATAGACCGTGCTGACGTTTGCGTCTTAGTGCTAGATGCCAGTATCGAAATTTCCGATCAGGATCAAAAAATTGCTGGCAAAATCGAAGAAGCGGGAAAAGCAGCAGTTATAGTCATCAACAAATGGGACCTGATCGAAGATCGCTCCTCGCGCTCTATGACTAATTTTACTGAAGAAGTAAAACGACAACTCCGCGCTCTTTCGTATGCCGAAGTAGTTTTCACTAGCGCCACCAGTAAGCTGCGCGTTCCCAAAATTCTCGAAGCTTCTGCTCGCGCCTACGCCGAAGCGCACAAACGCATCACCACCGGTCTAGTCAATCAAATCGTCAACGAGAGTGTTGCCCTTGTTCCACCACCAGCCTCTAAGCGCGGCAAACGACTAAAGGTCTATTACACCACTCAAGTTTCCGTAGCACCACCAACTTTCCTCCTCTTTGTCAGTGATGGCAAATTGATGTCTAAGAACTATGAAACCTACTTAGAGCGAAAGTTGCGCGAGGCCTTCGGCTTCCACGGAGCACCAATTAGAATATTCACGCGCGCCAAGAAAGAGTCGTGATTTATGTTAGCCCTGGTTCTGATTCTAGTCACGTATGTGCTGGGCTCAATTCCCACGGGATATTGGCTAGCTAAAGCTAAGGGCATAGACATTACCAAGCTAGGCTCTGGTTCTACCGGTGCCACTAATGTCTGGCGCTGTGTCGGTAAAAAAGAAGGCGTCTTGGTCATGGTCTTGGACGTACTCAAAGGTTACTTGCCAGTCTTTGCCGCAATCCAAATAGACAAAGGGCCACAAGCTCTAGAGTGGACCTATTTTGGCATGCCACACCTGATACCAGTGGTAGTGGCAACAGTTGCCATCGTCGGTCATAGCAAATCTATTTTTCTCGGCTTCAAAGGCGGCAAAAGCGCTGCAACCGGCATGGGAACTATGATTGCTTTTTGCCCAATGCTAGGCATATACACCTTCGGTACTTTCTTAGCCATGGTCTTTAGCACTCGAATCGTGTCATTAGCATCTCTCACCGCAGCCTTTGTCAATGTCATATTTATGTGGTGGCTAAAGAACCCAGATGCCTACGTAATTTATGCTGTAATTGGCTGTCTTTACGTTTGGCTGCGCCATGTCTCTAATATCAAACGCTTGCTTGCCGGCACCGAACCTAGACTCGGGGACAAGCCGAAAGAATTGATGTCGACTGAAAGTGTGAACATTGAAAAATAAACTGCTCGCTATTTCTTTTTTGCCTCTTTTGGCAACAGCTAACTTAACGGCTCAAGCCAATAGCCCCAGCCTGCCGGCAAAGCCCAAAACGACAGTTGTCGCGGCAAAAGAAAAAAGCAAAGAAAAATCTTTTGTCAGCGACCAAAGACCGACCACATTGTCTAGCGATGAGGCCATTAACATTGCGGTCTACAAAGCTGCCAACCGTGGCGTAGTAAACATCGCACCGGTTGCTTCAGCCGAAGACTACATTCTCAATCACACCGCTGAGGGTTGTGGCTCCGGTGTAATCATCTCGCGTGATGGCAGCATTCTTACCAATTATCATGTGGTGGAAGACTCAGAACACGTGCGCGTCACTCTCTGGGATGGCAGTAGCTATCACGGCGTAGTCGTTGGCGTGGACAAACAGACCGACCTGGCCGTAGTCAAAATCAAGCCTCCCGAAACTCTAAAACTGACAATCATTCCTTTAGGAGATTCATCACAACTAGAAGTTGGTCGCCACGTTTTTGCTATTGGCAATCCCTTCGGCCTCGACCGCACTATGACCGTCGGCATCGTCTCTTCACTGGGTCGAACCATACCGGTAGCTAAAGGCCGTCTCATCAAAGGCATTATCCAGACTGATGCTGCCATCAACCCTGGTAACTCAGGGGGGCCACTGCTCGACAGCCTTGGCCGCGTAGTGGGAATTACCACCGCTATCTACACAAATAATGGCCTTAGTTCAGGGGTCGGCTTTGCCATTCCTATCAACATTGCCAAGAACGTCATCCCCCAAATTTTGGACTACCACCGTGTCTTGCGCCCTGAGTTAGGGGTCGAAGTCACCCCAGCTGGCGAAGTTGGCCTGCGCGTTCTGAAGGTAGCCAAAGGCAGTCCGGCTGATAAAGCTGGGCTATCAGGGGCAAAGATAGTGCTTTACGATATCGGCGCTGGATTAGTCTTGCAAAAGCCAGATTTAAGCGTCGCTGATATTATTTTGGAAGCTGATGGTGTGCAAACAAACACTGTAGATGGCCTGATGTCTTACATTGAGAGCAAGAAGCCAAACCAAGTGGTTACACTGACTGTGATCCGCAACGGACGTGCAGTGAAAATTCCAGTAAAATTAATTGGCGGTGTGTCAGACTAGGGCAACCAACAATTTGTAGATGTAAGAAAGTTTGTTATCAGGGACCACAAGTACGGAGAGAAAGCAGAAAATTGTCAAGAATTCTAGTCATCGAAGATGACCTCTCAATCTCTGAATTAGTAAAAATAAATCTAGAATTACTTGGCCACCAGGTAATCACCGCACCAGATGGTATCAAGGGATTGGCGATGGCCACCCAGAATCGTCCAGACCTGATTGTGCTTGATGTGATGATGCCCGATCTTGACGGCTTCACCGTCTGTCAGCGCTTGCGTCAAAATCGCGAAACCAATCCAATTCCTGTTTTGATGCTCACTGCTTTATCAACAACCAAAGATAAAGTGGCCGGCTTCGATGCTGGTGCTGACGACTATCTGGCCAAGCCTTTCGATATTCCCGAACTTCAAGTTCGTGTTCGCGCCCTGCTGCGCAGAGCAGGCACGCTACCGCACTCTTCATCACTACCTGAAATTCTCACCGCCGGTGAGATCACTCTCATTCCCGAGAACTTACAAGCCAAAGTTGGTTCGCGTATAGAGAAGCTCACCCCGACTGAGTTTGAAATTTTGCACTGCTTAATGCAGCACCACGGACAAACGGTCTCAACTGGCAAATTGCTAGAAGAAGTCTGGGGCTATTCACCTGACGATGACGTAGACACAATACGCGTACACATTCGCCACTTGAGAACTCGCCTGGAAAAAGGCGAGCGCAAGTATATAAAAACCGTATACGGTGGTGGGTATCAGCTGGTGGCCGAAGGCTTTACCAAAGACAAGAATGGTGAGTAGTTTCTCACTTTTCTCGTTTATGAGATAAATAGCCTCCCGAGCAGTCAAGCGCCAGCGATCGCGCGCCAGCTTGCGATTACAGGATTTGCCACGGCCATACTATAAAGCTTTTAGGTTAAGAGAACGGGCAGTCGCTAGACATACTGGAAACCTAACCTTTATCATATACTGCGAGCCATTGATAACGTCATCAATGGTCGTCATAATGGCGCTTTCGAGAATTCTTTCTAGAATCATTACAGCAAGCGCATTAGAGTGAAGCCTTCTAGGCAACACAATTGAGCAAGGAGAACCTAGCTTGTTATTCAACAGTCTGCAGTATCTGGTCTTTCTGCCCGTGGTGTTTCTGCTTTACTGGGTCTTACCACAGCGCTTGCGGGTGCCACTACTTTTAGTGGCGAGCTATGTCTTCTACTGCTCCTGGCGCCCAATATACGGTTTATTGATCTTTGGCCTCACCCTGGTCACCTTCCTTCTGGTTCCTTATATAGAGAAAGCTGCCAAGGCTGAAAGCGGCAAGCATGTCTTCACGGCAAAGGGCTGGCTCGGTATTACTGTAGCCGTCAACTTGATTTGTTTGGCAATTTTCAAATACGCCTATTTCACCGTTGGCACGGTGAAGCAAGGTCTCTCGCTGGCTGGCATTGATTGGAAAGAACCCCACCTGCATATCATCTTGCCGTTGGGTATATCGTTCTTCGTTTTCGAATTCATTCACTATGCTGTGGAAGTCTATCGCGGCAAACCAGTGGTTAAGAACTTCTCAGCCCTGGCTCTTTTCGCGGGCTTCTTCCCCACTCAAATCGCTGGACCGATTAAGCGCTATCAAGACTTTGTGCCGCAATTAACGGAAAAGCTCAAATTCAAATGGGAATATGTCGACGAAGGCATGCAAATGATTCTCATGGGTCTGGCTAAAAAAGTACTGCTGGCCGATAACCTGGCTCTGGTTGTACAGGCTGGTTTCGCTCATCCAGAAAACTTTTCATCAGTAGACCTCTGGCTCATTACATACGCTTTTGCTTTCCAAATCTTCTTCGACTTCGCTGGTTATACAGATGTAGCACGCGGCTCAGCTCTTTTGTTTGGCTATAAAGTGCCAATCAACTTCAACTTGCCCTACATGGCTGCCAACGTGGCCGATTTCTGGAACCGCTGGCACATCAGCTTGTCGACCTGGTTAAGAGACTATCTCTTTATTCCATTGGGTGGCTCGCGTTGCTCACGTATTCTCAACTACAGAAACCTTTTCATCACCATGGCCTTAGGTGGTCTCTGGCACGGTGCAGCAATGCACTTCCTCGCCTGGGGTGCCTTCCAGGGTGGTGTTTTGATTCTGCACAAAGAATACCTGCGCTTACTTGATGCCATTGGCGTCAACAAGTTCTTGAGCGCTTCCAAAGAATCAGGCACCATTGCTCACAAGCTCTACCACTGGTTCTCCATTGTCGCCACCTTCCATATTGTCTGTATCGGTTGGGTACTCTTCCGTGCCGATGATATGAAAACTGCTGGAACAATCATCTACAAATTGGTGATGGCTCCCGTTGAACTGCTGCACTTCAGCGCTTCGCAACTAGCAATTCTGCAAATTCGCGATCCAATTATCTTCCCAGCATTACTTCTGCTCTTGCCTGGTTTGATGATCTCGCAACCAATCATCACTTGGCTCAACGACAAGAAGTTCTATCAAAGCCCACCATGGGCAGTGCAGGTTAGCTTGATGGTGGCATTGATGTGCTTGCTGACAATCTTCTCCCCAGACAGCTCGCCACGGTTCATCTACTTCCAGTTCTAAGAAGTTCAGGGTTACTGTGGAATCCGCAACCAACACTAAGATCACTGCAGTCAAGCCAGCCAGAAGCCGCTTTTTAGTGGCACTGGCTAGCTTTGTACTGCTCTCAGCAGGTCTGGCTCATCTTTCTTTTGGTCAAACTGAACCTACAGACTTCCCTGTAAATACCTGGACAACCTGGGCAATCAAAGACTTTCTTTCGGACCAGAAGAAACCAGATGTGGTCTTCATGGGCTCATCTCTAATGCTAGTGCCTCTCGATGGCACCGACGCCGACCACCTCAATCGCCGCATCGATGGCTCAGCGCATCATAAGAGCGTCTATTTCGAAGACAAATTCAAGCAATATTCCGGTCAAAAAATAGCTAGCTATAACTTTGCTCTACCGGGTGAAATGCCCTCTGACGCGGCTTTGATTACACGCTTCTTGCTCAAAGGCGAGAAAGCACCAAAAGTTTTGGTCTATGGAGTTGGCCCCCGCGACTTCATGGATAACCTCTTGCCCAGCCCCGCTGCCACCGATCCATTTCAGTATTTATCGCGCTTTGGCGACTGGAGCAACCGCGTCGATTTAATCGTCCCCCAGTGGCAAGAGCGTCTTAACTATGAACTCGGCCGCGCCTTCTATACCTACGGCGCCAAGAACCAACTGGCTCAAAACAGCGATCGCGCTATTAGCGCCCTGCTCAATAAATTAGCACCTACTCCAAAAACAGATAAGACCAGGGCCGAGCTTGTGGCCACACGCCGCCTGCTCCTGCCTGACTATCACCCCTTTGAAATCAACCGGGACGAATGTTTCTTCCGCCCCGAAAGCCAGTCGGCCCGTCCCAAGTTTGAAGACAATATCAGCGAATACCGCAAGCGTTATAAAACGCTGAAGATGGAAACCTTCAATGGCCAGATGCAATTCCTCGCCGATATTCTCGATACAGCCAAAGAGCGCCAGGTACATGTGGTCTTAGTGGCCATGCCTATTACCGACATCAACCGCAACCTGCTATCAGACCAATCATGGAATCTGTACAGAAGCCGCTTGCGCGATTTAGCTTCACGTCATCAGGACACCACAACATTCTTCGATATGCAAGAAACCAAAGCTTTCAACATATCTGATTTCCAAGACACTGTGCACTTGCACTCCGGTGGTGGCGCTAAATTGCTTGACATGATTGCTAAAATCATGGCCAAGGATAAAGCCAGCATGGCCGCCCTTGCCCCAGCAGCAAGCGACGTTGCTGATAGCCAAGCTCTCGATCGCTTCCGCCAGACAACCAGAAAAGAAGCCATGGTTGAGCAGAAGGAGTCAGCACCGCTATGACTCTTGAAACTCTTATCGCTCCTGAAACAACAGATAAGCCCATTTCTGTGGCAAGTGAAGGGAAAGACCGCCGCGTCAATCCTGATACAACGCCTTTCAACTTGCCATTTCCTGACAGGCGCAAGCGCGGCCGCTCCAGTTCATTCGCTGTCGCCCTGGCACTTTTTCTTGCCATCAACTGCGCCCTCTCCTTCTACACACCTATTGATTTCGATCCCTATCGCTTTCCTTACCAAGGCTGGGCCTGGTGGACATTTAACGATCTCAAAGCCAGTAAAGAACTACATAACGTCGCCCTGCTTGGCTCATCGCTCATGGTTAGCGCTGTCTCTTGCTGCGATGCCAACCACCTCAACAAACAGCTTGACCTCACCACTTATCACAAAGCCAGCTACCTGGACGACAAATTGACCACCGCCTTTGGTGGCAAGTTCAATACCTACAACCTTTCCGCTCCTGGCCAGATGCCCTCAGATGCCTACCTCACTCTCAAGGGTATGCTGACCACAGCCCATCGCCCTGAAATCGTTATCTATGGAGTGGCACCACGCGATTTCATCGACAGTAGAATGTCTAGCCCTACTGATACGGAGCCTTTTCGCTTCCTCAACCGCCTGGTCAACACTGACGATTGCGCCCCCGGACTGTTTCGCGACCCCATGGGCCGCCTAGAATGGCTTATTAATCGCAATCTCTATGTTTCGCACCACGCCGTGGATTTTCAAATGCTGGGCGGCGATCTAATTAAGGCCACACTAGACAAAGCCACACCAGTTCCAGCGGGAGCGAAAGCTTATACCTATTGGGACAGAACCAAGCTAATGCCCCTCTACAAACCGGGCGAAATTCATAGCCAGGCCATTATTACCCAACCAACTTCGCGCGCGCAAGCAACAGCAGAGTGGCGCGACAACACGGTAGAGTACATTGAGCGCTATCGCCATCCAGATAGGCACACCTATAAGACTCAATTCTACTTCTTGCGCAAATTGGTAGAACTCTGCAAGAAAGAAAAGATTGAGCTAGTTCTAGTGAACATGCCGATTGCCAAAGAAAACATTGCTGTTCTCAAACCAGAAGCCTACCTCAAATTTGTCTTTGCCCTGCAACAATTTGCCATAGATCAAAAAGTTGCCACCTATGACCTTAATGATTTCAATCACTTCGACAAAAGTGATTACCACGACTATGTACACCTCAATGCTTTCGGTGCCAAGAAGCTATTTGACAGTCTCGTCTACACCTTGAAAAACGCTCCGCACACCAACCTTGCCTTGCGCATGGCTGGTCAGGAATTAGTTAGACAAGAAGCCAACCACTACCAATTCAGTGATACCAACACAATTCAACCCCAGGTTCTGCAAGAACGCCTAAAAAATGCCTTCGGAAGAATAGGCAATTCGGTAGACCCAGCTCTGCAGTATGTGCCAGCTGAACTAAATACAAATAGCGGTTCAAGTTCTAGCTCTAGCTCAACTAAAATCGGCGCCAAAACTAACGGCGCGGAGATGTAATATGAGCAAACCAGCATTCCCCCTCGCTCTAACCCTATTTGCCCTGGTTAACGTCGCCCTCTATGGCCTCTTCCAGGCCAATAAGCTCAATGGCGAGAAAATTCTAGACAACCAATCAGTGCGCCAGGCCAACTATGAAGCCCGCCAAGAAGGGCCGTGGATCTGGTGGGTGACCAGAAGCTTTCTAGCGAAAAAGCAGAGCCCCGACTTGGTACTGCTAGGCAGCTCGCAAATGGGTTCAGCGATCTTCTCAGCCGAGGCTGAGCACCGCAAAGAAGCTCTCGATACAACCGACCAGAGAGAAGTTACCCGCCTGGGTGCGGCCCTTAAAAACCTTACCGGCAAGCAAGCAGAGGTATTCAACTTAGCTATGGGCGGGGCCATGGTATCAGATCACTATCTGCTGGCCCGCACCCTATTTAAAGGTGCACAAAAACCCAAAGCAGTAATTATTGGTGTTAACCCCCGAGATTTTCTCGATAACACTTTGCCATCGGCCAGCTCTACCGATGCCTTCTATTTCCTCAGCCCCTATGTCAATGTCAGCAGTTTGGCACCAGTTTCATTTGCTGGCCCCTTCAATTTGCTTGACTATCGTCTCAAAGAATGGCTGCCATTGAAGCAAGTCACGACTATTCTCAAAGGCAATGAGCCTCCGAGTTTAGCCAATGTGCCCACCTTCACCAACCCTGAAGCTAAAGGTGTGCTAGAACCAAAGACTAACGGGAGCAAAGATAGCACTGCCGTTAATACCAAAGTTCTACAGGCAATTTCAGGCTCAGCTGGTGATGTGCGCCAGGGTCAGTGGCGCGTTCCCGCCGAGCCACCCTATGTCTTCATAGACAATACCAGAGAATATTTGCGTCGCTATAAGAATCCGAATCCACCTTGCTTAGCCGGCGAGAAAGCTTACTTCCATGCCCTTCTTGCTTTCCTCAAACAGGAGGATATCAAAGTAGTAGTAGTGGGTATGCCAAGCCTGCAGAGCAACCGCGATATATTACCGCCGACCTTCTGGTCACAGTTCAAGAACTATCTAGAGACAGAAACAGTTGCTTCTGGTGGCTCATTTATCGATCTGTTCGGCGACAAGCGCTTCGACAGCCATGATTTTCTCGATACTGTTCACCTCAACCGTTGGGGTGGTGGCAAATTGATTTCAGTGCTGGCCCAAGAACTGGCAAAGAACGGTGAAATTACTGCTGTTTTAGGCAATCAACCGCAGAACAACCACCCAGCAGTAAGTTCGAAATCACAAACAAAATGGCAATAGTTGTCCTCGCCTTCACTCTCCTTTTCACAATACCGGCGAGCCTTTGGTTATCGGCTCTGCCTGCAGGAGCCAAGGCCGCTGCGGCTACCGCCCCAAAGTCAGCTTCACCCAGTCGAAATTTTGACCAACTCTACCGC
>Ga0075444_10002209_pt1 | contig 11753 bp, 21 predicted proteins | sample CoawatmetaG01DNA_FD_76836 | JGI IMG/M metagenome (GOLD analysis project Ga0075444, IMG submission 76836) | Marine microbial communities from the West Antarctic Peninsula - Coastal water metaG017-DNA | ecosystem: Environmental > Aquatic > Marine > Coastal | place: Atlantic Ocean: West Antarctic... | reverse complement strand
TTGTCGACTATCTTAATTTGTTTTAGAGGGTTTGAATCATTTCCACCACTAGTATTACATGTATATTCGTAATAACTACCATCTGCAGATACTGATTTTACTGGTTGACTACCATCAGGACATAAATTTGTTTGAGTTGTAGCGGTTGCACATGCTGTAGTAAGCATTAATGCCAATAGTGCTAGTATTTTCTTCATAATATTACCTTTAGTTTTAATTTATAGTACTATTATAAGACATCTTGGTAAAAATGTCAACCGAATTTATTGGTTAATTTTAAGGGATTTTTGAGAGTTTTTGGGATTTAGTTGCTATTGTTTCGCTTTTTGACGATTTAATGCGTCCCATAGTAGTTGCATGTCGAGTTCACGCATAGCTACTTCAACTATTATTTCTTCGTCACCACGTAATACTTTAACCTTCCATAAATCGCCTGGGAATGCTTTTAATGTCATACGTAATACTTTAAAACTATTAGTAATAAATTCACCGTCTATTTCTAAAAGAACATCACCTTCCAGTAATCCTGAAAGTTCTCCTACTGTCTTTTTGCGAGTATCTTCTGTATTTCCAGCGGCTGGTGTACCTAGTGGTGGGTATTTAAAGTAAGAATAATGTCTGTCTTCTTTTGGTATATCTTTAACATCTTCTAACTTAAATGATCCAAGAGCAAAAGGAAACTCTACGTATGGTACATAACCTTTAGCAATGTATTCTGGGCTTCTAATGTAATCAACACTTCTTTTTAATGCGGCTACACTAATTGCCATACCAACTCCATCCCAACCTGGAATTTTTCTACCTGGGCTGTATATACTTTGTGCAACACCAATAACTTTACCTTCAAGATTAAAAACTGGACCACCACTGTTGCCTTGATTTATAACTGCATCAACTTGTACCATTAAGTTATATGGACGCATACCGTATCTGTCTTTATATACAACATGGCCTTGAGTCGCTGTCCATAACATGCCCATTCCGTGTCCTATAACAATAACAGGTGTACCGGTTGCATAATCATCTGGATCAGCAAATTCAACTGCTTCCCATTCTTCGTTATCTTTTGTCAATATTTTTAATACAGCTATATCTGAAACCTGGTCATACCCTATAATTTCAGCATCATACTTCCACATACTGCCTGCTGTTCCAATTTCTACTTTAAAAGTGTCGGGATTATCTATTATTGCGTCTACAACATGATAGTTTGTAACAATTATAGCTGATGTTTCGTCAGATTCAATTATAAATCCTGTGCCTCTACCAGCCATTGTCTGCATTTCTGGATTACCAGGTGCTATTGCATTTACAATAACAACAGCGCCAAATGATTCATATATTGTTCTTTTTGCTTTACGTTCTTGATCGAAATTCTTGCCGTTAAGTATAAATCCATTAATTTCATATAATCCATCAGCTATAGTAGGATAGTCATCGTATAATGCTACGATGCCATCATGTATATTTTCTTGGATAGTTCTGTAGTAGGCACTTATTACTGTGCTTATCACTACGGCGAGGATTATCAATGAAACAGTTTTTACTAGTGGTTTTTTAAAAAACCTATTAAAACCACCGCTCAATTTATTAATCGGCATATAATTTCCTTTTCTGTTAGATTCCTCTTTGAAACATAGGAAACTATATGTATTTAGCAAATGTTAGTACTTTATTAACTATTAGTTAAACACTAAGAAAACTATCGTTTTTCGTCCACTCACTATATATTCTATTACCGTTTGGAATATCTAAATCATCTTCTGAATGATCTAACCCAATTTCTTCTACTGTACATTTAAGTTTTTCAGCTATTTCTTTGACATATTCTTCAGTCCATGGAAAGAAATCAATCCATTGTGCATGTTCATTAATGTGTGTTATGCCTGGATTAGCACGTAAATATAACTTGCCGCCTGGTTTTAGTATGCTAACTGCTGAAGCTAACTGAGATTCAATAGTTGTTTGGTCGCCAAAGTTAATACTACCTAATACTAGCATAATATCCCAATCAACATTAGGACGTTCTGTTGCAAACTGCTGTATACCAATTTTGTGGTCTGCATTGCCATTAAATGGATCAATACCAGTTACTCTAGCACCAAGATGTTTTTTCCAGTTATTATCACCGCATCCAACGTCTAATACTCTAAGTGGCACATCGGGACTTAGATCTTGATTTTCATTAATTTTATCTAATAGTTTTTGTCCTGATTGTCGTGTTTCAAATTTTAAATGTTGTTTCCAATAAGTTTTAGCTTCTTCAGATTCATCTGTATCACCAAAGTACTTCGATAATAACGCTTCGTCCATCCAAAACTGTAGTCTTAAAAAACTATTAAATAATTCTGGATATTCATCTTTTAATTCAGTTATGTTAATTTTATAACGCATCTCAATAAATGTCGCTAAATCTCCAACAATTTTTTTATTAACTTTCATATGTATATTTCTCCAATTCCTCTTATAGTTTGTATATAATAATTACTAACAAGATGTTAGTAACAAATATTTCTGCGGCAAGGAATGTATGATACCATACCCATCTAGATTCATATTTCCTATCTCGTTCTAATTCGATTTTAGTTTTACCGTGTATTATTTCTTTTATAGCATTAACATTTATCATAATAGTTTAATTCCAAGTATATTAGTATTTATTAAAATAGTAAATATCAATACACTTTATACTATTTGTTGTTAATGATTATTAAATTTTCTTAGTAAGGGAGATAAATCTACTTTGGGTTTTTCTATGGTAGATTGTTTTGTGTTGGTTTTGTTTTTTCTAATATGTACTACAATTGAACCAGTGTTGTGTTGTTCACGTGTTGCTGTTTTACAATATTGATTTGCGTATACCCATGCTATTATTTCTTCTGCTATTTTACCTTGTCCAGTAATTATAGTAGTTTGTTTAATATTACTAAAGAAACATTCTGCCACGTGCTTGGAAAATTCTTTCCAGGCATCATGTACTTTAAATCCGTGTAAGTCTAGTTCTTTCATTTTACAATTTCATTACAAATTCTCTACCATGAGCATTAGCGACGTATATATTATCTCTATGATGCTTAAAGTTTAATGGTATTCCTTGTAGACTTGTTCTTATCATATCATTATGTTGTGATATGTATTCTACCTCAACGTCTTGTCCATTGTCAGTGCAATGCACAACTATCTTCTCATCTTCTTCTATATTATATTTTCTATTTGCCATCTAACCATCCTTGTGATCCGGCTAATTTTGCGAGAAAGGCATCTTTCTCTGTGAATAAAACAATTATAGTTTTATCAATGTAGTAAGGGTATTTCATTTTTCTTAACAAATTAATTAGATTCTTAGCACTCAGTTTAGGTGATTCAAATTGATATGCGTCATATCTTTTACTTAATAAATTCTTTCCATATTTTGTCAAACGTAATGTCTGACCATTTTTAAAAACTTCCTTAGATGTAAGGTAGTCACGTTCCATCAGGCCAATTAACTTAGCCTGTACGGTTTGAATCTCTTGTGACTGTTTCACCATCTATCAATTTTATTACGCTAAACAAATCAGTATTAAACTTTTTATTAAGTCTATCTGCTAAATTAAATGCATGTCCGCTATTAGAGAAACTTACTTTCTTATACTTAGGTCCTGGATAATTTACTAACGTGTTTGTAGTCCTTAGATTTATTGGGCTACCTTCGTAATATACGGCGTATATTGCACTCGCTTTTAATATCTGTTCACTGTTATAACTTTTATCTACTTGATCTAGTATAATCGTTGGTTTTGGTCTTGCCATTAACTGTTTCTCCTGTTATATGTATTTAGCAATATTTGCCGAAAACACACCAGTTAATGACTTAATTCATACTATTTTGTTCCATAGTTTCTCTTAAATATGGTATAGTATTTTCATACCATTCAAAGTGTCCTAAGTCTGATAAATGATAACATTCACAGAAATAAGGGTTTAAAACTGTTCTATTTTCAAGCCATACCATTCCAACTTTATCTTTAATTTCCTTGCCATATAGATTCATAAATCTATCCCAAAGATTAGTATGCACGTTATTATAGGTCTGTTTCATGCTATTAAGTTCATCTTGACCATCAAACACTTGCCATCTGAATTTTATATCGTTTGATTCTATTATAGATCTAATTGAATCTATGCATACAACATTATCAAATAATTCATGTTGGCTTCTAGCATAGAATGTAAAATATTCCATAGCAGATTTAATAGCCAATGGTTCATTATTAGGTGACTTCCATTCACTAAGTTGATCTTGTAATTGTTTAGATACTACTTCTTTGGGATCTCGTATTCTAACATTACAAGATACTTGTTGACGAGTACAGGTGGATAATTCTCTACTATCATCATATCTATTTCTTCCCCACCCTTCTACAATTCCTACACTTGTAGTTTCAGCGTCATTGTGTTGATTATCAATAAGTTCAATTGGCAAATCAGCTGAGCCTGTTGATACTCTAGGTTCTAGTACAAATAATTTACACAAAAAAGAATTTAAAAATCCATGATATAATAGTTCGTTAGTTGCCTGTAATAAATCTAAATTAGTACAACCTGAGAGTCCTATGTTAACTAATTCTAGTCCTAATTCATCTGCAATTCTTTCATATGCTGTTTTACTTACATGCCCTGACTTATTGTCATTAGTCATGCAATCACCATTAGTATGGCTTGTGCCCAATGCAATCATATAGGGCCTATTTGGGACTACATAATCTTTTGCATTTGTATATGTCATGTATTAATTTGCATTAAATTCATCAATAGTTTTAATTTCTTGTCCACCAGCAATAATACACGCAATATTAATCTCTGGCTTGATTAATAAAATAATAAATTCTAAAGTTACTGGATTTCTAGTAATTATAACAGAATCAAAAGGATCCTGAGGCATATAATCAGGATTTTTCCCACCAGCCGCCCACATTTCATATCCACGTGATGTAAGTATCGATTTTATATAATCCAGTGAATTACATGCTAATAGTCTATTTAATGATTTCCACTCGTTTGTTAGTAACTGAGGCGTTTCAACTTTTGGCTCTTCTTGTATAAGTGGGTCTACTTCTAACAATGAATCAGGGTTCATTGATTGTGCTTCAGCGAATGCTGGTAGTAAAAATAGCATTAGAATAAATGCTACTATTATGTTAGTTAATTTGTTCATTCTTTCCTCGCTTTCTTTAAGTTTAAATTCATATCCCATTCTGTGAAATATGGTCCTCTATGTTCGTACTTGTCCATTGTTTCTAATTTAGGACAAAATGCATGTTGCCAGCCCATTCCTTCGTACTTTAAAATATAATAACCTGCAACAAATATAGTTTTACCATTCTCGGCTTTTTTAAACAATGGCAATTCATCGTCGTCAACAGGGTATAAAATACTCGTGTTCGTTGGTAACCCTTTATATACTTGCATTGCACCGATTATCTCGGCTGTATTAACGGATTTGAAGCTATCTAGGCTATCTAATAGCTCTTTTGTGTTATTATTCTGGTCAAAGAACTCATAATGCCCTTCATCTATTTTACGTAGAGTGCCTACCTTACCATACTGACCTTCTACTATCCAATACTTTTCTTTTATAATTTCTTTAATCTTTAAAGTCATAGGCTTTTATGTGTGCCATCGCATATTGGATGATCATTGCTTTGTCCACACCAACACGCACTTCCTAGGCGTTTTACTTCTGTGATATTTGCCATTCGAAAAGTTCTAAAGCCTTTAGCATTAGTATCCCACACAACAAGAACTTCTTCGTTTATTGCACGAATCTTTTTTTGTGTTAATGGATCTTCTTTCTTTGCCGGAGGTAAATGTGATACATTTAAAGTACAAGTCATAACACGTTTGTCGCCACTTATTTTATTAAAAGTAACTTCCATTATATTAGTTCGTAATTTACCCTCTAGCTCTTCTCGTTCAATTAACATATTACTTTTCCTTTAATTTAATGTAGGGCGATCTATTGGTTGAATACTATCTCTAGTGTCAAGTATGTAAGTAGTTATGTTTTCAAACTCATCTTGACTTAAAACAGTTTTATAAATCTTTAATGCCTGTGCCATCATTACTCCTGCCGCTGCCATTGGCTCGTGTTTCAACGAGAGTCTTTCAAAATCTCTATATGCTATTTCTAATTCGTTCATTGCTTTCTCCTATTATTGACCCGATGAATCACTTTGTGGGTCATGCTTAGTCCAATTTTCATAATGGATCATGTCTTTAAATATATTAGCACATCCAGATAAAAATAAAACTGTTAACATTACCATAAGTAGTTTTTTCATACAACCTCCTGGTTATTTTAATCGTTGCCAATACTCAGCAACTGGGTTAGTTAATTTCTTTTTTTCTTTCTTTTTTAATTCTTGTGCACCTATTGTGTATGCAATGTATAAACCTATTATTGTCATTGTTATTCCTATAAATGCTAAGAGTATTCCATATTCTACAGTCAAATGATCTAAGATTCTTTTAGTTTTTTCCAAGTGTCTTTCCAGTCTTTTACCCAAATAACATCGTCATCTTCTTCATGTCTATTATATATTGCATTCCCTAATGGTTCATCATTACCACCCGGTTGCATCATATCACCATAGAAATATACAGGAACATCATTAAAATCAGCTAGTATTTGTCTTTTATCTTTTCCGTTAGGAGCTATATCTAAACCAGTTGCTCCTGCTACTTTTGCCGATACACCTGTAGATGAATACCTTTTATTAAATACGTGTGCAATAAATATACGTTCGTTATGTTCTTTATCCCATGCTTCGTATTCTTTTCTTTCTTTCATGGTTGCTCCTCTACCTACTATACTAAAGTTTACCATACCTGGTCTGTCTTCAATATGTGTTCCTGTTCTAATAGGAAACTTAGAACGGAATAGTTCTTGTGATAGGAAGTCACGTGCTTCGTTACTTAATGACCAGTTTGTACTTGACACTTCAACACCTTGTTCCCATACACTATTGCCACTGCAATTATAAGAACGTTTTACATTGTGCATAATATCTTCTCCAAGTTGTTCTAATGTTTTGGAATAGTCACTACCTGTAACAATATAACAATCATTGTCAGTAATAAATTTTAAAAAGAATTCTTTAAATTCTGGATCAATTAACGTTCTACTAGGAGTGAGTGTTCCATCAACATCAAATATATAAACTGGTTTTATCATTACGCATTAGCCTTTGAGTAACTAGCGTTTAAGTATGTAGAATGATCTTGTGCTCTTTCTACAATACGTTGCATATCCCACTTGCCACAAAATCTCATAAACTGTACTCCTACTTGTGACTTTTGTTCCTTTTGTACTTGCTCTACAATAGCAATATCTAATTTTTCTTTAATATCGTCTGGTTGTTGTGTAAGATCAATAATGTGTTTGTTACGTTCATAATCTTCTAATACTCTATGCTCTACATTATTATGATCTACCCAACGTTGTAGCATGAAGTTATTCCAATTGAACCCTTTAGTTTCTCTATCAGCAAATGCTTCCATCATTCCTATTTTGTTCTTAGTTCCTTTTTTACGAGCTCCTGGACATGCACTAAACACATTATCACTTGTGTCACCACGTATACATTTCTCAAATAACAACCATTGTGGGTCACCTAGCTCTTTAGGTTCTTTAGTTTTCTTATCCATTATAGCCCTACCTTTATCATCAAAGATACCTTCTGTTGTAATTAACTGGCCCATAATTCCATTGTATTGAGTTACGTTATCATTGATAAGCTGATAGAAGTCGCTGTCGCTACTTACTATGCAATGTTTATCGTTAGGGTGATTTTGTATCCAACGTGCTATGAAGTCATCTGCTTCGGCTTCATTGTGTTGTAATACTGTGCAATTGCTTTTGTTAATAAAGAATTGTTGTAGCTCATCAAATGCTTCCCAAAATCCTTTATCTTCTTCTTGTTCTTTTTCAGTAAGAGCATCACGTGCCACTTGTCTATTACGTTTATACGGTTCGTAAGCATCTTTACGCCAACTTCGACCTTCTAAACATAATACAACGTGAGAACCTTTTTGTTCCCTCCATACTTTATTAATACTATTAAACATGATATGAAAGCTCATACCAATTTTTGTGTCCATATCTGCGCCACGTTGTACTACGTGCCGAGCACGAAAGAACATATTAGCAGCATCAACTAAAATATAACTCATCATATAAGTCCTATATTGTTTAAAAAATTATTCTGATACGTCTTCTGCAATTTGTCTGCAAAGTCCTGTAAACCATGCATCAACAATCTCATTATCATCTGTGCCACTATAGCCTGCTTCTTGTAAAGATTGTACAAATATTTTATTCCACTCTAATTCAAAGAATCCATCTCCTGGACTTGCTTTATCAAAGTTAACACTTAATACCTCGATGTACGGTTCGCCCATTGCTGTGGCTTTATCCTTTGCAGTAATACTTTTCTTCTTTTTACTACTTGAAGTTAATGCTTTCTTTAGTTTGTCTAACATTTTCATTTCCATCCTATCCTCTCCCATGGTACATCTTTGTTGCCAAAGTGTCCGTATACACAATTTTTACTATATTCATTATACTTGAATAACCCAAATCTGTCAATGATTCCTTTGGGTGTTAAATCAATATTATCTTCAATAAACTTTTGAATACTTCTATTATGTCCATTACTATCAATATAGATACTTGTAGGTTCTTTTACACCGATAGCATAACTAAGCTGAATACTACACCAATCAGCCATCTCATCTGCTACTACATTCTTTGCTAACCAACGTGCCATATATGCGGCACTTCGATCTACTTTCGTAGGGTCCTTTCCAGAAAAAGCACCACCACCATGAGGAGCGAACCCCCCATAAGTATCAACGATAATCTTTCGCCCGGTAAGTCCTGTATCACCATCAGGTCCGCCAATTTCGAAACTTCCTGTAGGGTTAATATGCCAAGTTGTTGAGTCGTCAATTAAATCTCCTAATACTTGTTCCGCCGCATCTCTGCACGGCATTTTAATACTGTGTTCCATTCCTTTTGTATGTTGATGCGATATTACAATCTGGTCAACACGTGTAGGAACTCCACCTTCATATTGAATACTTACCTGCGACTTTGCGTCTGGTAGCATATATTCATAACCACTTTTACGTTTACTATCCAAGTTTTTTAAAATCTCATGTGCATAATAAATCGGTGATGGAAGATATGCATCATTTTCATTAGACGCATAACCAAACATCAAGCCTTGATCGCCTGCACCAAAACTATCTGTACCTAGTGCAATATCGGCACTCTGAGAATGTATATAGTTTTCAATGTCTAATCTTTCCCAATGAAATCCATCTTGTTCATATCCAATTTCTTTAACTTTTTCTCTTATAATTTGATCTACTTCGTCTTTAGTAATATTAAAGTTTTTTACTTCGCCTGCTACTATTACTTTATTTGTAGTTACTAATGTTTCAATTGCCACTCGTGTTGTTTCGTCACCCTTTGTTAGTCCTGCATCAACTAATGCATCACTAATTTGGTCTGCTACTTTGTCAGGATGTCCTGCACTAACACTTTCGCTCGTAAATATATAATTGCCTTTATTCATAATACTCTAGGGTGCTCCGAACCTTTTGTAACGATATAAGGAAACGGCTTTGCCAAATCCTTATCGTCTTTAACTTTTTCTTTCCATTTAGCGTGTGACTCTTTGCAGAGTTCATCACGTTTGGCTTTAGCATCTGCTTTCTTTTCAAATCCTTCTTCAATAACTTTTCTTGTTTGTGTATTAAAAACACTGTATATATTAGCCATAATTTAATTCCTTTATTATAATCCTGATTTTCTTATACGATCTTCGTAAGTATCATGTTCCCCATGCGTTTCCGAATAAGCTGATGTGAAGTCTCGGAGTGAATCTCCATCCTCGTTCCATACAGATGTTTGCGACTTCTTGTACGTTAAGATTGTACTCTTCAGACCTACCGCCCATCGGCATAAGGTACACAGGGCAGTCCACGCCAGCTTTACGATATTCATCAACAGCCTTGCCAGCTTCGTCAATATCTGTACGGTCAGCAACAACAAACTTAAGATAAATGTCGCTATCGCCCACAGTACTATACTCATGAGCAATAGTAGGACGTATAGCATCGCTCCAAGATTCTCCACTAGTGGAGAGTTTAGGGCTACAACTCCATGTGACTTTAATTCTGTTCTGATCGTTGAGATAGTTGAATAAATCATCGTGTAAGGTTTGTGTAGTATTTGTTTCAAATGTAACATTTTTTAAATCCCTCATCCGTGGATGTTCAAATAACTCTACGTATAGTTGTTGCCACGCCAACAACGGTTCACCACCAGTTAATATAAGATGTATATCCTGTCCATTATCGCAAGTCCACTTGCCCTCTGGTGTTAGATTTAATAAGTAATCAACAACTTGATCAATTGTTCCTTCCTTATTAAATTTTTTAAATTCAGGATAGATACTTGCATATGTATCGCACCCTGTATGTATAATAGGTAAATCTTCGAATTTCTCTGTAGTTACATGTATGTCATTATCTAATAGATCCTTAACTTCATCATTATAACGATTACCTGCTTCATGTTTTTCTGCTCTACTAGGCTCACCCCTGGCTAGCCCAAAATTCATACATCTAAAATTACAACCAAAAGTACGTAGGAATACACTAGGTACTCCTACAAATTTGCCTTCACCTTGTACCGAATAGAATGCTTCACTGTATCTAAGTTTATCCAATGTGTTACCTCTTACTTGTTTTCTGCAATAAATCTTATATCATATTGATTATTATCTGCGTCAGCAAATCTAATAATACTATACTGATATACTAATGTTATTTCCTTTACGAAAGTAGGATAGTCTTCACATACTGTTGTTCTTTTATATCCAACGATCACTTTTTCTCCACCTTTTTTATTGGCAAAATCTGCACCCAAAATAGCACCTAATATAGTAGCGGCATCGTTACCTTTGCCTTTACCAATTTGATTACCAATTACACCACCTATAATAGCACCACCTAGTACTTCACCAGTTGTTGATTTTCCACTGTTTTTATAAATTGGAACATCGACTTCATTACATACTCTGTTTGCTACTCTTTTTTCAGTTTCTACTGTTGTGTAGACATGCTTTAAGTAACCATCAACTTCTTCTTTATCATAAGTGTCAGCTCTTATAGGTCCTGTTAGAGTTAAAAATATCAATCCAGCAAGTGCTATTATTAATGTTTCTTTGATTTTCATATATTATTCTCCTTTAGAGTTATTAAGTTTATCATTTGTCTCTTTTACTGTGTTAAGTATACTATGTTTTACCAGTTTTGTCAAGGCTTTTACGTCTTTTGGAAAACAAGCACCACTATATCCTAGGGTTCCATCACTGTTTGGCACTTGCATATGTGTCGAGCCAATTGTATCGAATCTACCTAAGGCACTACATAAAGTGTCATAGTCAACATCTTCTGGTAATTCACTATATAGCTCATGAAACCATGCTACTTTAGTGGCCAACCATGCATTATGTGTGTATTTTATCATACTTGCAGTACGCCTATTAGTATAAACTACGTTATACTCAGGTATATTAAACAAACTAGCCCACCATTTAGCATCTTCTTTGTTGTTTTTGTGGTGTCCTATTATAAGTGTTACTTGATTTTCAAAGTCTTTTTCTGCATGTGCTTCTCTTAGAAACTCTGGATTATAC
>Ga0075444_10002202_pt1 | contig 11776 bp, 19 predicted proteins | sample CoawatmetaG01DNA_FD_76836 | JGI IMG/M metagenome (GOLD analysis project Ga0075444, IMG submission 76836) | Marine microbial communities from the West Antarctic Peninsula - Coastal water metaG017-DNA | ecosystem: Environmental > Aquatic > Marine > Coastal | place: Atlantic Ocean: West Antarctic... | reverse complement strand
GCTGTCATCATATTAGGGAACATAAATCTATTAATCGGTTGGCCTTGATTGTTTCCTAACCCAATGCGATTGTCATTAACTGTATTATAACTTTGATGCTTAAACTTTCTAAGAGCATCTTTAATACCTTGCTCAGTATAATATGTTATAGGAACTAAGCCAATGCTACGATAAATTTCAAATACACGATCAATAGTTCCTTTAGGATCTTTATCATATACTTCTTTGTTAAACGTATCTAGCTGATCATACACTGACTCATAGCCAGTAAATTGTTCAGCTACTATGTGCTTTGGCTCTACGTTCCAAATTTTATGTAGTTTATCTATATTCATTTATATTTTCCTTATAAAAGTTAAATGTTTCTGCTTGTGTCGCCTGACGGGCGTTTTGGAATTGCTTTACCGTTGATTTGTATTCTGTCGTCATCCATTGGATTATTCTCAGATTCTAGTAAACAATCTTTGTTATCTAGTAAGTAAAGTTTTAAATCGTTACCTACTTGCATTCCTTTACTCCAACGTCCATGATCAACAAGAACGTATTTTCCTTCTGTAATCCAATCAATGCCATCGCCTACGCTGTATACTTTAAACCAACGTGGCCTAACTGCACTTTCTGTTGCATCTTTTTCAGTGATAATAATACCACCTGCAGTTTTCTTTTCTTGGTCAGGTTTATCAATCATCTCTGCCAATATTTTATCTCGCATTGCTTTTACTTTAGTCATATTTCCTCCGACTATTTTTGATCTACATCTTCCATACTACCATCACTGTACTCTACTTCAAAGTATTGAGTACCATCATCTCTAGTACGGGCCGTTCTACTTACTTCTGTTACCTTAGGTGGGGTTTTACTCACTTTTGGTACTGGTGTTGTCTCTTTCTTAGGAGCTGGTTTAGGAGTATCAACAGGCTTCTTTGCTTCTGCTGGTGACTCTTCTGCTTTAATGCTTATTGTTTCAGCATCTGCTCCAGGTACATTATCTTTATAGAATTTTTTTGCAATTGTTTCTCTAGAAATTTCTACATTGCCTCTATTATCAATAATATCACCACGAGCATTCATATTTAAATTACTTACTGCTCGTGTTTCTTCATTTTTTGCTGCCAAAGTTGCCATATCTATCGTACGACCTCTGGCTGTTTTTACACTTTTCATTTTAAAAACTCCTTGATATCAAGTTCGTATTTAATGCTGTCTATATGATGTATACCCAGCAAATACAGACAGTAACTAGCTACGCTACTGCCTCTTCCTACACCTAGTACAATGTTGTTAGTATCACATATGTTAACTAAGTATAGTAAAAATTTCAACACAATTATCATACCACGCTTCTCATATTCAAGAAGCTCTGTATATACTCTGTCACGTTGCTGTGCTGAAGTACAACGTTCCATTAACCATTCATGTATATTTATACTCATATACTTGTCCGGCATATTCCACTTACGTAAACAATCTTCTACGTATGTGTTTGTCTTATTTTCTGGTTTTGCATCAATAAATTGATCCAAATCGAAGGTTTGGCACCATTCGTTATATATATTTATGGGTTTTGTATCCTCTACTATAACATCAGTCACTTTATTGCCTGATAGCCACCCTTTAACTATATCTTGTTCTGATACTACATATTGCTTGTTTTTATTCATTCTCATCCAACTATTATATTACGTTTTCTTATAAAAGTCAAGTATTTCTTCAATTGATTTATCTGCTGGTGGAATATCTATTTCTCCTATATCCAATACACTCCCATCTTCGCCATTATTATGCATTTTGTAAATCTCAGACTGAGATAGCTGTGTTTTATGATCTCTTATTAAGTCAATAAAAAGATTAATTTGATCAAGAAGTCCATCATGCATTTGAGCCTTACTAGCCGCTAACACTTTTTTAAGCATTTGCTTCTCAAACTCAATGGTTTCGGCCATGCCTAATTCTTCTAATGGTACACCTTCAAATTCAATCATAGATCGCCATCTTGCCTATTTTCACTGTAATATGCATCAAATGATCCACCAGGATAACGTGCTTCTAATTTACGCACATTTTCTGCTATAACTTCATTAGGATCCAACCCCAATGCCCGACAACTATTAATCCAATACCAAATAATATCGCCAAGTTCTCGTTTAGCATGGAAGATTGTTTCATCGTCCAATGGCTTACCTTGAAATATACATTTTTTAACAATTTCTGCAAATTCGCCTCCTTCACTTGCTATACCTATTGCACCAGTTAAAAGTGTTGCAATATTAACCCCTGACTCTTCGTCAAGTTCTTTAATTTTTTTTGCTAATGCATCAGTATTACCACTTTCTCCGCTAGTAACTGCACCTACAAAATCTTTGTATCTATTTAAGTCTATATTTTTCATTTAATCTACCTTTGGTAATTCTACTATAAATTTTTCATTTGTTGCAACTTTGTCCATGTCAAAGTTTACACTCTCTCCACACCCACAACTACTCTTAGCTGATGGATTTACTACTTCTAACATAGTTCCCATTATGTCATGCTTTAGTTCAAGTGTTGTACCTACTAAAAACATAATGCTTGAACTATCGACAGCCATTTTATATCCGTTATCCATTATAATAACATGATCTGCTTTTTTGTCAAGTTCATTTTCTTCTTTTAACAGCCATACATAACTAAAACCAGCACAACCTCCGCCTTTAAGACCCAATACAGGAATCTTACCTTCGTTTGAATCGCTTATTCCTTTTAAATGAGCTGCGGCTTTATCTGTCACATTAATCATTTTCTATCTCCAATGATGATATAAGTTCAAGGTCTTCCTTGTTTAAATATTTAAGATTAATTATTGTTACACCACCTAAAACTGTCGCACCAGTTCGTTCAACTAATCTTTTAGTAGCAATCATACTTCCACCTGTTGCAACTAGATCGTCTGCGATTAAAACTCTACTTGTATGTCCTAAAATACCTTGTTGTAATGTAAGGGTGGCCTTGCCGTATTCTAGTTTATAACTCTCTCTTAATAACCTGCCAGGATATTTTGAACCCTTTTTACGTACCATAACAAATGGAATATTTAAATCTTGCGATAATGCGGCTCCAAGTACAAATCCTCTACTTTCAATGCCAACTATATGTGTAGGTAAAAATTCTAATCTATCTTTTATTTCATCTGCTAAATTTTGAACTTCAGTTGTCCATATATCACTAGCAAATAAACTATTAACATCATAAAAGTTAACACCCTTTATAGGATAATCTCGTACTGTTCTTATATATTGTTTAATACTCATTAAAAGTTCCACTCCTTATTTATTTTACCTTCACCATGTCCATTTCCAGTAGTTATATCTGGCAATGCTGAAACTACGCGAAACTCACACCGAAACAACCATGTTATCCATAAACTATGTGCTGATGGAAATGAGGATTGATCATTGTCTTTAGCTATATCTTGTAATATCTGTATTGGTGATTTTTTAACAATAATGGAATCTCTAAATGAAGACCCCCTTATTACAAATACATGATCATTAATATATGGAAGATACATACATGGATTCATTTCTACCATATCTGTTGTTAGAACATCCCATGTGTTATTGAGGGGATGAGTAGTTCTTGATGTAGGCGGCTTTGCTGGATGCGGCATTGCCATTGTTTTTAATACATCTCTAAATTGATCTTTTAATTTAGCTAAGACATCTTTTCCATACTTATATTCTATTTTTAGATCCCATCTTAATCTAACTACATATGTATATTCCCCATGACTTTGGGCTTTAACTAATTTAAAACATTCATGTGCTGACCATACTTGCCCAATGCCACCTTTTATTCTTTGTTTTGCAAAATCAATAAAATCCTCATTTCCATTTACTACATCTTTATACTCTTGAACGGTGGGCCAATGACTATTCCCTGGTAAAAAATTCCAAAAACACAATTGTTTATAATCTATCAATTTTACAGCATTCCAAATATCTTCTTGATCTGTTTTTTGAAAATCTTTAAAATTCTTTAAAATTTCTTGATTAGGATCTTCTTGATCTGACCAAGTATGCCCGTACAAATCACAATCAAATTCACTGAACAAACTTAATATATCATAAAAGTCATCAGTGTAACACGGATCTTCATTAATATGTCTAGTTTGCCCACTATAACAAATGGCTATTTTAGGCTTCACCTTCACTGTTAAATTGTTACGTTTATGAACGTCATATAACTCTTGTAATTGTTCAGTTGTTTTCATTTAATTATTCTTCGTCACGGTCAGGTGGAAAATCATACATTCCTGAAGGGTCTGATGTATAAAATGGATCATTGTACATTGGATCATCTTCACTTGTTACTCCTTTGATTTCTGGAATAAAATGCATCAGTGTAGACTCGACACCAAGTTTAAGTGTTTCTGTACTACTAGAGCATCCACTACAACTTCCACTCATTTGTGTATGTAACATTCCAGATTCTTCTGTGAAACCTAAGATATTTATTTGTCCGCCATGTTGTGCTACATTGGGTGCAATGTATTCTTCCATAACTTCGTCTACTTGTTTTAATATTTCTTCTTTAGTTCTCATAATCTTCTCCTATATTATATGTGCATGTTCTAAGGCCTCATAGCCGAACCATACAGCGAACACTAAAAATGCGTAACGTGTAATTGTAAATAATTCCCTCGTATGTTTGTAATTTTCTAGTACTTTGTATAGTCCTGCAACAAATATTACTGCAAAACCGGCACCTGCCCAACTTACTTGTTCGCTTGGTGAAAACATAAAAGTAAATATTTCCATGCTTTCTCTAAAAAATATAAACCATATTGTAAATATTCCTGCCCAAAATGTAGCAGTGTTATCTGCAATTGCTTGAACGTGACCTTTAATGTGTGCTGGTAAATTATTACTTGTAAAAAATAAGTAAAGCATTAATCCACTTAATAAGGCGTACATGATTACTTCGTAGTCTTCTAAAAATTCACCTAATAGCATTCCACCTGCTACTCCACTGAGCAGTCCGATAGCTCCTGCTGTAATCATTTTCTTATCTAAGGATACTGTTGCTGTAATCATAAACAACAAAAACATCATTTCTAAGGCTTCTCGCCCTACGTACATAAAACTTGCTAACATTGTTAGTCTCCTTTTCCCGGATTCATTGAGAGTAACTCTCTCTTGTTTGGTTTGTCCGCCCATTCTTTAGCGTCAGGCGGAACGTCTTCTGGTCTTGCTAATGTAATATTAGGCCAGATGGCCGCTGTTTCCGTATTAATCTTCATCCAATAATCTAATTCTGTTCCGGTCAATGCACTATCTGGTACAATTGCATCTACCGGACATTCCGGTTCACAAACTCCACAGTCAATACACTCGTCTGGATTAATTGATAGGAAGTTTTCACCTTCATAAAAACAATCTACAGGACACACTTCTACGCAATCCATATGTTTACATTTAATACATTCTTCTTTTACTAAGTACGTCACTTTATGCTCCTAATATCATTTAATAACTCATTTCTTCATCAATATTATACCAAAATATCTTTTCGTCTTTAATAATAGTATAAAGTGTTTGCACACCAAAGCCGACTGCACCCATTGGAATAGTTGCTGAACCTTTCTTTGCCCATGCCATACCAGCTATATCTAAATGAGCCCAGGCTGTTTTCTTATCAACAAAGCGATATAAAAACTCTGCCGCTGTTGTTGAACCACCATATGGACCACCAATATTTTGCATATCAGCTATATCTGAATCAATCATTTTATTCCAAACTTTACCCATTGGCATACGGAAGAATCCTTCATCAACTTTTTTACCATGTAATTTAATTGCATTTTCTAAATCATTACTATTCGTAAATAGTCCTGCCATTTCGTGTCCAAGTGTTGCAACAATGGCTCCTGTTAATGTAGCCAAGTCAATTATAGCACATGGCTTATATTCATTTTGTACGTAAGTTAAAATATCTGCAAGTACAAGTCTACCTTCAGCATCTGTATTTAAGTTTTCAACTGTTTGTCCACTAAGCGAAGTAACAACATCACCTGGCTTAATTGCTGTACCATCGGGCATGTTCTCTACTAAACCTACAATACCAACTACGTTCTTTTTAAGTTTTTTTGAAGCAATGGCATGCATTGCACCAACTACTGCGGCACTTCCACCCATATCGTATTTCATGTCACCCATATTGCGACCTGGTTTAAGACTAATACCACCTGTATCAAATGTAACACCTTTGCCTACTAAAGCAAATGGCATATCTTTGATATCACCATTCATGTGTTCCATTACAACAACATAACTATCTCTTGCTGAACCTTGTCCTACACTTAGTAGTAAGTTAAGGCCCATTTCTTTTAGTTGTGCTTCGTGATAAATCTTTACTGTTACACCTAATGGTGATAATTGTTCATTAATACGTTTGGCGTAATCTGCCGGATACAAAACGTTGCCAGGCTCACTAACTAAATCACGTGCAAAATTTACACTTTTAGAAATACCTGCATCTTCTGTTGAAAATTCTACACTTGCTGTATCTGTTTTATACTTGTCAAAGTTATAACTTGCAAGTGCCATTCCTTCATTGATACTATCCATATACTTTGTAGTAATATCAAACTGAATTTCATTTGCTATGTCTTTAAATTTGCTGTACATAGTGCCGCCTAATTTACGTGCCTTATTTGCAGTCTTTGGTACAGATTTAATTACGGTAATGTAATTATATTCTTTATGAGCGAACTTAACATCAATTGATTTTAACTTATCTTTAAGAGCAAGTTGCTCTGATGCTCTTTTAACCGAGTCGCCTAATTTCTTTGCTTGTTTACTGTCTGCTAAAACTATAATTGCTTTACTCAAAGCCATAGTATCTCCTTTTAATTACTTATTACATATATTTTACGCGAAAAAGTGTGTTCTGTCAACGATATTCTAATATCGTTTTCTTATATTAAAGTAGTTTTCTGTGTTAACTTTCCATACACTTTGTTGAGTATAAAATATTTCTTCGTCGCCACAATATTCTACCATTTGTCCATGTTTTTCCATTACTGAAAATGATTTATGTATCCTATTCATTCTACCGCTGGCATCATCGGCAACATTAGTTGTAATATAAACCGGTGCGTCCATGGCAAATTCTATCTGTAATGGTAAGTGTGCATATATGCCCCAACTTTGCATTTGGTATCTATTTAAACCTGACACTGGTCTTGCTTCTAGTTGAGCACCTCTAAACAATGCACGAAATCCATCTTTAAACATATGTATTCCAGTAACACTTATTAATTCACTATCTTTAAATGTACCATACCACATACCATTATCTAATAACCAGTCAAATTTCATAGACTCAAGTGAACCGTTATTTTTAAAACCTAACTTATCACATTTAGAAATATATTTTTCTAATTCTGGTGTTACTTCTGTTATAGTAGTATGGTGAATATTCATTAATTTTCTTTTAAATCGTAGTATATGGCAAGATAGGCATACACATACGATGGATAAAGATTTTGATGAAGATTTGTATTATTATTAATACGTTCCCACAATGTAGTTTCTCCGTCTAGTTCAGCATAATGTTTCCAAAACGGTGTGTCGTTTCTTGAAGTACATGCATAGTGATGCCATATAAAATCTGCTACTTGATCATGTACTTTGTTTACTGCCCTATTGTATATATTTTCTCTATTAGGTTTTTTAATTACTCTAGACAATGTTTTAATTTGATGTATTAATAAACTTAATCCGTTTGCTTCCATTGGCTCAATAAAGCCACTGCTTAGTCCAACTGCTACTGTATCGCCTTGCCATGATTCTTTAAGTCTACCAGGAATCCATTTTAATACACGGAAATCTGATATGAATTTTCTATGCTTGTTGCATTGCATATATTCTTTTTTTGCATCTTCAATACTAATCATGTTCTCATCAAAAACATATCCGCAACCTACTCTACGATCACTTAAATAAACATTAAATTCCCAACCGTAATCTCTTCCTACTGTTTCTGAGTGACATTTTGTATCTTCTTCTATACGTCTAACAATACATGTATTAATAAATGAATCTGGATATTGATGCATAGTCTTATCTGGTATAATATATCTGCCAAGTCCTGTACAATCTATATGTAAATCTGCTTCGGGAAGCTCATCTCTGGTTACTTGTGCAAGTATGTGCTTAACATCTTTTGTATATTCTTTTACAATTTGCCAGGCCTGAGCTGCATCAAGATGATATGCAAATCCACGCCAATCTTCTGGATCATATAAATCATATACACTAAACTTATCTACTTCACCACGTTTATACTTCTCAAACCATTCGTCAAATCCACTGTGTATAAACATAAAGTTATATGGGTCGTCACCAACATAATTAAAATTAGTCTTTACATTGCCTTCTTTTCTAACACCACTACAACTTTTTATCCACTCATCTTCAGGTATTTCTAGTTCTTCAAAAAATGCACGGACATTAGGCATAGTGCTCTCACCCACCCCAACCGTTGGAATGTTAGGTGATTCGATTAGTGTTATTTCTAAGTCAGGATGATTTTTTCTTAAATAGCCAGCTGTCCACCAACCACTTGTACCACCGCCAATAATGTTAATTTTCATTTTGTGTTGCCTTTATCTAGTAAATAACTGAACTATAGGTCTATACCAATCCATATGTTGAGAAAGAACTGACATACTAAGCCAAATCCACATGGTATTAAATCCAACTAATGTAGGTAGTAATTTTTTATTACTTGCCCATATAAGAGTCATGCTAGTAAATAGTGAGAAAAAGTAAAGTTCCCAAACATGTATTCCAAATATAAGTCCTGGAATAATAATTGCACCTTTGGCAATCCAACTTAATGCTTCTATGATATTATAATTAGTCCAATATTTTAAAGTGAACCACATCTGATAGCATTCGTAAATCCTTCGCCATCCAGTGAATGAGTAGACAATCGTAGTTAGAAAAACCCATGATGTTATTGCAAATATTACTTGTTCTGAATCCATATTTAGTCTGATGAAAGAGTGTCGTTAGTTGTCACTCACAAATAAATGCAAGTGACAATAACAATCGATTGTTAAAATTAAACTGTAGCTTCAACTACATTACTACATGTTGTGCCTACGATTCCGTTTACAGTCGCAGCGTGAGCTGTTGCTGTTGCCTCATCGGCATATTTTAAAACTACTGTGACACCGTTTCCGCCGTCTAGTACAGTCATTGTTCCTTCTGTAACGAATTCTTGATTTTCCGTTCCACAAGGTCCAAATGCTGTTACCCATGCTGCCGCATCTGCATATACAGATCCATCGTCAGCGTTTAGATTAAAAGTTACTTGATGCATGTTTTTCTCCTTTAGTATATGTCTCTTATACTACATTATTTATGACATTATGTCAATAGGATATATAAAAAGTTAATTGACAAAGAAGATAAATACGTATATAATTATATAATTATAAAGATAATCGGAGAAATTCAATGGGAAAATGGTTTAATTGGCAGCATTTAAGATCTGCAGAATATTATAGTGGCAACGTGTCAAAACGTAAAAATGCAATAGTAGTATACTTCAAACATATGTTTGTGGGCTTTAGAGAAGCAGGTAGACAGTTGTTTATGGCAATTGCTAGTATCATACACGCAATATTTCCACCGTTATTTGACTTTAAATTATTAGAAGTAGTAATTAATCAAACAATAGGCCTACACAAGTATTTGCCTAATCACCCTTTATGGAAGAAATTAAAAGATGAACTTAACTCAGATTCTAAATAATGGATGTACTATTAAAACAAGTGGTACAACAGGAACACCAAAAGCAGTATATCAAAGCCCAGAAAAAATAAGATGGAGCAATAAGGCGGCGGTTAGATGCCAAAAAATGGATTCTAATAGTAGAGTCTATACAGTATGTACACTAGATCATGCAGGTGGACTATTTGCACAAACATTACCGGCAATTAGCATAGACGCAGAAGTTGTAATTGAACAGTTTAATCCGTATGTATGGGTTAGAAAGGTCCAAGAAGGGTTTACTCACACTCACTTAACACCTAATATGGCTAGAGCTATTATGGCTACTAAGACCTTTCAAAATGGATTTGATCTTAAAGGATTAACTATTATGTGTGGAAGCGACAGAGTACATAGCAGTATTATTGAAGCCTTTATAGAAAAAGGTGCTACATTCATTGCTAATTGGGGCATGAGTGAATGTGGACCAGTTGCTATTAATAAAACATATAACGAAGGTGACGTAGTAGACAAATACCACGAAAGTATCATGGGAGATACTCTCTATTGTGATGTAAAAATTATTAATAGTGAGTTATGGATTAAAGGTAACATATGTGTTACCGATGATTGGTTTGCTACAGGTGATTTAGTAGAATATAAAGATGGAATCTATTGGTTCCTAGGGAGGAAAAATGCGTAAATCAAAAGATAAACATATATTCATTAGTTTTGAACAAGGTGCAAGTGGGCATAAACTCGCTAGAGTATTGTCAACATTACCTTGTGTGCATTGGTATAGTTGTCCAGAAAATGGAATTAATCCATGGAATGTATCAAAACCACACAAATATAGTAGTCAACGTGGTGCAAGTAAATATCACTTTGATAGAATAACCCCAAAAGGTAAACTTCCACCTACACATGATTATGTAGAAAAGTATATGCCCAATGAAAAACAGTATTACAAACTGTTTGATGAGCTATTTGAGAAGAATGGTGGAGCAGATATTATTAATAATGGTGAAAGAGTAATATATTGTACTCACAGTATGCCTAATAAGATTTTAGAATACTTTCCGCATAGTATAGTTTTTAATATTATACATGACCCAGAAAGTATTACACAAAGATATATCGATGTTGTTGCAAAGTTTCCTGCATATGTTAAACATTACGGTGTAGTTCCAGAAGATAACGAATACTTAGCATTCTTAAAAATACTACATACCAGGAAAGAAGATTTAACTGTAGCAGATGTGTGGGCGTTTGAAAGAAAGAAAAAGTTTTACGAACCAAAAATGGAAGATAAGTTAAGAAAAGAAGTTTATGCTAGAATGTTTTCTAACAGTATATTTCGTTCAGCAGTCAGACATGAAAGAGTGTTTAACACAACAACTAACTTTAAATGGAAAGAAATAAAACAGTGGTTAGATAATCTCGGTCTTGGTCCAGTACCGATTAGAACTAATAGTTTTGGTCAACGATTAGAACTAAAGTAATTTAGTTTCTGTATTACCACCTGTGTTTCGAGTAACTTCAACAACCTTTCCAGTATGATCAAAGTTAAATTGAGTAGTTCCTACTTGTATATGATCTTGTTGTAAGTCTTGCCATGCATCAATGGCATATGATCTCCACATATTCTTATGTTCTAAGAAAGTGCTACCTTCACTAAATCTCATAAATTGCCAAAACTTATTAGTATAAACATGATTCCAATCCCATTCATGGTCTTGTGCGTTTGTTCTTATACATTCTACTTCTGTTTTAGGAAAGGCCGCGTATGTTTCTATTTCAAGTTTTTTTGCTAATGACTGATTAACATGAAATTCTTTTTGAGCAGTTGCTCTATCTTTGATAATAAAACAATCTCCGGGTGGTTGAAATCCTGGCTCATCAAAGTGAATATAAATTGTTTTTATTTTCTCATATCCACATAACCACAATGACATAAGTCTACCACTGCCTGGATGTACTCTATATCGTTTATGCCAAGGTTCATGTAATATTTG
>Ga0075444_10002200_pt1 | contig 11778 bp, 11 predicted proteins | sample CoawatmetaG01DNA_FD_76836 | JGI IMG/M metagenome (GOLD analysis project Ga0075444, IMG submission 76836) | Marine microbial communities from the West Antarctic Peninsula - Coastal water metaG017-DNA | ecosystem: Environmental > Aquatic > Marine > Coastal | place: Atlantic Ocean: West Antarctic... | reverse complement strand
GGTTTCCATTTTCCATTACAAATATCTTATTACAATGCTTTAATGTATCTAGTCTATGAGTAATTATGATGATAGTCCTTTCATTAGAAATTGAATAAATTGTATCCATAATACGTTTCTCAGTTTCAATATCTAAAGCACTAGTTGCTTCGTCAAAAATAAGAAGTGATGGATTTTGATATAAAGCACGTGCAATTCCTATCCTTTGTCGCTGACCTCCAGATAATCTAACTCCATTTTCTCCAACAATGGTCTTAACACCAAGTGGAAGACTTTCAATAAATTCTCCTATACTCGACATCTTTATTGCTGAACTAAGTGCCTTAGAATTAATTAAATCAGCTTCAACGCCAAATGCAATATTAGATGCGATTGTATCATCAATCAAAAATATATCTTGAGGAACATAACCAATATTTTTTTGCCATTCGCTTAAGATATCATTTATGTTTCTTCCATCAAACTCTATAGTGCCTTTATTTATTGGAATTAATCCCATAATAACATCAATCAAAGTACTTTTGCCTGAGCCACTTTCACCACAAACTCCTATAGTATCAGTATGATTTATTACTAAGCTAAGGTCATTTAATACAGGATCTTTTGAGTCTGGATAAATTAGAGATATCTTATTAATATTTATTGATGAAGAAGAATCGAAAACAACAGAATTAATGTCTAAATTTTTATTTAGAGGCTTCTTATACTTATTCATCTCATGTAAAGACTTAAACTCAATAAATAATGTACTTATGACTGGACTAACATACCTCAATGTCTGTGCGCTACCAATTAATTTATTAAACGATGGAATAAGCCTAAATGCAGCGGCCCCAAAGACTGCAATAAGGGTAATAATTTCAGTTGTAGACTGATTTTGAAGAGTTAATACTGATACTAAAAAAGCTAAGCTAACAACAGTAAGCGTCTCTAGCAATATTCTTGGAAGGCCTCTTATAACTGTTTGTTTTTTATTTATGTTAGCTATGCTATAAACATAAGAAGAGAACTTCATAGAGAAATAATCTTCAAAGCCACTGGCTTTTATTACCTTTACTCCTGTAAGCCCATGCTTCAAGTGTCTTAATCTATGGCTTTCATCTTGATGTCTTTTTAATCCAAATTTATGAAGAGTATTTTTTGTTAAAAAGTAAAGTAAGAAAGACGTAAGCATAAAGAATATTATTACAACTAATGTTCCTAGAGGCTCTATAACTAATAATAAAATTATTATGCCAGTAAGAACTAAAAGTTCACTAATGAAAATTGCATAAGAACTAACTGCTGCTGCAATATCTGCAGTTTCATCGACATTTCTATGGAGTTCTGCAGAATTTTTCTGTAAGTGGAATGTATAAGGTTGCTTTAGATATCCAATAAATAATTTATTTGATAAATCAGCCTGCAATAGAAAGACAAAGCTAGATTGCTTCCAGGAAAGATAAATCATGAACAAAGCTTTAAAAATATAAAAACCACCAAACAAAATCATTATAACTAATAGGGGTGATAAACCATCAATAGAATTAATAGTTTTAAAAAACTCTGATAAATAAATATTATTACTTATAAACTCTTCATTAGTTATTATCCCAAGAACTGGAATAATTAAGCTAACACCTGCTACTTCAAAAAGCATACCAAGCATCATTAAAAAAAATAATTTAATAGCTAATAATTTTTGTTCCTTGTTTAAGAAAAAAATAATTTTTTTAAATATACTCATATTTAAAGTTTAACTAATTAATATTTTATTAGCCATTGACTGGACACTATAGTGACTTTCAATAGTTTTTCTAGCTGATAAACCTATTCTATTTATATTAATATCTTTAGATAATGCATATTCAATATTTTCAATAAGTGATTGCGAATCTTCTGGTTTATAAAGTAATAAATTATCGTTATCAATCATAACTGCCTCATCCCAAATACCTTCAACATTTGAATAAATAACTAGTTTTCCACAGCTCATTGCTTGAAGAGTGACACTTTGACCTGATGGCTGCTGAGTATTTTTTGATGGAACAATTACAAAGTAGGCATTTCTATATAAATCTCTAATCTCATCATCAGTCAATTCTTGTCCTTTCCAAGTACCTTTAATAATTTCGATATTAGGCTTTTTTGTAGTTAACTGAAGAGCAGAAATAATTATAAGCTTAGGGTAGCTTTTTTTCCATGCATTAATTAATAGATTGAAATCACGTCTTGGATCATTCCCTATTGAAAGAACATACTTTGAAGAATTATCAACAACTTCAGATGGCGTCCAGTATTCTAAATCAACGCCAAATGGAATAAACTCAACAGTTGTCTTTAATTTTTGACCTACAAATAATGCCTCAGATTCTGATAAAGCACATAATTTAACTTCATCAGATAATAATAATTTATAAATCCATAATTTTAAAAAATTTGTATTACGATTTACTAAACCCATCGTTATATAAGTAACGATAGGTTTTAATTTATTAAATTTTTTTAAAAGCATTAAAGGATTACCTAGTCTTGCACTAGTTACAATAATTTGATCATATTTATCAAATTCTTTAGTATTATTCGTCTTAAAAACTAAATACCAAAGAAATCCAATAGGCAATCCAAATACTTTATCAAAATAAAAACTTAGACCTCTAACTAATTTATTTGTAGCTTTTTTATAGTCATTTGAATCTATTTCAATAATTTTAAAATCATGGCCATCTTTTACAAACTCTTTTCCACCATAAAACATCTCACTTGGGCCATTTTTTAAAAAGTTTCTCCCTAATCTCCCACCAGTAGACAAAAAAAGTATTTTTTTCTGAGAGTGATTCAATTATAAAACTCCTTTATAGCATCTGTTACCCTGGTAATTTGTTTATTAGTTATTTGACTCATTGAGGGAAGCCAAAGACCAGAACTACCTATATTAAATGAGACAGGATAATTTCCCTTTAATTTATATGCAGATTGCAGGTTAATTGGAGGATACATTGGACGAGTACCAATTTTTTTATCTTTTAAAAATTGCTGCAACTGATCTCGCTTTTCAACTAATATATCAATAAACCAAGGAGTTGTTGATAGTAAATCTTGATCAAAAAAAGAAACTTCCTCTACATTATGCAACTCGTTTTGATATTTTTTATATATCTCTTTTTTTCTTTTAACTCTAGACTCTAATTTACCCATTTGAGCAATTCCCACACATGCTTGGAGTTCAGTAAATTTAAAATTATATCCAATTTCATCATGAATATCGTTTCCACCTTCTGCCCTTCCAAAATCTTTCAATCGCCTCAATTTTCTAGCTACTTCACTTGAGTTAGTAATGAGCGCTCCACCTTGGCCAGTTGAAATAATCTTTGGGGCAGAGAAAGAAAAACTACCAACCAATCCAGCTGAACCAATGTGTCTTCCATCCTCATAAAAAGAGCCCAATGACTGAGCAGAATCTTCAATTAATATAAGATTATTATCTGAACATAATTTCTCAAAAGCATCAATACCAGCTTTTGGGTATCTTCCATTTGCAGAGACTAAAATTATTGCTTTAGTTTTAGATGAAATAGATTTTTTTACTAATTCAATATCTAAACACAGAGTTTCTGGTTCAATATCGACAAATACTGGAGAGGCTCCAAATAGTTTTATAGAATTTGGAGTAGCAATCATTGTATAGTTTGGAACTATTACTTCATCTCCTGCCTTAATGCCTGAGGCAATTGCTGCAAGTGTTAAACTGATAGTTCCATTATTTACAACCACACAATGTTTCGTACCAGTATAAGAAGCGATTAGTTTTTCAAAATGCTCAGTATGCTTGAATTCTGTAAGAAAACCATCTTCGTCCATATAATCACAAACAGCTTTCTTCTCCTCTTCACCGAACCAAGGTCGCATTTGCATTATAAATTCATCAATCATTTTTTAACTGACTCAACATTCAAACTGACAAGCAATCCATTTTCTTTATCAAGGTGAGGATAGTATGCTTGTGAATGATCATCATAATCTTTGTGAATAGTATCTTGCCACTTATACTTTTTAATTTCTGAAAAATTATTTTTGAGAAGTATTTCAGATAAACTTTTAAAATTATAAGTAGTTCTATGATAGATCGATTTATTACCTAATTTAGTAGAAATCTCCATTCTTCCATATAATGGCCCTAATATATCTTCAATATCGCCAGTTGCATTATATACCTTCAATAAACTATCAAAGTTAGGAACGGCAAGTCTAAGAACTCCATTTGGTTTTAATATTCGATACCACTCTTTAAGAGCAATTGATGCTTCAAACTTATCAAAATACTCAAAACTATGACTTGAATATATTAAAGATACAGAATTATCATCAAACATAGGTAAATTATCAATCCTAGACTGATAGTCAATATGGTCCATGTCACATAAATCTACATGAACAAAGCCAGGTATATTTCTATGCCAACAACCTAAATGTAATTTCATTTTTTAAATTTCTTTTTGTCAGTTGCTACATCAATAAATGGGCCATTTTTAGATTCGATGATTTGTGTATCATCTTTTAAAATTTCGTAGCCATGCCCACCATAACAAAATACAGCAAGGTCACCCTGGTATAAAATATATTCCTTAATAAATTCTTCAGATTCACTATATAAAAGCACTTTCACAGAGCCCTGCTTTACATAGATTGTTTCCTGCGTTCTAGTTGCAACCCTATCAAAATCTTTATGAATATGCGAGTCGAGCTTCTTACCTTTGTCATACCACCAAGATCCTACTTGAACAAATAATTCATCAGGAGTTATGAAATTTAAACCCTTGACCCAATCAGAATCTCTATAAATGATTGATATAATTTGTCCTTTATCTTTAATTGTTTCCACTTTATTTCCTATTTATCTCTTTCTGATAATATTGGATTATTAGAAATCCAATTAATACCAATTAGAGGGTCATTCCATTTCACTGAAAACTGTTCATCAGCATCAATATATTGTCCGTGATAGGCTAATTTATAATGATATAAAGCACTTTCACTGTTAACATAATATGCATTCCCCATACCAGGAGGAATTAGAATCATAATTGGGCTATCAGAATTAATTATAAAATCTTGCCATTTAAGATAGCTACTTGAATCTTTTCTTAAATCAACCACTACCTGTTGAATTTCCCCATAAACGCACGTAACTAACTTCCATGATTTAACATCACCATGGATTCCTCTGAGAACATTGTATTTAGATTTGGAAAATTTATCATGTTTAAAATGCAAATCATCAGAAATTATACTTTCAATATCATCTTGAATGAATGAAGACCATATAGACCCCCTAGAATCTTCTGAAACTGAGGGAGAAATGATCCAAACACCTTTAATAATCAAAGATTCTTGAATATCAAAACTTATTTTCACTCGCTGCCACCAAAGTCATCATTTTCAAGATCATATTTAACCATACAAGATACCAATTCTTTGAAAGAAATTTTCCTTTTCCAATTTAAAACTTTTTCTGCCTTTGAAGGGTCTCCCAATAGCAATTCAACCTCTGCAGGTCTAAAAAATAATGGATCTATTTCAACTAAGATTTTATTTGAACTAGCATCATATCCCTTCTCATTGATACCACTACCTTTCCATTTAATCTCAATATTAACCTCTTCGAAAGCTAGCTCCACAAACTCTCTTACAGTATGGCATTCACCAGTAGCAATTACAAGATCTTGTGGTTTTTCTTGTTGTAGCATTAACCATTGAGCATAAACATAATCTTTTGCATGGCCCCAATCTCTTTTAGCATCAAGGTTTCCCAGACTCAATATTTGTTGTCTTTTTTGGGAAATTCTAGCAACAGATTGAGTAATTTTTTTTGTAACAAATGTTCCCCCTCTTCTTGGAGACTCATGATTAAACAACAAACCATTACAAGCAAAAAGTCCATATGCCTCTCGATAATTAACAGTTATCCAGTAAGCATATAGTTTAGCAACTCCATAGGGAGATTTGGGATGAAAAGGTGTACTCTCATTTTGGGGTTCAGTACCTGGAATACCGCCAAATAGTTCAGATGTAGAAGCCTGATAATATTTACACTTTAAATTTGCTTCTCTAATAGCATCTAATAATCGAATAGTTCCGATAGCATCTACATCAGCAGTATATTCTGGAACGTCAAATGAGACAGCAACATGAGACTGGGCTCCTAAATTATAAATTTCGTCAGGTTGAATTTTTGTTAGTAATCTATTAAGGTTGCTTGAGTCTGATAGATCACCATAATAAGTCTTTAATTTTACATTATCAAGAATATGATCAATTCTTTTTGAAGTAAAAACGGATGATCGTCTTAAAATAGCATGTACTTCGTATCCTTTTTCTAAAAGTAACTCAGCTAAGTAAGACCCATCTTGTCCAGTAATACCGGTGAGAAAAGCTTTCTTCATAACTTCAATCCTTATATTCAATAAAAAAATTCAACAGCCTTTTAGCCGCATGGCCATAAGCAATTTCTTGAGCTTCTCGACACATCCCACCAATATGAGGAGTGATAATAACTTGCTCTGAAAGTAAAGAGTACTTTAATAAAGGACTATTTTTCCTATTTTTTATTTCATCAGCCAAAACATCTGTTGCAACTCTTGCTTCAGGGTTTTGCTTTAAAAAACTTACTAAATCTAGCTCATTAACCATATCGCCTCGTGCCGTATTTACAATTACAACATCCTTTTTCATTTCCTTAAAACAGGCCTTATCTATCATTCCTATAGTCTCTTCAGTGACGTGAACATGAATCGCAATTACATCAGATTTTTCTATTAAATGCCTTAAATTAGAAACTTGCTCAATATCCTTGTCATTGACCTTCTTATATGGATCATAAACCAATACATGTGAATCAAATGCCTTACAATATTTTGAGTACATGCTCCCTAATCTTCCATATCCTATTACACCAATGGTGAGAGAATTCATTTGTCGACCAATATACTTTTCATAATTCCATTCTCCATCTAGAACAGCCTTATGACCCCTAACAACATGCCTTAAACTAGCCAATGTTAAAGAAAATGCTAATTCAGCTGTAGAACTAATACGATTAATTACCTGTCTTTCTTCTGTCAATGAAAGTATTGGCAGCCCCAGTTTTTTTGCATACGATTTATCAATATGATTTGTTCCAGTTGAAGCTGTGCAGATAACTTTTATTTTTTTTGCCGCATTTAGAACATCCTCTCCTATAAATACTTTAGATTTATTTGGATTAGTATAGATTGCTTCATAATCACCAATAACTGAAATTACCTCTTCTGAAGAAGGATCATCCATATAGGTTACCTCACATATAGACTCGAGAATTTCTGGTACACCCTTAATGTGCCTAACTGGTGTTATTACTAATAATTTATAACTCATATTTTTTTACTAAGCATTAATTCGGCAATCATAAAATCAATTTCTGTATCTATATTTACTGCTCTTTCTGGAGGTAATATATATGGTCTACTATTATTAGAGCCATACCTTTTTCCTTCAATCATTAAGTAATCTCGCTTTAAGGCATAAATTGAACCACTTCTAATATATGCCTCTGGCTTTAAGTCTTGCCTTCTACTCTCAGGAATCTCTGGAATACAAAAGTCGGTAATTCTACCATCAATTATTTTTTTTATTCTAGCAGGATGATGATCTTCAAGCTGATGAACTGCGATGACTGAATCTGCTTTTGTTGATATCAGCTTTTTAATTGATGCATCTATATCTTCTACAGTCTTCATAGGATTTGTACACATTAACTCCACAACAAAGTCATACTTTATCCCCTCTTGCTTTTCAGCCCACTCAACAGCATGTTGCATAGCAGAAACTGAACTTGCCTCATCTGTACTATACTTACTTGGCCTTAAAAATGGAGATTCTGCACCACATTGAATTGAAACTCTTTGAATCTCTTCGTCATCTGTTGAGACGATGTAACGAGTTATAAACTTACTTTTTAGTGCCTCAGCTATCGTATAGCCAATGAGAGGGAGTCCAGCAATAGACTTAATATTTTTTTTAATAACAGACTTAGAACCACCACGAGCAAGTGTTAGGCCCAAAATACTAATATTTTTATTTTTTTTCATACTAAGAGTCTAATAGTTTTTTAATGATTTCTTGTGAGCCAACTTCACGCGAATTCAATGTAAATTGATAATTATCTATTGAAATAATAGCAATATCACTACCAACAATATTCCCTTTTCTTATTTCTTCTGAAGATATTGCACACCCTAAACCATACAAAGCACGCAAAATTGGTTCTCTATTAGATCGTGAATCCATTGATGAATCAATTTGAACAAAGCTACTATTTAGTTGCTTTTGCCAATAATGTGAGTAATCTTCAAAGCATGGAAAGACTGAACTAACGCCCATATATTGAAGTTTAGTTATTAAGTCTGTAAATAAATTCCTTGGCCTAAATGGATAATTATGATTCACATAAAGAATAACTTTTGGGAAAAAGTTTTTGGACTCAATATCTATTAATGATAAAGATAACAGCTTTTCAACATTATTAACGTTATTAAACTCACTCTTATTTCTATCAATCCATTGCGTTCCAGATATTTTGGATATATTTTCATCATATGAAGCTATATAAATTTCATTAACATATGAAGTTAGCTTTAATTCTTCAATGATATCTAAAAGAATTTTTAATTCTAAAGAATCTTGATCCATTTTTTCATTAACAAGCAGGACGGAAGCAACAGCTATATTTTCAGGTTTTAATGACTCTGGAAGGTCATCAATACTTTCTTGATCTAGTTTATCTAATATAGTAGCAATACCTTTTGCTCTATTTGATGAATTACCATGATGATGTAAGCCATGATAATGATAGACTGGCGCGTTTGGCTCGTAGATAATCTTATAACCAGCCTCAATGACTAACTTTCCCCAAATTCTGTCTTCTATATTGCTCACATCTTCATTAAAAGGGAACTCTTCCCAAACAGCTCTAGGCAACATACTATTTGCATTATGAAAAAAATAATCTTTTAACTGAACCTTCTTGTCTTGGCCAAATGTAATTAGAAGATCTCGTTTATCTGCATCACTAGTAAAAGATAATGGCAGTTGCCGGCCATAGACGCCAGCTATCTTGTCGTTGTTATTAAAATTATGATATAAATTTTTTAGCCAATTCTTGTCCTTAGGAATACAATGAGAGGAAATACATACAATATATTTCCCTAAAGAGGCGCGAATTCCATCATTTAATGCCTTACCCGGAAGAAATTTATCAATCTTAACTATACTAGATATAGGATGTCTTTTTGCTATTTCAACAGTGTAATCTGTACTATTATTATCAACCAAAACTACTTCAAAATTATCAAATTCCTGATCAAAAATTGCCTCCAAACAGTGCGATATCCATCTCTCTTCATTATAAGTTCTGATAATAATTGAGACTTCTATTGGACTAGAACTCATTCAAACATCTCAAAACTTAAGAGCTCATCAGCAGGAATATTTTTTAATGCCACCTTGCCAATAATCTTGAGTGCATCTTTTGCTGGAATACCAGTACCTGGATTTCGATATGAAACCATAGAAGTTGTCAGTTTAGTCCCCGCAGAGATATCTTTTAGTGAAGCCATCGAAACATGATATTTATGCCTTGTTATCCACTCAGTCTCACTAATTTTTTTTTCACCTGAACCTTTACTTTTTTCTACACCTCTAATATCTCTAACCATTGAAATAAAATCTTCTCGATTGAGAGACATTTTATGATCAAAACCTGTCATCCCATTATCAAGTGTATAGTGCCTTTCAATTGCAATGGCGCCCATTGAAACTGCTACCAATGTTGGTAAGTATCCTAATTCGTGCCCAGAATAACCCACAGGCAAATTAAACTCCTCCTTCAGAACATTAATCATGTTTAAATTACATTCACCAATTGGTGTTGGATATGCAGAAACGCAGTGTAGCAATAATAAAGGGGTCTTATTTTTTTCAAAGATACGAACTGCTGTATTAATCTCATCTAATTCAGCCATTCCAGTAGACATTATAGTTTGTTTTCCTGTTTTTGCTAAATACTCCAATAGCTCAATATTAGTTGCACTATGGCTAGCTAATTTATAAATATTAATACCTAATTCCTCAAGAAAATCGACTGCATCGGTGTCAAAAGCAGTACATAAAAAATCCATACCATTATCTTCAGTATATTTTTTAATAACCTTATATTGCTCCATATTAAATTCAAGATGTTCCCGAATTTGTCTGTAAGTGCTGCCAAATTCAGGAAATCTTTCATCTGGAGCATCTAATGTTGCTTTAACAGCCAGCTGATCAATTGTTCTTTTTTGAAATTTAACAGCATCGGCCCCTGCTTCAATTGCAACATCAATCAATTTTTTTGCAATCTCAACTGAACCATTATGGTTTAAACCAGCTTCAGCAATAACGTAACAGTGATTTTTTTTAAAGAATTTTTTTTTCATAAATATTTATCTAGTAATTTTAAATTTTGGTTTTAGTCATGAAGTATTTGACTAAATATGATTATAGTTAATTTTATTTATTTAATAGATAATTATCTAATACCCTTTAACTAATTATTTATAGCTCCTTACAAGCATATATAGTATTATTCGCTAATTGGTAAAAAAATTATTCAAATAAAATTACTTTAAAACAATTATCCAATTATTAATGAAATGAAATACAGCAAAATAGATTTTAATAAAAAAACAATACTAATAACTGGTGGCGCTGGTTTTATTGGAAGCAATCTTGCATTTTATTTCCAAAAAAATTATCCAAAATCATCTATCGTAATTTTTGATATTTTTCGAAGTGATGCTATTTTTTCTAATGGTAATCTTAAAAGCTTTGGGCACTATAAAAATTTAGTTGGATTTAAAGGTGATGTTATTTGTGGAAATATTAATAGTAAAGATGATTTAAGTCTGCTTAATGACTATAAATTTGATTTTATATTTCATAATGCTGCTATCTCAGATACTCGAGTATATGATCAAGAGCTAATTATACGAACAAATGTAAATTCATTTTATGATTTATTAGAGCTATCAAAAAGAAATAACTCTCAGATGATATATGCCAGTTCTGCTGCTGTCTATGGTAGCCTTCCATCACCACAAATTGTTGGAACTGAAGGTCCAGAAAATCCATATGGTTTCAGTAAATATATGATGGATCAAATAGCTTTTAACTTTTCAAAAAATAATCCAAGCCTATCAATTATTGGCTTAAGGTATTTCAATGTTTATGGTCATGGTGAATATTTTAAAAGCAAGACATCTTCATTAGTTATTCAACTGGGTCATCAAATATTAGATGGTAAAGCGCCAACTTTATTTGAAGGGTCAGATAAGATATTTAGAGACTTTATTTATATTGAAGATGTAGTTCAATCAAATATCAAAGCATGTGACTTTAATATAAATGGCATCTTCAATGTGGGTAATGGAATCTCAAGAAGTTTTCAAGATATTGCCAATATTCTTCAAAAGGAAATGGGTACAAATTTAGGAACTAATTATATTTCTAATCCCTATAATGGTTACCAGCTAGATACAAAAGCTGATATTAGTGCTACTTCAGAACAACTCATGTTTAAACCTAACTTTTCATTAGAAGAGGGCATTTGCGACTATCTGCCAGAGATAAAAAAACTTCATAATCAAGATACTTTATGATTGAAATAAAATCTGATAAAACTCCCAAACTTTTAGTTATTGGAGATTTAATGATAGATAAGTATTTATG
>Ga0075444_10002199_pt1 | contig 11780 bp, 11 predicted proteins | sample CoawatmetaG01DNA_FD_76836 | JGI IMG/M metagenome (GOLD analysis project Ga0075444, IMG submission 76836) | Marine microbial communities from the West Antarctic Peninsula - Coastal water metaG017-DNA | ecosystem: Environmental > Aquatic > Marine > Coastal | place: Atlantic Ocean: West Antarctic... | reverse complement strand
TCTAACATACCATTTCTTACGTATAGAGATATGCCAGCAAGACCACTCAGGGACGATATTAAAACTGGAAGAACTAAATGCTTTAGAAGGTCTATAAATTGACCAAAACCACTAAGGTTTTGAAAGCCTGGACTATGAAGTCCAGATATAGGAAGCCATTGATTACTAACCCCAGTCCAATACATCAATAAAAGTGCTAGCCAAAAACCGGGAATTGCAAAGCCAATAAAAACAAATAAAGTTATCGATCTATCAACCCAAGTATTTTGTCGAACTGCAGAAAGAGTCCCTAAAACAATAGAAATAGAAAAAATTATAAAAATTCCCAAGAGATTGATCATTAGGGTGATTGGGAGTGATTCTTGTATTAAACCTTTAGTTATGTTGCCAGACTTGTCTTTTCGCTCCCATAATACTGGTTTTTGATGTGAGGCAAATGAGTTGCCAAAATCAAGTTGAGCGATTCTCTTCACCCATAACCCGTATTGAATAATTACCGGCTTATCAAGATTATAAAGTTCTCTTAATTTTTGCCTGGATTCCTCAGAAGCTTTGGGATTAAAAGAGGCTTCGCTGGAAGTTACATCACCGGGTGCAAGATGCATGATAAAAAATGATATTAAGCTTATACCAATTAACATTGGTATCATCCATAAGATTCTTTTAATTAGGTATGAAAGCATTATTGCTCCAAAATTTCATTTCTACGAAGGGATGTTGGAATATACCATTCGTAATTATTATGATAAATTCCAGCAGGAGGGGCGGGCTTCTTAATTCCTTTTACTCTTTTATGAACCGCACTCAATCCATAGCCTGCATACAGATAAACTATTGGGGAATCTTCTAGTAGGTGCATTGAGAATTCATGGTAGATTTTTTCACGCTTAAGCGGGTTTAATTCTTTTCGGCCTAATTCAAGCAACTGATCAACAGTTTTGTTTGAGTAACCAAGAAAATTAAACTGACCTGGTCCTTGCTGTGAAGAATGCCAAATATTATATTGATCTGGATCAAGAGATAAGCTCCACCCAAGAACCACAACATCAAAATCCCCTGTTTTTATAAATCTATTCACAAAGCTAGCCCATTCTATTACTCTGATTGAAACCTTTACACCAATCTCTTGCAATCTTCTTTGAATTAAAACTGCTGTCATTTCTCTTTGTTTGTTTTGGTTTGTGATGATTTCAAATTTTAGAGGTTTTCCATCTTTTGTAAGTGAGCCATTTTTATCTTTTACATAACCAGCATTCGCTAGCAATTTTAGGGCTTTTGATGGGTTGTAGGGGTACGGGCTTAGATTTGGATTATTCCATCTTGTACCAGGCTTATAAGGGCTAGAAATTGCTTCCCCTAAGCCTAAAAGAACTCCTTTTATAACCTCATCTTTATCAATTGCATAATTAAGAGCCTGCCTAACTCTAATATCATTAAATGGGGCTTTTTTAAGATTGAAGCCAAGATATGTATATCCATTTCCTAATTCTTTATAAAGGGCAATTTTTTGTTGCAAGTCTTTTCTTGCTGGAAATACTCGTTGGTATTGAATTGGATTTATATTCATTAAGTCAATATTATCAGCGGTAAGCTCTAAGAATTGTGATGATGTATCAGGAATTATTCTTGAAATCAATTTTTCTACTAAAGGAGCCCCCGAAACACTTTTATCGTTAGCCTTAAGGGTTAATTGTTGCCCGCTTATCCAATCATCCAGTTTGTAATAGTTTGATCCTGTTGGCCTTCGTGAAAAAAAAGTATTATTGATATCTTCATCTTTTAAAATATGTTTGGGGAGAATGTGTAGTGAGGTCCAGGTATCAAGTGCTGGCGCATAACTACTCTCATAAGTGACTTTAAAAGTTAAAGGATCGGGGGTAGAGGCCTTTTTAACAAGCTGATAATCTGAGGCATAAGGTGTTCTAGTGTCGGGATTGGTTATTAATTTCCAAGTGAATAATACATCGGCACTTGTAAGTGGTCTTCCATCAGCCCATTGAAGTCCTTTTTTTAATTTAAAGCTGATTGTTTTTTGGTTATTTGAGATTTCCCAACTTTCTGCTAAATCAGGAGCATAATTTAAATTTTCATCGTATTTAAGTAAGGAGTTAAATATATTTCCAGCTATCGCAGATGAGGCTGAATCACCAGCAATCATAGCAATAAGATTGCTTGGTTCTCCAGCCATAGCATTGACGAGGCTTCCACCAGAAATTTTTTTAAATTCTTCATTATAATCAATTACTTTAGAAGTATCATTAGAGCAATTTAGTAGAAATATTGATGAGATAAAAATAACAATAAGGTTTGAAGATAAGAATTTTTTTTTCATATGCACATAAATTATTTAGGAATATCTAAAGTATCACCTATGATTATTTTATCCGACCGTAGTTCATTAAATTCCTTGATATCTTTAACTGAAATATTATATTTGTCGGATATATGACTTAAAGTTTGACCAGGTGAAACTTTATGTGTAATTATTGATGAGTAATTATACAATTCATTAACATTGCTTGGGAAGTAAGTGGTTATCGCATCTTTATTTGGTATTAGAATGGTACTATTCCTTCTGAATGACTTTCTTCGCTCTAAGCGATTAACTTGAATCAAAATTTTTCTATCAATCCCAAATTTTTTAGCAACTTGCGCAACACTTTCTTTCTTTTTTGGATTATATGAATCCCAGTTAGACAAGGGTTTATCGTAACTATGAAGATTATAATTAAATATATGGATGTTTTGATAGGGTAAGTTTATTTTTTGAGGTATGTTTTTTACGTTTATGACAGGTCTTTTATGTTGCGGGTTTAGCATCCTAAATTCTTCAATTGATATCTCTGCAAGTCTTGCAATAAGTTGGGTGTCAATATTTTGATCAACTTTAACAACCTCAAAATATGGTTGGTTTATAATTTTAGGTAAGTCTAATCCATATTTTTTTGGGTTACTTATAATATTTTTTATAGCAAAAAGTTTTGGTACATAGTTTTTTGTTTCTCTTGGCAATCTGAGGCTGTAATAACCTGTTGGCTTTTTATTTCTTTTATTTCTTTTTATTGCTCTACCCACTCTTCCTTCACCAGCATTATATGAGGCAAGAGCTAACTCCCATGTTCCAAATTCTTTGTGCAGCTTTTCTAAATAATTTAAAGCGGCATTTGTTGCCTCCATCACAGTTCTTCTATTGTCAACCCACCAATTCTGCTTTAATCCATAAATTTTTCCTGTAGATGGAATAAATTGCCACATACCCGCTGCTTTTTGTCTCGAAGTTGCTATTGGGTTATATGCGCTTTCGATCATTGGTAAGAGAGCTATTTCCATAGGCATATTTCTTTTTTCAACTTCACCAACAACATAAAATAAATATTTTTCGCTTCTCTCAAGCATTCTTTGAACATATTCTGGCCTACTTGAGTACCATTTTTCAAAGTTTCGAATTCTACGGCTAGGCCTTTCTTTCATTTTATAACCGTTATTAATTCTAGGCCAAATACTATATTTATAGCTATTGCTAACTACACTATTTTTTTCTTGGCCAATAACTGTTATTTTTTGTCCTAATGCATTTGTTTCAGATTGGATATTTGTTGTTATTGAAAAAAAGAGGCCAAATATTAAAGCTTTTAATAAAGTTCCGTTCTTAAAATTCATCTTTTCTCTTTCTAATTAATTTAAACTCTTCAGCTGTTTTAGCTCTCAAAAAAGGATTTGTTTCCAACTCTTCTTTGAGTAATGATGGGATTGTAATTTTTAAATGCCTCACTCTATTGTACCGGTCAATCAACTTATTATTTTCTTTATCTAATGTTAGCGCAAATCGAATATTTTTTTTAGTATATTCATGTGCGCAGTATACTTTTGTCTTAGGGTTAAGCGACGATATTTTTGATAATGATTGGAACATTTCTTTGTAGCTACCTTCAAATAATTTACCACAACCACATGCGAATAGAGTATCTCCACAAAACAAATGATTCTTGTCAACATATACTATATGGTCTAACGTATGCCCGGGTGTCTCTATAACACTAAGCTCAACTTTTGTTCCAAGTATTGAAATGACGTCACCTTCTTTTATAATTTTATATTTAAATTTAAACTCAGTATTTTTTGGACCAAAAACTTTAACACTAGGGTAGTTATTGATTAACCCCTCAACTCCTCCAGTATGGTCATAATGCTTGTGCGTAATCAAAATTGCTACTAAGTTAATATTTTTCTTCTTTAACTCTTTCAATACTGGTTCAGCATCTCCAGGGTCTACAATTATACCGTTAAGCTTTTCTTGAATTACCCAAATGTAGTTATCCTTAAATGCCTTAATCGGAAATATATTTATATTATTATTCTGAGGTAGAGTGGAATACATGTTTAACTTAATTTTACATTGTTTTTATGTTATTTTTAAATTATGAATTGGTTTAAATCAAAAACTGCGAAAAAGCTTATCGAACAAGAAAAAATAATTGTTAATAAATTTATTGAGGATAAATTTGGTTATTTTGCACTTCAAATAGGCGGATACTTTACAAATTTTTTAGAGCACTCTCGAATTACCAAGCATCTTTTTAACGAAGGAATTCTAAAGAATATTAGTTTTGATGAAGCCTCTTTACCAATTTCAAACGAATCAATTGATTTAATTATTTGCCCTCATTTTATCGAGCAAGGATATAATAAAAATATATTTGATGAATTTTTTCGTATCATAATACCTGAGGGACATTTAATAATTATTTCTTTTAATCCTTATAGCTTTGCAGGAATAAAGAATTTTTTCTCTTTTAGTATGCAGTTTCCTTGGAATTCTAAATTTATTAGTATGTCCGTGATTCAAGAACAATTAGAAGAATCGGGTTTTTCTATTTCCGAAGCTAAAATTTCAAATTACCAACCTATTTTTTCTGATGATATATATTTTTTTAATAGTAATTTTGAAAGTATCGGAAATCGTTGGTTACCACTTTTAGGTAATGTGTTTTTTATAGTTGCACAAAAAAAGGTTGCAAGCCTAACTCCTATTAAGCCAAAGTGGAAGAATATAAAAAAAATAACAATCTTAAAGGAAGAATAACTTTACTATGATCAAAATCTATACAGACGGTGCGTGCAAAGGAAATCCTGGTCCTGGTGGATGGGGAGCTTTGATTATTGAAGGTAATACCAAAAATGAAATATTTGGTGGTCAAGCTAATACAACAAATAATAGAATGGAGATTCTGGCAGTAATTATGGCGTTAAAAGCTATAAATACCAAAAGTGAAATAACAGTTTTTACAGATTCTACTTATGTACAAAAAGGAATTAGTGAGTGGATTGGTAAATGGAAGATTAACGGTTGGAAAACAAGTAATAAAAAAGAAGTTAAGAATAAAGACTTGTGGATTCAATTAGACAATTTAACTGCACAATTAAAAATAAACTGGGTCTGGGTAAAAGGCCATTCCGGTCACCCAGAAAATGATAGAGCGGATTATTTAGCAAATCAAGGTGTTGTTATGAATGGGGCTTCGTCATGAGGCAAATATTCTTAGATACTGAGACGACTGGTCTAGACCCAAATCAAGGACATAGAATTATTGAAATTGCTGCAGTTGAGATGAATAATCGACAATTAACAACAAATTATTACCATTCATATTTAAATCCTGGAAGAAATATAGATCCAGCTGCACAAGAGGTGCATGGTATAACTTTAGACTTTCTTAAAGATAAACCCACTTTTAAAGATATTGCAGCTGATTTTCTTAATTTTATTAAGGATTCGGAAATTATTATTCATAATGCACCTTTTGATGTTGGATTTCTTAATATGGAGTTAGGAAGGATAAGTTTTGATGAGTTAGTGATGCATTCAGTTTCAATTTTTGACTCATTAAAGCTCGCCAAAGAAATTAGGCCTGGCCAAAGAAATAATTTAGATGCTCTATGCAGGTCTTACAATATTGATAACACCTCAAGAAGTTTTCATGGTGCACTTCTAGATGCTCAATTACTTGGAGATGTTTATATAGCTATGACAAGAGGCCAAGAGGCATTTTCAATAGATTTTGCTCAAAGCTCTCACAACATAAACCTAGAAGACGTTAATCAAGACAACCTTGTTGTTACGAATCCTAACAATAACGAATTACAGGCACATAATAACTTTATATTAAGCCTAAAGACTCCAGATAATTAATAACAATTTAATATGCATCAGCCCAATTATTAGGCGTTTCATAAAGTCTAACTTTGAATGGTTTAATTAGCGAACCAAACTCCTTATCAAAACAAATTTTTAATTTTTCCATAGCTACTAAAGCCATATTTTCAGCAGTTGGAACTAATGGAAAAACTATAGTTTTATGATCGTCTAGTGATTCTAAAAATTTAAGAACCACAGTATCATCCCTGTAAACTATAAATGAATGATCCCATTCTTCTACAATAGTTTTTTTTATTAACTCTTTTGCATCCTTAAAGTCCATGACCATTCCAAAATCTGAGTTTGATTCATCGGAAACAACCCCACCTTTAATAGTTACCTCAATAGCATATCTATGACCATGTAAATTTTTACAAGAGCTTTTATGGTGAGGTATTCTATGTCCAGCATCGAATTCTAATTTTGTGGTAATTTCCATTTAAATCTTATCTATAGTATTTATTCTCTCGAGTGCAGGGGGGTGAGAGTCATAAAAATTTGAATGAAGAGGGTCTGGCGTTAACGTTGAGGCATTATCCCTATATAATTTTATTAGTGAAAGTTTTAAATCTTTACGATTGGCATACTTACAGGCATACTCATCAGCTTCAAATTCATTTTTTCTTGAATAATATGCGATTAAAGGTCTAATAAAAAAAATAAAAAGAGGTGAGACCAGTAAGAATAGTAATAATCCATTTGCATCGCTCTGAATAACGCCTAATGACTCATAAAACCATGGACTATCTTTTAAGATCCCAAGCACGTATAGACCTATAAAGCTAATAACAAACATCAAGACGATTCTTTTTTTAACATGATTATGGTGAAAGTGTCCCAATTCATGTGCTAAGACAGCCTCAACCTCTTTATGGGAAAGCTTTTCAAGAAGGGTGTCAAAGAATACTATTCTTTTAGACTTCCCAAGCCCTGTAAAATAAGCATTGCCATGGTTGCTTCTTAGCGACCCATTCATCACGAAAAGCCCATCTGACTTAAAACCACATTTTAAAAGTAATTTTTCAATTTTAGTTTTTAACTTTACATCTTTAAGCGGCAAGAATTTATTAAAAAAAGGCGCAATATAAGTTGGATAAAGGGTGAGCATTAAGAAATTAAAAATAGAAATGAATGCCCATAGCCACAGCCACCACAAGTCACCTAGGTTAGAAATGATCCATAACGAAATTAAGAGTACAGGGATGCCAATTACCAAGCTTAGAATGGATTGTTTAATCAAATCTGTTATGAATATTCGAGAGGTCATTCGATTGAAGCCAAATTTTTCATCAATATTAAAAGTTTTATAAATACTAAGGGGAAGATCAACTAATGCTGATATCAGCATCACTGATATAATTACCATTGAACCAATAACTAATTCGTTATTAATTAGATTGCTAAAAGTATTGCTGAGTATGTTTATAACGCCACCCAAAGTAAGTAGATATAAAAATATAGCTTGAATAAATAAATCAATTACTCCAATATTAGACTTTGCGATAGTATAATCTGCTGCTTTTCTATGATCTAATATTGAAATTGTTTTAGAAAAAGCATTTGGAACCCTTTTTTTATTTTTATGAATATGAGCTATATGTCTTTTTGTAAGCCATACTTGGAATATTGTTGTTGTAATTAATAAAAATATAAATAAATAATAGAAAGTAAGTAACATAATGTGTGATGTAGGTTAAAAACAGTATTGTGAAGTAAAAGCTTAATAAAAGTAAGTTGAATATCAAATTAATATAAAATTTTAATGGAAATCATGATGAGCAAAAGTAATGACAATTTAATATGGCTGGATATGGAGATGAGCGGTCTAAATTCTGAAACGGATAAAATTCTTGAGATTGCAGTAATCATAACGGATCCTTTTTTGAAAATCTTAGCCGAAGGCCCGGTTCTAGTTTTAAATCAATCCAATGATGTTTTAGGAAAAATGGATTCATGGAATCAATCAACTCATGGAAAATCTGGCTTAATAGAAAAAGTTAAAAATTCAAAGACTAACGAAGAGGGTGCTACTCATCAATTATTAGAATTCATTAGGGAGTATGTAGGAAAAAATAAATCTCCTATGTGTGGAAATTCTATATGTCAGGATAGAAGATTTATGGCAAAGTATATGCCAGACTTAGAATCTTACTTTCATTACCGTAATCTTGATGTAAGTGTTTTTAAAGAATTAGCAAAAAGATGGAAGCCAGAGTTAATAAATGGATTTAAGAAAAAAGGAAAGCATGAGGCATTAGCAGACATTTTAGAGTCCATCGAAGAATTAAAGTATTATCGCGAACACTTTATTAAAGTCTAGGCGCATGTTTAATTTTACATTTACAAATTTTTTGATAGTTGGTTTTGCTGCAGCAATTGGTGCTTGGTTAAGATGGGGAATAGGCTATCTTTTTTATGTTTTATACCCAGGACCCCCACTCGGAAGTCTTGCTGTTAATTTATTAGGTGGGTTTTTAATGGGTATGTCTATTGCATATTTCCAAGCCACAACTACAACTATAAGTGAAGAGTTGAAGTTATTTATCAATATTGGGTTTTTAGGCGGCCTAACAACTTTTTCTGCTTACACCTCGGATATATTTTCTTTTTTACAAAAAGGAGAGGTGCAAACAAGTTTTTTGTTCCTAGTAAGCCATGTATTTGGCGCATTAATAATGGCTTATATTGGTTGGTATATCCTTATTTTTTTGACTGACTAGGCTTCTTTGCCGGGCTAGGCTTCTTTGCCGGGCTAGGCTTCTTTGCCGGGCTAGGCTTCTTTGCCGGGCTAGGCTTCTTTGGTTTTGTTACCTTTTTTGTTTCAACCATAACTAGCTTTGTACTTTCAGCCTCTTTTTTTGGTTTACTCTGCCAAGAAGCAATTTTTTTAGTTTTTACTTTCTTCTCTTCTGGAAGCTTTGACTTAGGAGTTGAAGTTTTTATAGGTAATTTGGTCTCTACAAGCTTAAGGCCAACTTTGGTCAGGTCTAATTTCTCTAATTTCTCTACTTTTCTTTTTGGTTTAGCTTTAGTTTCAGTTGTAACCACTGGTTTAGCTTTAGTTTCAGTTGTAACCACTGGTTTAGCTTCTTTTTGTGAGCCAACTACGTTAATTGCAGGAATATTTTCTTTTTTTACTCCAGCTGCCTGCGTTTTATTTTGACTCTCATTCTTCTGTTCGTTGTGGTTAGTTTTTCCGGCATTTAAATTGTTTCTATTTCTATTATTGTTGTTTCTATTTCTATTATTGTTGTTTCTTCTTCTATTATTATTATTTGATTCTTGAGCGGTTTTGATCTCCTCAGTAGTTTTGATCTTCTCAGTGGGTTCTTCTATTTGCTCCTCTACCACCTCTTCATTTGTCGTACCAATTAAATCTTTAAAAAATCCAAAAATAGTTTTATTATTTTTAGATTTAGCATTTCTTTTCGAAGGAACAATAGCTTTTACAACAGGCTCTAATCTGTCTTTTTGATTTTGTTCATCTTCATCATTAGTCTGAATTGTTTCCAGTGGCGGCTCAACAGGTTTGTAACTAGCTTTACTCGTTTTTTGTGAAGATCTTTCGAGATTATATTTAGGAATTTCATAGTATCTGTTTGGAATGATAATGATTTCGTTATTCGTTTTGGCTTCAATACTTGCTATATCTTTTCTTTTTTCATTCAGGAGCAGGGTTGCTACTTCAATCGGTATCTGAACCGTAATAATTTGGTTTGTATCCTTATTGGCTTCTTCTTGAATCATTCTAAGTATGTATAACGATGTTGATTGAATGTCTCTTACCCTTCCTGTTCCTTGGCATCTTGGACATACTCCATTGACTGCTTCCCCTATACTGGGTTTAAGTCTCTGTCTCGATAATTCTAACAAGCCAAACCTTGATATTCTGCTTGTTTGTATTCTTGCTTTATCAAGCTTTAATGCGTCTCTAATTCTGTTTTCAACTTCTTTTTGATTTTTTAAATTTTCCATGTCAATAAAATCAATTACTATTAGCCCGCCAATATCTCTTAAGCGCAATTGTTTTGCCACTTCATCAGCAGCTTCGAGGTTAGTACTTAAAGCAGTATTCTCAATACTTCTTCCTTTAGTCGAGCGGCTTGAATTAACATCAACAGAAACTAATGCTTCTGTATGGTCAATAACAAGTTCACCCCCTGATGGAAGTCTTACCTCCCTAAGGAAAGCTGATTCAATTTGATTTTCAATACCATATTTAGTAAATAAAGAAATTTCATCTTCATAAAATTTAACTCGATCTGCATATGCAGGCATCACATGGCTAATAAATTGGTGGGCTTGATCAAAAATTTCTTTTTTATCAATAAGAATCTCTTCAATATCTTCATGGAAGTAGTCTCGAATAGCCCTTACGACTAAGTTACTCTCTTGATAAATAAGGAATGGAGCTGGCTGTGCATCTGCGGCACCCGCAATAGCATCATAAAGTTGTGTTAAATAATCTAAATCCCACTGAATTTCTTCTAATGTGGCACCAATACCGGCCGTTCTTCCTATTACACTCATACCTTTTTTAACTTTTACTTGTGAAAGTATTTCTTTGAATTCGAACCTTTCTTCCCCCTCAACTCTTCTAGATATTCCACCACCACCATTATTATTTGGCATTAAGACAATATATCTTCCAGCTAATGATAAGTACGATGTGAGTGCAGCACCTTTATTGCCTCGTTCTTCCTTGCTAACTTGAATAATAAGCTCTTGACCTTCTGCTATGACATCTTTAATCGATATATCTTTTTTTCTAGTTTTTTTAGAATAAAATTCAGGAGCTATTTCTTTGAATGGTAAGAAGCCATGACGGTCTACACCATAATTAACGAAAGCAGCCTCTAACGAAGGCTCAACTCTGGTTACAACTGCTTTATATATGTTACTTTTTCTTTGTTCTTTGTTACCTCTTTCGAAATCTAAATCTTCTAGCTTATCTTCGTTTATTGTTGCAACACGAAGTTCATCTGACTGGGTAGCATTAAAAAGCATGCGTTTCATTACAATTTCTCCATTTAGTTTTATATGAAGATTTTAATGTAAAGAATTTCTTATTTTGAATTTTTAAGAACCATAATTGCACTAAAGCACTAGGCCATTGCACAGCTTTTATAATTATTACTTTAGCCTTTACTATGATTACATCAATTTAAATATATATATTTATATCTAGTTAAATTATTCTTAAATTCTTTTTTCTTAAATTCTTTTAAAATCTTTTATATTATTTCTGCTTCTTATCTTTTTGGTGAGCAGACCTAACCTCGAATTCTTTGTACATGTATAATTCAGAACTGTTTTTCTCTTTAGACTTGTAAAGATATCTGAACCGAATGAGTATATGTGATAAATGATTAAAAGAAAACAATAAAATGGTAAGCCATATAAAAAATAAAGTCACTTATGAAGTTGTAGATGAGTCTAGTGAAGGCCAAAAAATTGATAATTTTTTAATAAAATTTCTAAAAAATGTACCAAAAAGTCATATATATAAAATCTTAAGAAGTGGGCAAGTTAGAGTTAATAAAAAAAGAGTAAGAACAGCTTTCAAACTATCATTAAACGATTC
>Ga0075444_10002195_pt1 | contig 11791 bp, 9 predicted proteins | sample CoawatmetaG01DNA_FD_76836 | JGI IMG/M metagenome (GOLD analysis project Ga0075444, IMG submission 76836) | Marine microbial communities from the West Antarctic Peninsula - Coastal water metaG017-DNA | ecosystem: Environmental > Aquatic > Marine > Coastal | place: Atlantic Ocean: West Antarctic... | reverse complement strand
CAAGGATTCTCTGGTAATGTCGCTTAAGCAGTTTGTTAATAATAAACCAGAGTGGGATGCGTTTCTAGTTGAACTAGACGAGTGCATCTCACAACAACACAAGAGTGCTGAAACAGTGTCTGATCCTATTGAGCTATACCGTGCTCAGGGAAAGATAGCAGCATACCGCAACCTGAAGTACTTAAGGGATAAAGTTAATGGCTAATAGTGAAGATCAAATGTCTACACTCTTTGAAGAGGGTGGCATCGCTGATGAGGGTATGGACACTGATCCTGTGTCAGGTAATGAAGTACCTCCAGGGTCTCTACCAGAAGAAGTACGTGACGATGTTCCTGCTATGTTGAGTGAAGGTGAGTACGTTGTACCTGCTGATGTACTACGTTTCTATGGTGTTAAGTTCTTTGAAGACCTTCGCAGTGAAGCTAAGATGGGTCTTGCAGAGATGGACTCTAATGGACGTATTGGTGGTGAGCCTGTAGGTGTTGCACAGGATGATCTGCCGTTCTCTGATGAAGAGCTTGCAGTTATGGATATGCCAGAAGCAGAGCCAGTAGCTGCTGCCAAGGGTGGTCTTATGGGCTTCCAAGATGGCGGTCTTAACGTTCCTGCTTACATCAAGGAGCCAGACTTGTCCTTCTTAGGTGGTAACGCATCTACCGCTTCTTCTGGCGGCTTAGAATATCGCTCGTATGTTAACGATGCAGGTATGACTATCTCTATTCCTTTCTTTGATGGTGCACCTATGGGTATGATTCCTCCAGGTTATCTCCCAGAAGGTGAGGCTCCTGTACAAGAAGAAGAAGAACAAGACACTCCATCTCGTAGTGATGATGATTATGGTCCTGATCCAGAGCCAATTCCAGAAGCAACCCCTGTCAGTGAAATGGATGACGATCAGCTTTCTAGGGCCGCTAAGGGGTTAAGTCTTGCAGGTAAAATCGGTTCTGTAGTTCTTGGACCATTAGGGGGTGTCGCACTCAGTACAGTGACAACATCACGATTCAATGACATACGGGCAGAGTTGATAGACAGAGGAATTGAGACTGAAGAAAGTGCTCAAGATTACAAAGGTAGTATCTTTGGCGGTCAAGGTGATATGTATGACAACCTAACTGACACAGATGGCAGCGGTGATGTTAACTTTGGTGATACTTGGTTGGGTGACCTACTAGGCTTTGATGGTGCAGCTGGCATAAAAGAAGGTAATGCAGGATTAGGAGCTTCATTTAAAGGTGCTCGTAGAGGGGATGATACTGGGGACAGCACAGGTAGTGTATCTGATGGTGATGGACCGACTATTAAGAAAACTGCTGAGACTAAGAGTAATACTCAGGCTGCAGATGTTCGAGCAAGCGAGGCTAAAGCTAGTGGCACTGCACCTACTGGGCGGTCCACGATGGGGTCTGATGGTGCTAAGAAAGAGACCTACGCCTCTAAGGTACAACGTGGCGGTGGTTTTTCTAAGGGTGGTTCCGTAGACAAGAAGAAATCTAAGAAAGGTTTAGGGAGCAAGTAAGCCCTAAACTACCTAAACAACAATAATAATAAGGCTACCCAGCAATAATGCTGGCCCCATATAAAGGACTATAACATGTCAGAAGCACAAACCATTCAAACGGACTCCGTATCACATAAACGTAATCTCTCTCGTATTGCACGGGACGAGGCAGAGCTAAAGGCTCTAATGCAAGGACAGGGGGTAGACTCTGATGAACAACAAGAAGAAGACACCCCGCAGGAGGAACTTGATAGCTCACAGTCTGGAAGACCCCAAGTTCAGGCAGAGGGTGATACCGAACAAAAAGAAGAACCCAAAGCTGAAGCACAAAAAGCTGACACTGAGCTAAGCAGTGAAGAGAAGAACTTCAAGAAACGCTATGGTGATCTACGCCGACATGTACAAGACAAAGAGCAGGAATGGAAAGACAAGTTCGAAAAGCTAGAAGGGCAACTTAGCTCTGCAGCTAAAAATGAACTTGTCTTACCTAAGTCTGAACAGGACATTGATGCTTGGGCTAAGAAATACCCTGACGTAGCTGGTATTGTTGAGGCTATTGCTGACAAGAAAGCACAGGAACGCTCTGCTGATCTAGATGGACGCCTTAAGGAGATTGAAGAATTACGGACTGCAGCTAAGCGAGAAAAAGTTGAAGCTGAATTATACTCTCTTCACCCCGACTTTAATAATATCCGTAAGGATGACGTATTCCATGACTGGGCAGAGTCACAACCTAAGTGGGTTCAGGATGCTCTGTACGAAAACACAGATGATGCTAAGTCTGTAGCTCGTGTTATTGATCTCTATAAGGGTGACAAGGGCATTAAACCTACACGAAAGAATAGTGAAGATAGAGGTGCAGCATCCTCCGTATCAACAAAACGTACTGTTTCTCCTAACCAAGAAGGCTCCGCAGATTATCTTCGTGAGTCTCAGGTTGCTAAGATGTCTCTCAAAGAGTATGAGAAACGTATGGACGAGATTACCGAAGCCCAGCGCAATGGTAAGTTTATTTACGATATGTCAAAGAAATAGATTGACAAAGGTCTAGTCGTAAGTAAAACTATAGGCATATACACCGTTAGGAATCAACTACGTGTATATGCTTTTAACTAAGCACTCCCACATTAAAGAACTACCTCAGAATATAGGCCCAGCGCATAACGGATGGCAATCCTGATAGCAATGCTGACTACCCTAATACGAAGAGCCTCTTTCAAGTGGATATGTAGTGTCTACCCCTAAGCCACATATATCTTGAAAGGATTACACAATGGCTATTACTTCCGCATCAGGTGGGTTTAACGGGAACTTCTCCCCAATCATCTACTCAAAACAGGCACAGATTGCTCTACGTAAATCTGCTGTTACTAACGCAATCACTAACAACTCTTACTTTGGTGACATTGCGAACCAAGGCGACACAGTTCGCATTCAAAAAGAGCCAGACGTAACAGTCAACGCTCTTCAGCGTCACACAGGTATCTCAGTAGAGAAACTTGATGACTCTGACTTCTCGTTGACCATTGATAAAGCTAACTACTTTGCTTTCAAGATGGATGACATTGAAGAGCAGTTCTCAAATGTAGACTTCACCAGCTTGGCTGCTGATCGTGCTGCATATAAGATGGCTGACGCTATGGACACAGATGTTCTTGCATACCTAACAGGCCACAATGCTGATGGTACTAAGATCTCTGCTTCTTCTGGTGACAAGCAAACTGCTTTGACTGCAACTGGTGAATACATCACTGCTAACCACTTGGACGCAACTGACTTCGGTTCTTTGGGTTCTGCTGACTCTGCATCAACTGCTTATGCTGCAGGCGACTCCATTCCACTTGCACCACGTCTTCCAGGCGCAACAGCGTTGTCTACAGCGACTGTTTCACCTTTGACAGTGATTGCTCGTATGGCTCGTCAAATGGATACAGCTAACGTTGAGTCTCGTGGACGCTGGATCGTGCTTGACCCGGTATTCATTGAGATGCTTAAAGACGAAGATTCTCGTGTCTTGAATGCTGACTTCGGTGGTACAGGCTTGATGAATGGTTTGGTCTTGAGCAACTTGCACGGCTTCCGTGTCTATGTGTCCAACTCCCTTCCTGCAGGCGGTACAGGCGCTGGTGCTTCTGGCGCACTTGCACAGGACACTAACTTTGGTGTTGTTGTTGCTGGTCAGGACGATGCAGTTGCTTCTGCTGAGCAGATCAACAAGGTTGAGAACTATCGTGACCCAGATAGCTTCGCTGATATTGTACGTGGTATGCACCTATATGGCCGTAAAATCTTACGCCCAGAGGCACTTATCACAGCACACTACAACGCTGCTTAAAACCACTTAGTCTGTTGGGCTGGTCTTGTCAAGAGGCTGGCCCTTCAGCATACTTAATTGTAGGATAACTCTATGGCTACTTATGTCAATCTAGTTAATCAAGCCTTGCGCCGTGTCAATGAAGTTGAAATTGATATTGGCGGTGACGGGTTTAGTGACACTCGTAATCTACAGGCTTTGGCTAAGGATGCTATTAACTCTTCTGTACGTGAGATCCTTCAACACGCACAGGAATGGCCCTTTACCATTACAACATATACGCAGACCCTGACCACTGGTACAGGTGTGTACGACTTCGCATCTGATGCCTCTAAGGTTGACTGGGATACGTTCTACATGAAGCGTCTATCTTCTAAGGGTAATGCACCAGAAAAACTACCAGTAATCACGTATGAGGATTATCTACGCTTTCACCGCAATGGTGAGGATGTAGGTGAAACTAACGCTTATAATGTACCTATCAAAGTGTACCAGACGCAAGACTTGAAGTTTGGCGTAACACCTTTGCCTGATGATGCTTACGAGATTGAGTATCGCTACTGGTCTTACCCTACCGACATGTCACAGTATAATGATACGTGTATTGTCCCTGACCGTTTTAATACAGTTGTAGTAGATGGTGCAGTAATGTACCTTATGCGTTTCCGTGCTAACGAACAGAGTGCTGCACTACAACAACAGAAGTTCGAGCAAGGAATGGATAACATGCGCCGTCTGTTGCTAGACTCCCCTTTATACTTAACATCTAATACTCTTTCTGGCAGGCACTTCAACCCACAGCCAGGGCTTAAGTAATGGCAGATAACCTACGTACCTTCGCTACACCCTGTTCGGGTGGATTGGTAGTTAACCAAGACCCTCTTACTCAGGGCGGTCAACTAGCGGGTTCAGCTGTACGTCTGATTAACTACGAACCTGCCTTGAATGGTGGATATCGCCGTATTAACGGTTATGCTAACACATACGGTGAAGTACCTGGTGAAGCTAATACGGCTGTTCTAGGTGTGCATGTATCTGCTGATATTAACGATGGTATCTTTGCTGCTCGTAAGCCTGACGCAGGTACTAACTACTTACACAAGTGGAACAACTCTACAGAGTCTTGGGATACCATTACATCTGCAGGCTCACCGACTATGGTAGGTGTATCTAAGGTACGCTTCGAGAGTTTTAACTGGGGTGCCCCTAAGTTCGCAGTAGCTGACGGTATTAATCCTGCAGCTACTTGGAATGGTACAACATACGTACAGCTTAATGGTGGTCAGTCGCCCAGCGCACCTAGCCTAGTTTCAGCGTTTAACAATCACCTATTCCTAGCAGGGGATAGTTCTGAACCTTATAACTTATATTTCAGTGCTCCTCTAGATGAAACAGACTGGACTCCTGCAAGTGGTGCAGGTGTTATTAATGTAGGTTTTGAAGTTGTACAGATTAAATCTTTCCGCAATGAGTTATACATCTTCGGAACTAACAACATTAAACGTCTAGTCGGTAATAACATTTCTGACTTTGTATTACAGACTGTAACATCTAACCTTGGTTGTGTCGCACCTGATAGTGTAGCTGAGTTTAACGGTGAGATCCTATTCCTTGCACCTGACGGAATTAGACCTGTTACTGGTACTGACCGCATTGGCGATATTGAATTAGCTACACTGTCTAAGCCTATCCAATCTATCTTTGAAGACTTCACAGCTAACGAAGACTTAGCTACGATGACTACGGTAGTTATTAAGAAGAAGTCTCAGTTCAGGTTGTTCTTTGCTAATCAAGACTCTCTGGGTATCATTGGTGCTATTCGCCGCAGTGGTACAGGTGGTACAGGCTTTGAGTTCAGCCAACTCGTAGGTGTTTCAGTTAATTGCGGACACAGCGGTTATATAGGTGATGAAGAGTTTGTTATACATGGAGACTCTAACGGGTTTGTTTTCCGTCAAGAAGTAGGTAATGACTTTAACGGTAGAGAAATCTTCAGTCTAATGCAAACACCATTCTTTTACATGGATGACCCTGCACTGCGTAAGTCTTTCTATGATGTAGATACCTACATGCGCTCTGAGGGTGAAGTATCAGTAGTTATGGCTGTTGAGTACGATTACTCAGACCCTACAGTAGAATTAAGCTCAAACTACGTATTGTCTACTAGAGGTGCTGCTGCATTCTATGACAAGGCTACTTATGATTCTTCAGATATATATGATGGTAATCCCAGTCCAGTAGAAAGGACTACTATTGCTGGTTCAGGAAAGTCTGTGTCTATTCGCTACGTTACCAACAGCACTTCGCCTAGCCATACTATTCAAGCTATTACACTAACCTATGGCCTACACGACAGGCGCTAGAAGAGGACTAAAACATGTCAGGCTATACACGCCAATCTGTTGCAGACATCGTACCTACGGCGGTAGTACGTGCAGCGCCTATCAATGCTGAGTACAACAAGCTACGTGATGCATTCACGCAGAGTGATACAGGTACTACAGGTCACAAACATGACGGCACAGCTGATGAGGGTTCATACGTACCCCTTATTGCTGACCTAGACGCTAAGAATAAATTACAGGTAGTACAAGCAAGTAACCGCTTTGGTGTTTGGATTGAGGTAGGTGGCACATCTACTGAGCAGCTCCGCTTCCAGGATGGTATGGTTGTTCCTGTTACAAATAACGATATTGACTTGGGTACATCAAGTCTTGAGTTTAAGAATGTTTACGTAGATGGTACGGCCTTTATTGATACAGTTAGTATCGGTGATAACGACTACACCACTATTACTAACAATGATTATACAGTAGCTGCTGGTAACTTACTGTTTGACGTAGCTGGTAACATTAACTTAGATGCTGATGGTGGAGATGTAGCACTTAAGGATGGCGGTACTACTTACGCTACCTTTACAAGCAACTCAGGTAACCTTACCCTTAAGAGTGGTACAACTACTGCTGTAACATTTACTGGTGCTAATGCTGACGTTGCTGGTACACTTGATGTAACAGGCAATGCTACGTTTGATGCAGATGCTACCGTAGACGGTAACACTGTAATTGGTTCAGCTAATACCAATACTGTAGCAGTTAATGCTAAGATTACTACAGCCCTTGTACCAACCACTAACGGTGTTAACACACTAGGTACAGGAGCAGCTTACTGGGGAGATAGCTTCCTAAAGAGTGTAACGACTACAGGTGATGTAGTTATTGGCGGTGCTATAACGGTTAATGGTACTGCTGACTTTACTAACACTACTCTTAACAACGTAACTGATCCAAGTACTGCACAACAGGCTGCTACAAAGAATTACGTAGACACAGCTATCAACAATCTGATTGGTGGTGCCCCTGCTACACTTGATACGCTAGACGAGATTGCTGCAGCTATCAATGATGATGATAATGTCTACACTACCCTAACAAACAGTATCGCAACTAAGCTGTCTCTATCTGGTGGCAGTATGACTGGCGCTATTGCTATGGGCGGTAATAAGGTAACAGGTTCTGGTGCTCCTAGTACAGGCTCTGACCTCACTAACAAGACCTACGTAGATAGTATCCTTGGATCAGCTACTGCAGCAGCAGACAGTGCAGCAGATGCACAGAAGCTAGCAATCAACCCAGAAGACTCGCAGTACACTCTTTCAGACACATCTACTACAGGTTTCTCAGCACTGCACTACGCAAGTAAATCAGAAGATACTTATCAGAACTTAGTTACCCTAGCCGCCGTTGTAGGTGCTACTGTAGCTGACTACGGCTTTATTAACAACTCACCTACTTCAACGGCAGATTACGGAGCATTATAAATGTCTACTCAAATCCAACGCCGCCGTGGTACTACCGCTGAGCATTCTACGTTCACAGGTGCTGCAGGCGAAATAACTATTGATTCAACTAAGAACACTGTGGTGGTACATGATGGTACTACTGCAGCAGGTTTTCCACTAGCAACTGAGGCCAATGCACTCTCATCATCTAACATTGGTGTTTCTGTACAAGCATACGATGCTAACCTCACTAGCTTCGTTACTGCAGTTAATCTACCTACATCAGATGGTACAGCAGGTCAGTTCCTTAAGACTGATGGCTCAGGTACGGTAAGCTTCGATACCATTCCTACCATTAATGCCCTCAACGATATTGCTAACGTCACTATTACGAGTGCATCTACTGGGCAGTTCTTGAAGTGGAATGGCAGTGCTTGGATTAATGATAGCATCCCTACCATCAACACGCTCAATGACATCTCCAATGTAACCATCACGAGTGCATCTACTGGGCAGTTCTTGCAGTGGAATGGTTCAGCCTGGATTAATGCTGTAGTTGAAGCATTTGATGTACAGACACAGACTACTACTGCTACAACGCAAGTGACTGTTGCATCCTATAACGCAACAACTTATAATGGCATCAAGGTTGTGGTAACTATGCATGACTCTGTAGCGACTGAGCGTAGCATTACTGAGATACTAATCACACATGATGGTACAACTGCTGTAGCTACTGAGTATGCACAGGTTAATACTGCTACTGCACTTGCTACGTTTGATGTAGACATCTCTGGCGGTAATGTCCGTATCTTGGCTACACCAGCAAGCACAAACAGTACAGCGTTTACAGTTAAAGCTATTACTCTGTAAGATATACTGACTAGGGGAAAGTGAACCATGTCAAATAATAAAGATTTCAAAGTAAAGAACGGTATCCAGCCCACGTCCTATTATGAGGGTGTGGGTACAGTTGTGTCTGGGAGTGAGGGTTATAGTCTAGCTAGTGCTAGTTATGATAGTGTCAGCTTTAGTGTGGCTAGTCAGGATACTACTCCCTTCTCTATATTCTTTAAACCTGATGGTACTAAGTTATACTTACTGGGGTATGGCACTGATACAGTATATCAGTATAGCCTATCAACGGCTTGGGATATTTCTACACTAAGTTATGCCAGTAAATCTTTTTCTGTGACCTCACAGGATACAACTCCGTATCAAGTAGTTTTTAAATCAGATGGCACTAAAATGTACATGGTTGGAACTACGTCTGATAGTCTGTATCAGTACAGCTTATCAACTGCATGGGATGTATCTACAGCGTCCTACGACAGCGTAAGTTTTAGTTTCGCTTCTCAAGATACTGCCTCCACCGCCGTTTGGTTTAAGGACGATGGGACAAAGGTTTATATGTACGGGCAGACGACTAATGACTTCTATCAGTACTCCCTAAGCACTGCTTGGGAGGTAAGCACGTTATCCTATGATAGTGTTTCTTATGCCGCTACCTCTGCGGAAACAGGAAATAGGAACATGGTTATTGTGAATAGCGGCTATACCCTTTTCACTGTTGGGGCTGATACAGACACTATATACAAACACGTCCTTTCTACGGCTTGGGACTTATCTACGGCATCGTACAGCGGTGAAAGTTTTAGTGTTGCAAGCCAAGAAAATAACCCTGCGGGGATGGCTATTAAGACAGACGGTACTAAGATGTACATAGTGGGGATTACCAACGACACCATATTCCAATACTCCACAGTCCTAACCACCAACTCCCTAGACCTATCCACAGGTTCAGTCTTTGAGGTTACCCCAACGTCTGACATTCAAGTAACACTCAGTAATCCTGCTGATAGTGGGACTGTTAGTCAGGCTACGTTGTTGTTGGGTAGTGAAGACTCTACAGGTGTAAGTAGTGCTTTTAGTACAACTCTTTATACTGGTAATGCTACTGCACGTGACATAGATAATGGCATAGACTTGTCAGGTGACGGTGGCTTGGTTTGGATTAAATCCAGAAGCACAACAGGCCACCATCATTTAGCAGACACAGAAAGAGGCGGTAATAAGTGGCTTTACTCTAACTTAACTCAGGGGCAAGATACTGTTGCTTATATCCCTTCGTTTTATTCTAATGGTTTTTCATTAAACACAAGCGCAGCTATAAACGCCAATGGCACTACCTACGCCGCTTGGACATTCAAGAAGCAAGCTAAATTTTTTGATGTGGTGACTTGGACAGGAAATGGTCAGAGTACACAAACTATACCTCACAACTTGGGTTCTGCTCCGGGCTTTATCACTATAAAGGCAACTGGCGTTACCCAGAGTTGGTGGTCTTACCATAGAAGTCTGGGTACGGGTAAGTACATCAAGTTAGAAACCAATGGCGCTGCTGTTTCTGGTAGCATTGTGACAGCCACTTCTGATTCAGACTTCACAGTTGGCTCAACAACTACTTCTACAGGCTATGAATACGTAGCCTACGTCTTCGCACATGACACAGACGCAAGTAGCATTATCAAGTGTGGGAGTTATACTGGTAATGGTTCTACTACTGGCCCTGAGATTGACTTGGGGTTTGAGCCTCAGTGGGTTATGATTAAGGAAGTAGATGCCACAGGTAACTGGCAACTTTTTGATAGTATGAGAGGTATGGTTGCTAACGGCATTGACGCAAGAATAGCACCAAACGAAAACAGTGCAGAGGATAGCATCCAGTCCCTAACTCCTACTGCCACAGGATTTAAAATCAACACTACAAGTGGCAACCTGAACACTAACACTAGTGACCACATCTACATGGCGATAAGCAACTTATCCGTACCCACCATAACATACGATCCTACCCTAGAGTGGCCCTCTGGTACAGCACCTACGTCACCAGCTATCGGTGAGACAGATGTAATGACATTCAGCACTACAGACGGTGGTACAACTTACAGCGCAGTACAAGCAATAGATGGAGCTAAGTAATGGCTAACAACAAAGACTTCATCCTAAAGAACGCTGTAGAAGTAGGTGGCCCTACGAAGGTAACACTTGGTAGTATCACTAGCAGTGACATTGACTTGGCTACAGGTAATTACTTTAGTGACACACTTACTGCTAATACGACATACACGATTAGTGATGCAGGTGATGTGCAAGCGTTTCAGCTAGAGGTTACTGGTGGTGTTTCTGCGTATAACATTGCTAATGCGAATTACGATAGTGTTAGCTTTAGTGTAGCTAGTCAGGACACTAGCCCTCGTGGCATAGCTTTCAGTGTTGACGGTACTAAAATGTATATAGTTGGTGGCCTAACTGATACTATCTATCAATACACTTTATCTACAGCCTATGACCTATCCACTGCATCATACAATAGTGTTAGCCTTAGTGTGAGCAGTCAGGACACTGATCCTTATAGCTTAGCTTTTAACAATGACGGTACTAAACTATATATGGTTGGTTTCTCAACGAACAGTGTACACCAGTATAGTCTCTCTACAGGGTTTGTCTTATCTACAGCTTCATATGATAGTGTTAGCTTTAGTGTAGCTAGTCAGGATACTTTACCCCTTGACATAGCTTTCAACAATGATGGCACTAAGATGTACATGGCTGGCAACTCAAGCGACACCGTGTACCAGTATTCTTTATCCACAGCTTTTGACTTATCTACTGCTTCTTATGGTAGCGTTAGCTTTAGTGTAGCTAGTCAGGATGCCACTCCTTTTACTGTAGCTTTCAATAGTGATGGCACTAAGGTGTATATTCTTGGTTTCTCAAACGACAGTGTATTTCAGTACTCTTTATCTACAGCCTTTGACTTGAGTACTACTTCTTATGATTCCGTTAGTTTTAGTGTAACTAGTCAGGATGCAATTCCGACTGCTATATCCTTCAACAACTATGGCACTAAAATGTATATGGTTGGCCTTGGTAATGACACTGTATATCAGTATTCCACTGCCACAGAAGCCACCCTCACATGGCCTACCTCAATAGAGTGGGCTGGTGGTGTAGCTCTTGCTGCCCCTGCTAATGGTGAGACAGATGTGTTCACTATTACCACTGACGATGGTGGTACTTCTTATGTCGGTGTAAAAACCGCAGATAACTTAAGCTAATACTGGAAGGTGAAGGTATAATGGCTAACGATAAGAACTTTAAGATAAAGAACGGATTGCTCGCAGGTAGATACTT
>Ga0075444_10002187_pt1 | contig 11808 bp, 21 predicted proteins | sample CoawatmetaG01DNA_FD_76836 | JGI IMG/M metagenome (GOLD analysis project Ga0075444, IMG submission 76836) | Marine microbial communities from the West Antarctic Peninsula - Coastal water metaG017-DNA | ecosystem: Environmental > Aquatic > Marine > Coastal | place: Atlantic Ocean: West Antarctic... | reverse complement strand
TGGACCAGATTCACCCATCCCAGAGGACATATACATCTCGATGCCCTTCTTGAACTCGTCTTGACTGTAGCCGTTTTCGTGAGCGTGTTTAGACCACCAATTCAATAACTCGCTATCGACTGCCGTTTCTGGATCAACAGTGTCTGGGAGCTCGTAGTCGCCAGCAGTTTCTGGACGATCAGCGTATGCTTCTTGCTTTAATTCACCCAGAATAGCCTCACGCATATCAGAATCCTTGGCCCCTATCTTGGACTCAAGAGATTTGTATGCCTTAGCTAAGTCTTCCCCGCTGTTGTACTTCTCGGGAAGCCACTCAGGGCGTGTTGCTTCTGCATCTTCAGCCACCACGAAGTCGCGCTCTGCTTCTACTGGTGCTTCTGTTGCTGCTACTGGTTCTGATTCCATAAGTGATTCACTCATTTCTTACTCCTGTGTCCATGCGCGATACGCTGCTCGATAAGGCCAACGATATAACGCTGGCCCTCGATGTGTCGCAATTCTTCCGTGGTCACATTAGGCCCATTAACCATCTCGATAGTAATGGATCGCAGATAGCGAAGGACTTCTTTCCCAGTAGGGCTCTCGAATACCACCGATATGTTCTTGCTGATTTGTGAATCAAGCTCTGAACCACGCTGGTATCCGTCGATTCCTATATTAATCTTGCTACTCAACTGGAATCCCTTGCTGCTGTTGTTGCTGCGCCGCTTGCTGCGCTAATGCAGCTATTTGTTTACGCTGCTCTTTGTCTCGAATCAAGCGTTCTGGCACACCAAATTTCTTAGCAAGGTAAATTGCTGACTCTTCACCATCAATTAATAGCTGCAACATCTCTGGTCCGAACACGCCACCAACCATTTCAAGGAACCGAGCAACAGTCGTGATGTCCTGATTTGCTTGTGCTTGAGCTAGTGGAGAAGTTGCTCTGATCTTAACCTCACGGCCATTCACAGTAGGGAGCTCGATGCGTCCCTGCTTCTTCAAGATGTAGATCACGCGCTGGATAACAGGCTGCACGAGCTCAGACTGCAAACGTCCGAACGCTGCACCCATACGGCGAGACAAGTCAGCCATACGTTCTGCGACTTCTGTAGCAGAGGCTGGTGTTCTGTCTGGGTTTCCAAGCATGTCGTTATACAATGCGTTCTTAATATTAAGGCGCATATCGCTAAGAACTAGCTGTGCAACGTCGAACTTACCCGCAGATTGGATAGGCTGTAAGCCATTGCTGCCCATAGCCTTGGGAATGATAGACCCTGGAACAAGCTGAATTGTATCTGGGTTCACAACCCCGTCGTCGTCCATCTGATAGATGCCTGAGATAGCCATCTGTGCGTTCTCAAGGATTAATTCGATAGTCAGGTTCGTAGTTTTGATAGCAGACAGCGCGTTAATCAACGGGCCACGGCCATAAACTTCACCAGCGCACTTAGTCCAGCGGAAACAAACGTAAGGATTAGACCCAACGCCTTGCATTGCCTTCTTATGCAGCAAAGTTTTAGTGGTCATACAGATAGCGTAGTGCAAATACGCTTCTTGGTTCTTCAAAGAGTAGTCACGACAGACAACTTCAAGCACATCAGTAGTGTTATCACTGCCTGCGTGTTGCATTACCTGCGGATCAAACGTCGAATTAGGGTAAAGAAGCTCAAGGTGAGCGTACTTAACCTTGCTGCGAACACGATAAACGTGGTCGATGCGGTCATCTGGTCCAGTATCTAGCACGACATGCGGCAATGGAATCGCAGAGAAGATGATCGGGTTAAGAGCATCGCCTTCTTCAACCGCCAGAATACCAGTACCAACTGCTAGATCCATAAAGGACTCATGCACTTCTTGTCCGAAGTTTGAGTTCTGTATTACGTCGAACACGTACTCGGTGACTTGATCAAGATCATTGTCAACGCCATCGCGCTCTTCTGGAGGCACTTCACTGCCTGCAATCAGGTCAGCCCAACGCGCAAAGTTCGGAACAATGCCGTGCTGTAGTCGGCTTGCGAACTCTTGCACACCAACAACTGCTGTCTCGTCGAAGATTTTATCGTCTCTGCGTTGACCAGCGGTCTCTGCATAGAAGGATTCACGTTGAGGAAGAGCGTATTCGTAGCACTCTTCGAACAACGGCACCCAGTTCTCACGGAAAGACTTAGCTGTTCCGTAGCTCTGGATGTATTTCTTTGCGATTTGATCCATTATTTGAACCGTTGCAGGTAGCCAGCCGACCCTGATGAAGAGGAAAACAGCGAACGACGGCCCTTGCCGCCACGTTTACCTTGGCGTTGCACCCGTGCGCTAAGCGCATCTTCGATGTCTTCGCGTTTTACACCAGCTTTTTCTTCTGCTGCCTCTTGTTGAGCCGCATCAGCTTCAGCGCGTTGCTGTGCTGCTGCGTCTAACTCTGCTTGTGTCGGTCCAACAGGACCTTTACTACCACCACCACACATAAAATTCTCCTTTGTTTCGCTTTGATATGCACATTAGAGATATTTTCTCAATGCACAAACTAAAGCCTAGACCACAAGCTCGGCTTCTTTCTTTGCTTAGGTCCGCGTGTAAATACGTCGAAGTCGCGCTTAGCGATTGTCGGCTGCGCAGGTTTCTGGCTGTTCATCAGTGCTCTGCCCTCACCAGCACCCAAGAAAAGGTACTGCGCGGCATCGTGAACGTGGCTGAACATGTTCTTATCAGGCTTATCAGCGAATCTTTCGCCGCTGACTTCCATGCGCTTGTACGCATACCCGCCCTCGAAGCCTTTGATTAGCTGCATACACCGATTGTCGATCAACAACCCTGACTTACCCTCGACCATCTTAGTTAATTGCGAAGCAACCGCTTCTAATCGCAGGTCAACGGAGTTCGAAGGGGCAGGGAAAGCACGAAGACCAGCGCCACGAAGGATATGGAACGGAGTTGACTCGTCTGTTTGCGCTCGGAAGTCACCAGCGGGGTCTCCGATAATGATAGCTTCTGAAGCAGCAGCAAATCTTGTGGCTAATTCATTACGCATTACCTCTGCAAAGCGCACGATACCCATATCAATAGCTACGATCTCGGATTGTAAGAACCATCGGCCTCGAACCTTCTGCCCGAAGACAGCAGCGGGAGTTAATCCGAAATCGACACCGACGTACACAGGATGCCCAGCCGCAACTGGTATTTCTTCCTTAGCAACGTGAACTTCTGGAGCAAACATGGGGTAAACTGGCTTCCCTTCTTGGATATGACCAAGGCGATTCATCACATATACGTCTATCCACGACTTAGTTTTGCCTTGAATCAGGTTCGGATAGTAACCCTTCATCATATTTGCGCCGTTCTCAGCTAGTTTGTTTGGAACGTAGTCCTCGATGTCACCTTCTTCGCCTTTGACTTCAACCATGCCAGAGGGCTGGGTAAAGAAAGCCCAGTTGTCTGGTTTAACCAGCATCTTAGCTTGCTCACGTGGTATATGATCTGGGACTGGAACCTCACCAGACATAATCGGCCACCAGTGATCTTCCTCAGGCGCGTTGGTATCGGCAATAACGCCAGTCCAAGTAGGACCGCCATCACGCATAGAAGGGAAGCGACCAACACGCATCGTACAGGCGTCAATAATACTCTTAGGAATCTCCCGAGCTTCGTTAATCCAAATGCCAGTAAGTTCCAGAGAGAGTAATTTCTTAACATCTTCGGGTCTATCCAATGCAAGGAAGATAACCTCGAGCTCGAGATCAGCTTTTTTAATGTTATGAGTGTACGGAACAGACCAAGTGAACTTACCCCAGTCTGCTTCGGGGAACCAATCCAGCCAAGTCTTGATTGTCGTGGTTCTTAACTGCGGGTTCGTGTTCCGAATGATAGCCCATCGGCTGCGTCGAACGCCGTTCTTGTTCGGCTCTTGCTGTAAGGCACGACGAAACACTTCGATGCAAGACGCAACAGACTTACCAGACCCGACAGGGCCACGAATCCCACGAAAGAACGTCTCGTCCTTCATGAAATCTTTGAGCACCTGACCGTCGGGCTTGTATTTAAAGTCCGTCACTTATGCAGAATCCCCTGATCCATGCCGAGCTTAATCATACGGCCAGCAACCTCAGGGCCAATAGCCTCGATCATCTTGTCGGCCTCGTAATTGTTAACGAAGTCCTTCGGGTGATGCTTCATATGCACCACCTTTACGACTCGCCGTAATGTATCTCGCTCAGGCTGAGAAAGGGTGTTCATAAAGTTCATTTGCGAAGCATCTTTTTTTCTAACAAGCCTATGCGCTTTTTAAGAAGGTGACGCTTCTTGCTTACAACTGGATTCGTATCCTCTAGCTTCAGCAGGCTACGCGCTTTGCGCTTAATTCTCTGAAAGACATCATAGTCTTTAGGCGTACCTTTGAGGTCTTTCATCAACCGATCGTACTCTTGGTTGATGTTCTCTCTCTTTGTTGGTGCTTGTCCTTTAGGCATAACTTAGTCCCATGCTGTTGAGCCTTTCGGCTTGGGTGGCTGTTTCTTCTTTGGCTTGGGCTTAGAAGAAGATGCGGGTTTAGGTTTAGGCTTCGCTACCTCGTCAGTCCAGACTAACGGCATAGACGCTGCTGTGCGTGTTTTGCCGCTGAATGTTCTGCCAACGAGCTCATGCGTTCCACCGCTGTGCGGAGTTCCATCCTTAAAAAACCAAGGCATTAAGCGCTTCCTTTATTTCTTTTGGTAATTGCTCGAGCCTTAGCACGGGCATCTGCCTTACTACTGGCACCCCATGCGTTTAAACTCAATAATAATCTCGTGGGCTTACCCTTGCTGTCACGCTCAGGTCCGCTGTTGCCAGCCATACGAGCTAAGAAGGAAGCGCGGCGAGGGTTATCACCAGCCTTAACAGGTGCCTTCACCTTGAACTTAGCGCGACCAGCGTCGTTTAATCCACCCTTGGGGTTCTGATATTTCTTAGCAACCATGACTAACCCTTAAAGAACGGAGTGGTCAAAGCAAGCATAGTCCTACGAGCAAGGCCAGTACGACGCGGCTGAACACCACGAGCAACAGATGAGCTATTGCGACCTCGAGGACGTAGCTCCTGTAAGCTATCTTCGCCTAGAGCCGCAGTACGCGCTGCTCTCTGATCATCAATGCCACCAGAAGAGTTCGTTAAACTCGGAAGAGGCGTAGAACTACCTCCACCCGTCTCTTCATTCCCGTTATATACTGGGCTACTTCCGCACATGGTTCTCTCCTTTTAAAAAATTAAGAAGACGCAGAGGAATAACCTGTACTCATTAACTGCGCCTTAGCTGTAGACGTATCAGACTTAACCGACTTCTCAGGCTGTTTGGTGAATCGACTCATGCTGGTTCCTTCGAGCTTATAGGGAGAAAAATGATCGTGATAGACCACTAGCAACATAACTACTGCCAGTTTTTACCCCACCCCCCTATGTTAGGTCAATCGAGACTTTAATATCTCCCGCTACCTGCACCTGTGAGCGATCTATCGGCTTATAGCCAGCCCTGTCTAGCAAATCTTGCGATGCCTGCAGCTGTACGTACTCGGATTTAGCGCCTTGAGATAGCCTGCGAGTGGTGTTCAGAGCTGATATAGCACTCAATCCGAACTCCTCATGCATCCTTTGCATCATGTATTGCTGCACGTGTGGTAGCTTTAGACTTCTGTATGCGCTGACATATCCAGCCTTGCCAGCAGCGTACCCAGCTTTCTCTGCTGCTTGCGCTGGCTTCAAGCCATCCGATACCATTATATCAACCAATGCACTCTGCTTTGATGTTAACTTACGTAGTTCTATGCTCATTGTGTCTCCTAACGACCCCCCTCTCCCTCTCTCCCCCCACTCATAGCATCCTCTGTAGACCCCCTGTCAACGCACAAACTGTAATTCCTGTATGACGAATCAGCTACAATCACTCTACAATCTACTACAACGCTGCCAGCTTGAGTTCTCTGCGTGTTGATATGTGGCTCATAGCCTCGGTCTCCTGACAATCAGCCTATCCACTTGTCTCGCCCTGCATGACTGTCCTCAAAAACATTCGCAACAACTTCCCTTTCTCAGCTTATGGTTAGGAGTTTGTATGCACGTCCTTGCTGTACTGAAGTGCTGGCAGGCGCGGGAAGCTATTGCGAACGTCGAGCAGCAGCAAGCTGCTGTTTTGCGAAAAGTCTCTGGGTCTTCAACAAGAGGATCGGCCTCTTGTCCAGAAGGAGACCTAGACATGAACAACAACACATCAACTCTTATCGAACTCAAGCTAGCAGTGATTAAATATCATGAAGGTGATAACACTGATTACTTACATACAGGAATTGCACGAGATGCTTGTTACACGAGTTACAACAGCCTCAGCTATAAGAAGGGTCTGATGTCGAACGCGATCTCTGACTACGAAACAATGGTCCTAGAAGGACGCGACGCAGGTCAAATCAAAATCCTCAACATGATTGAGAAAATGGAAGTCGAACTCGGACACCTTGAAGAACGCCACGACGCAGACAAGTCAGTGTATCACATCATGACTGACGGCGAGGAATGGTCCCCGCAAGCGAAGAAGCGCTCAGTCGCTCTCAAGCCAGCGTTCAAAGCCAAGCAACTGGCTGCACTCAAGAAGCGGGTGGCGGCGTAAGCCCCACCCCACTTTCACTACCTCATACAAGGAACACTACATGAAACCTCTGAACATATTCCACACACCCCAAGACTGAGATGAAATCATGCGTTGGATTAATCGCCATGCTCCTGAGGACAGAGCACACATTACAACAGCAGCGGCAATGGCTTGGAATTTAGGCGCAAAGATTCACAACGAATCTCTTGATGAATGAAACGAATTGAACTACACCTTAACTGTAGCTGCACACTTGCAGTATGTATGTATATTTAATGAAAGGATAAAACCAATGTCGTACAACGGATACACCAACCATGAAACGTGGCTCGTCAATCTATGGATGGAGGAACCACTGCGTGAACTGATCCAATCAGATGAGATGATTAGCAATCGTAACATGTGTGATCTTGTTTACAATTACATAGATATGAATGTGGTGGATGTTTCACTGAGAGAAGATCTCATTAGATCGGCACTAGGTGTCGTCAACTGGCGTGAATTATATGACCTATACACAGAGGATAACCCAGAATGAACGTAAGTGCATCAATTCACCGAGTCACTAAGGTCACACAACAGCAGATTGTGTACCCAACCATGACCGTCACCAATCTCTTCATCAAGCAATCAAACGGAGAGACATTCACGCTAGCGTTATTCAATGAGGACAAGAACAAAACGAATTGGATCATACAACCTGACGGAGTAGGAGGTACAAAATGACTGCACCCCGCATGACACGAGCGCATTACAACTTCATCGCTGATGTAATAGCACCTCAAGTATCGTGGCCCACTAAGCTACGCGACATCGCAGATGAACTCGAGGCTACAAACCCAGCTTTCAACAGAGGTAAGTTCTTATCTCGGGCTACGAAAGCATGGGAAGCAGCACAAGGTGTAGATGAATTGAATGACGAGGTGCCATATGAGCGATTCCAATGAACACAAAGACTGCAACGAGTGCGGAGGCAAAGGCGAAGTCGAAGAAGACTATGTTGAACGCGCTAGCTTCGACAATGATTACGGATTTATCAGCACTGAGTGGGTTGAATGCCAAGAGTGCAACGGAACAGGAGAACAAGATGATTGATATACTAGAAGAAGCATCCGAAGTTATTAGCGGTGGAAGACAAGATGAATACGGATCACCAGAAGATTCGTTCAAGAAGATCGCTTCTTTGTGGAGCACACATCTCGAACAAAACATAACAGAGCAAGACGTAGCTCTCATGATGGTGCTACTTAAGGTGGCTCGAGTGCCTGATGGTAAGAAGGCTAGCCGAGATACGATGGTAGACATCGCAGGTTACGCAGCTATCGGTAGTACACTTAACTGGACTTGACCAACTAGCTGCAATCATGCAGTAAGTACAGATGAAATCATACCTGCAAACAATCAAAGACAAAGCGAAGGCGTATGATGTGCCTTTGCTTACAGCCTTTAAGTCGGCTGACATACCAACATCTACGTATTACCGCACGATCAATGCAAAGACGGAGCTCAGGTATGACACTGCAAGAAAGGTAATCAAGAACCTTGAAAAACTTCACGCACTTCAAGAAGCCCGTAAGCATACCGAGCAGTTACGAGATGCTGGTTCAAGAGTTGACATACGCAAGACAAGGGCAAGGTTTAAGCCAAGAAGCTCTGGCGCATAACATAGGATGTACGTCATCGCTCATCCACAAATGGGAAACGCACAAGCGCATCCCGTCAGGCTTCATGCTAATGTGTTGGTTGGATTCTCTTGAGTACGAAATCGAAATTAAAAAAAGGGTTAGTCCTTTGTGATTCTTGCGGAGATAACGTAACGAACTTCGTTGCTGTCTTAAAGAATGACCACGGACGCACGATGAATAAGCACTGGTTCATATGTATGAACTGTTATTATCGTGATGACTTCTGGCAAGCACGTATAGCTGAGAAGGTAATGCAATCGCAGCCGAACAAACCTAAACGCAAAGGCCCATCAACAAAGAACAGCGTGAGTAAGGACGCATGGGATACAAGCACAACCAAGAAATCAACATGGGATACTGACTGGTGAGATTAAAAACATCAGAGATCGCAGACAAACGTAAAGAATTACTCAAGCAACAGAAGCATATATGCCCACTTTGCAAGGGCAGCATGAAGGCAGGTCATAAGAACCCAGCCTTAGATCACGATCACACCACGGGATACATACGAGACGTGTTGTGCATGAACTGCAATGGCATGGAAGGTAAGGTCTTCAACCTAGCTCGACGTTGTGGTGCAGGCGAAGAGATAGAATGGATCACTAACTGGTTAACATACCAGTGGAGGCATGCTCACCCACAACACGGTGGCTTACTGCACCCGACACACAAGACAGACGATGAGAAAAGAATAGCTCGTAACAAACGAGCACGTAAAAAACGAACGGAGAAAAAACATGGACTCACAAAGCGCAAAGATTCTTAGCCACCTCGAGACTGGTAAAGAAATAAGCCCAATGGAAGCACTGAATATGTTCGGATGCTTCAGATTATCTGCTAGAATATATGACTTGAAGGAAGCTGGATGGCCAATCGTCTGCGACAGACGTGACATCGGTGACGGTAAACGTGTCGGATTCTATTCAATTAAATAAAAACTTCTGCGTAATAAACTAATTTTATAACCAAAGGAACACTCATGCTACGTAAAGATGGAGCACTAAAGACAGGCCAGTGGGAGGACGACGAGGTTCTTAATGCACTGATACTCAGAGATAAGAACTGGACGATGCGAGACATCGCTGTGTTCTTAGGGCGCAGCCGTAACTCAGTAATCGGTGCAGTAAATCGTGTCGTCACCGAGACAAACAAAAGCGAGGGACGAGCATGAGCGACAGAAGAATCAAGTCATTAGAAAACAATCTCAATGAAGCACGTAAGCTCATATCAGTCATGCAATCTAAGATCGCTAAGCAACGCGAAGCCCTTGATAACAAAGAGAAACGTATCAGTGCACTCCAAGCAGACAAGCAGTCAATGAAGAATCAAATAAATAATTATCGTGACAAGAAACTCAACGACTATGATCCAGAAAAAAACGGCGACAGCTATATATAACCGCCGCCAGTTGGGAGGAGGAGACCATGGACTTTGATCTCATAGCAGACATAGCTTTATCTAGGATAGACAAGCCGTATGCTAAGGCAACTCTGATAGAACTCGCTAAGTACAGCAACGGTCAAGGGGAATGTTACCCTTCACGAGATACGCTTGCGCTTGGCAGTCAAATACCACTGCGATCTATTGCTCGTTCACTGAAGTGGCTTGAAGTTAATGGTCACATCAAGATCAAGCAAAGAAAAGGTACATCTAATTTCTATGTTATCACATGTATGGAGGACGAAATGACAGACGATACCCGTGCCAAATTGGCACACGAAGTAGTTAGTAATATTACTATACTAGATATTAATAAAGTAAGTAGTATTTCACGTGCCAAATTGGCACACCCTCTCGATACAGAAATGTTCTGGGCTTTCTGGTCTACGTATCCACGCCGCATCGGCAAAGGCACAGCACGTACTGCCTTCGCTAAGGCTACTAAGTTCGAAGACCCGAACGTCATCATCCAAGCTGCACTAGATTACACCAAGCACTGCGAGGTCATGGGTACTGAACGCCAGTTCATCCCGCACCCTGCCACTTGGCTCAACCAAGAACGCTGGGAGGACGAGCTCGAAACGGAAATGCCACAGAAAAAAATAGGAGGATTCCTCGATGAACTATGACGAACGCATGGCCTACCTCAAGGACTGGTTCAAATCAGACATCATAACTCGCTTTGCTATGCCTCGTGACCTCGAGCCTAAGATGGTTGCGATGGATGTGATCGACACTATCAACGCCAACATACCTAGCGGAGTTAACGAGCAGCGCATGGCTTTGTTCACTGCTACGATTACCAAAGAAGCAACACGTAATGCACGTACCCGCGTCCTCCCCACTGCTAAAGAGTTCTTAGAAGCAACCAAGACTGCCACTCGCAGCGGCGTAGAGGCCCGTACAGCGCCATCAACGTATGCCAATGACCCATTCGCCCTGACTGCCAAGACTGTGCTCTCAGGCGGCGCTATTTCAGACACGTATTTATCAGGTCACTCACGAGACAAACTCATTAACGAGTACGGCATCACAGATGCTGACCTCGCACCATACGATAAGTATATTTCTACACGAAACGCTTGAACATACTGCGCATAAGCAGTACATATAAACAGTACAAAGAAAGGTAAGACATGAATAGATTAGGATTTATAGGCGGATCAGATTGCGTGAAGATCATGCAGGGGGAATGGTTAAAGCTCTGGCAGATCAAGACAGGGCTCATCGAAGGCGATGACCTCAGCCGCAACATAGCAGTGCAACTCGGCATACACACTGAAGACTTCAACATCAACTGGTTCGAGACTGAGTACGGATGCACGGTCAAGAACCAGCAAGCTGAGTACACTCAAGACATCAGCGGTGTACCAGCTAAGGGTACAGTCGATGGCATGTTCGGCAACGCTATCGTTGAGGCCAAGCACACGAACTCATTCAACACTATGGATAAGGCGCTCGAGTTCTACATGCCACAGATGCAGATGTACGCGCACCTCGCTGACGCAGAGGGCATCTACATGTCAGTCATATTCGGTAACAGCAAATGGGAGAGCACGTATGTCTCACGTAACCAAGAGTATTTCAATTCTATGTGGGCAGTGGTGTCGGACTTCTGGGGCTACGTTCTACGGGATGAAGAGCCAGTTGGTATCGACGTACCTGACATCAGCATCGACAAGATTGAGGTGGACAAGATGGTCAAGCGAGACGCCTCAAGAGACAACGCCTTCATCGCAGCAGCGCATGACTACATCGAACACGAACCAGCGGCCAAATCATTTGAGGCTGCTAAGAAATCCTTGAAGGAAATGGTCGGGCAGAATGAGCGCGAAGTTTATAGCAACAGCATCACCCTCAAGCGAGACAAGCGTGGGTCACTACGCATAACAGTAAGAAGTTAAGGAGATAAACATGAGCGACACAGCAATCAAAGCACTGATCAAAGCACAGCAATCTATGGAGTCAGTCAAGAAAGACAGCTTGAACCCGCACTTCAAGAACCGTTACGCCTCACTCGAAGCAGTGATCGACGCAACGTCTAAGGTATTCCAAGAGCACGGCTTCGCAGTAATGCAACCTTGCGGACGCGAC
>Ga0075444_10002185_pt1 | contig 11808 bp, 8 predicted proteins | sample CoawatmetaG01DNA_FD_76836 | JGI IMG/M metagenome (GOLD analysis project Ga0075444, IMG submission 76836) | Marine microbial communities from the West Antarctic Peninsula - Coastal water metaG017-DNA | ecosystem: Environmental > Aquatic > Marine > Coastal | place: Atlantic Ocean: West Antarctic... | reverse complement strand
GTCTTGCACTGTACTTCACCAAGCTGTTTCGATAGACGCTCTCCAGCCACTTTTGCTGTGATAGCGGCACCGCCGTGTATAAGTACTGGCGCTGCTGTCAGGGTGGCTCCTGAGATTAAGAAGCCGATACCACCACCACCAATCTGTTTAGGATTTGTATGCTTGATACCATTGAGTACGCCGAATGCACCAGGGAAGATACCGGTGGCACAGACCGCTAAAGTGCCGATAGTGGTAATGTCACGAGCTGAGTGACGTTTGCGCGAATCAATATAAAGCTTGCTAAATTCGACGAGACCAAGATCTCTAAAATCTTTCAGCACATTTTCTTCGGCGCTGAGGTATTGCTTATCAGAGCTATCAAGATTCACAGCTTGACTTGCTGCAGTGCTGCGCTCGCTTAGTAGTTTGTCGATCTCGTCTCTTAGGGCTACTACCCTTTCTCTCATCGATTTAGCATCAAAATGTTTGCGCTTTGACTTGTAGTCTGTGATCAAGTCACCAGCGCCTTCAGCCGCATAGAGAGTGCCAAGTAGAGAGTAGGCCACCAAGACGGTCACCACGCCAGCTTGCAAACGTCCGCGGTGATTAAGACCTTCGCCTGGTTTCTTTTGATATTTCCAGAACTGGCTCATAAGAGTAATGTCGCCAGCGTTTGCTACTGCACCAGCGGCGAAGTCGTAGAATTTCATACGCCTTTGCTTGTTTTTGTCGCGTGCTGTGTAGTGGCTGCGAAAATCGCTGTTCAGCCTTAGTAGCTCGATTTCTTTATCGGCAATTTGCTTATCGAGCATCTCTATATTGCTCAATGTTGCTTGCGTCTGGGCAAAGGCTGGAATGGTTGAATTTGCTGTAAGAGCAATTGTTAGGACTGCCGTGAGTATTCCGCTCGATACTCGATTGCCAATGCTACTCATTTTTTTTGATACCCTTGCCGTGATGTAACCCGGCATAGTCTTTCATGTCCGTGGACAAGCTATCGTCAGTCCTTGGAGTGATTACCTTTTGCGGTTATTTTCAACTAAGCGAGTGGTGCACTAAACCCAGTCTTCTTGAAATCAGTGCAAAGATTGAGGCGGCGAGTGAAACATTGATATTTGACTATGCGCCTTTTATGGTGCGCTTTTGTAACTATCGATTTTTTCTCCCTCGCCCAGAACGTTCCTGCTACTTTGTCTTGGCGATGTGTGCCTGCTTTTGAACTAATGTTCTTCCGTTTAGCTTTTATGCTGATGGCATTTGTTTTTTGCCTTGTTAGAATGCAAAGTGCTTATCTGAGGTGTTTTGTGTCTATCTGGCTTTTTCTTGGTGTCTTTCTTCTGTCATACATCTATCATGGCGTTGGTATCACAATGGGTTACCATCGCCTGCTGTCTCATCGCTCATATAAGGTACCTAAATGGCTTGAGTACCTGATTGTTTCTGGCGGCTATCTTTGCCTAGAAGGCTCGCCGATCTTTTGGGTGACTACACACAGACTGCACCATCGTTATTCTGATAAGCCAGGTGATCCCCATTCACCCTTAGACGGTCAATGGCATGCTTTTCTTGGCTGGATGTATAAACCGACTGTGCTGATTTCGGCTGAAGAGAGCAAAATTCTGGCTCCGGATTTATATCGCGATCCTCTTTATCGTTTCCTTCACGTCAATCACAGTCATAAAGACGGCCTTTTGTGCTTGTTTATTTCTATTGTCTATCGCACTGCTATTTGGTTCTTATTTGGACCTGTGGTATTTTTTGCTGAGCTGTTAGCCAGTCTTTGTGCTTTTTGCGCACCACTTTTAGTCAACCTCTATTGCCACAAACCTGAACTGGGATACCAGACTTATGCTTGCGGTGACCAGAGTCGCAATGTCTTGTGGGTAGCGATTTTGTCATTTGGAGAGGGCTGGCACAATAATCACCATGCTTTGCCCCAATCGGCTCGATTTGGCTTGGGCAAAGGAGAGTTCGACTTTACCTGGATGGCTCTAAACTTCTTGAAGCTGTTTGGCCTGGTAAGCGACATTCGTTTGCCCAACAAGAACAGGCAAGCTCAATTAGAAACGGCTGATGTTAGCTGATTTATTCAGCTTTTTCAGGCGAACTTTCACCCTTTATTTTTGATACTTGCTTGGGGGCGTCGGTAAACATGTTGCCGACAAAGTTTACAAGGCCGGCTGTGCGTTTCGAGAGCTTGCCATGCATTAACTGAATGCCGCCTTGAGCCATCTTGATTTTTGAGCTACTGTATGGGTACCACCACACGCGGTGCGCTCCACCGGCGGCATCGATGCTAATATGCTTGATGTTGCAGAGATCATGCAGGCCAAATATCGAATGACCTTTACCAAAGCCACTCTTCTTCAGGCCGCCCCAGGGAAGCTGCGGAGTGGCGTGAGAAAAAAGACAATCGTTAATTAGTACTGTGCCTACGATAAGATCGCGAGCAACGCATTCGGCTCGATTGAGCTTGCCAGCCCAAACTGTTGCTGTTAGGCCGTATTCGCTGTCGTTGGCTAGTTCAACTGCTTGATCTTCACTGTCGACAATCATGATTGGCATAATTGGTCCAAAAGTTTCTTCGCGCATGATTCTCATCGTGTGATTAACACCTGTGAGTATGGTCGGTTCAAAGAAATAGCCACCGAGATCGCTTCTCTCTTTACCACCAGTAAGGGCTTTGGCACCAGCAGCTATGGCTTCGTTGACGTGCTCAGAAACCCGGTCAAGTTGCCCTTGATCAATCAAGGGGCCAACATCAGTGAGTGGGTCTGTGGCTGGCCCTAGCTTGAGCTTTCCAGCCATTGTGGTAAGGGTTTCAACTAGTTTGTCTGAATTTTTGCCTTTAATTATGTACACTCTTTCCACTGAGGCACAGGCTTGGCCAGCGTTGGTGAAAGCGCCCCACAAAAGCCCGCGGGCTGTCCATTCTACCGGTGCATCGGGTAGTACGATGGCGGCATCTTTGCCGCCTAACTCTAGCGTTACTGGTGTGAGGTGCTCTGAGGCCTGAGCCATGACGGCCTTGCCTCCTTCTACTGAGCCAGTAAAAATCAATTTTGAGAGATTGGCTTTGCTCAGAAGTTTGCCGCTGCTGCTGTCGCCTGTTACTACTTGTATGACACCATCGGGAAAACCAGCTTCAGCGAAGAGTTCGCCAATTTTGATGCCAACCAGAGGAGATTTTTCAGATGGTTTAAGAACCACTGTGTTGCCCAGCATTATGGCCATGAGCGCGGTCATTGTGGGAATGGCAAAGGGATAATTCCAGGGTGAGATTATCCCGACCACGCCTAAAGGTTCAAAGGCAATAATGCTTTGCTTGCTTGATAGCAGTGGATTGGTTAAGGCAACAGGTTGGTCTGCTAATAGTCTTTCTGAGTTTTCGGCTAACCAGACACAAGTGTCCAGGGGGCCACAGAGTTCTGAAAGGTATGCTTCTGGAAGGGGCTTGCCTACTTCTTCGCTGATCAGATTGGCCAATTCATCGGCCTTGCTGGCTAGCAATTGACGAAATTTCATTACTAACTTAGCGCGCTTACTAAACGAGGTTAGTTGCCAGTTTTCAAAAGTCTTCCAGGCCTTATCGACAGCGGCCGTTACTTCGGCTTCTCCCATTTGAGGAACACGACCAAGCGACTGCTTGGTGGCAGGGTTGATTGATTCGAAAGTACTTGCTGCTTCTAGTTTGCTTACAACCATCTTTTTTTGCCTTAGTCAGTTTTGTTTCTTAGGTCTATTTTTTAGTGCTATTTTTTGTTGAGGGTATCTTTTGCTATCTGCTTGTCTGGCCCAGTCAGGCCGTTATCTAGACTGCGCTTAAAGAGCTTTTGTGCTTCTTCCAGGTTGCCATTTTTTAGTTTAATGTTGGCAAGGGCAAAAGCTGCTTGAGCACTGCTATCTCCTTCACTTAATGCTTTTGTCAAAAGTTCTTCAGCTTTGGCCTGGCCAGCCTTTGCCAGTATTATGCCCAGCTTGCTTAAAGCCTCTAAGTCTCCTGGAGCCAGCTCTAATGCTTTTTCAAGGGCTTCTTGCTCAGCACTGCTATTGCCTTCTTTGGCTGCCAGGGCCGCTAACGCTAGGTCTAATTCTTCATCGTGGCCATTATTTTCGGCTTTGGCGAAATAACTTTTGGCATCGCCAAGGTTGCCCTCATAAAGGGCTAGGCGCCCTAGAGCCAGGTAGAGTGCTGCTTTATTGCTTTGATCATTGTCGTTCAGGTTTTGGCAAAGGCGCAGAGCGTCACTCTTCAAGGCGGCTAAATTGCTCTTATCTAAGTCTTCTTGTTTCAGTCGGCAACTAAGTTCTAGAGCCAGAGCCTGCGGCATCAAACCCGAAATTTTTCGCAGCTCGTGGGCTTGACTCGTGGCTTCGATTACTTCGCCTTGTTTTAAGTTGATTTTCGCGGCGATTAATTGAGCAGGGAAAAGGCTTTTGTCTTTGTTGGCGGCACTGTTGAGAGCTGATAGTGCTTTCTTGTAGTCGCCTTCTTTATAGGCCAGGTAGCCTTCAGCAAAGGTTGAGAGGGGCTCACTAGAGTTCAAGCTTGTGATCTTGGTCATTATGGTGCGCGCCCCAGCTAGATCTCCAGCACTCAGGCAACAAAGTGCTTCAAGTGAAAGCGCTTGAGAGTTAGGTTGAGCGTTATTTTTTTTGTTAGCTTTTAGCCCCACTAGAGCTGCCTGTGCATTACCAGCCAAATAGAGACTCAATTGCTGCTTGAATTGAGCAACTTTTGATTGCGGATATTGTTCTAGTACCCGACTAAAGCAGCCATTAGCTTCGTCGTAATAGCCCATGTTCAGTGCTTCTTCGCCAAGAGCGAGTAAGCCTTCTGTAGGAATTTCGGAACCCGCCAAAAATTGCTTGAACTGCTGACGCACACCATTGATATTGCCGGCCGAATTCATGCTGGTAATTATTCGGGTACGGGCGTAGCGAGCCGAAGGGCTCAGGGTCGCAGCTTTGGCTGCGGCATTTTTAGCTTTGTCTTGTTCGTTGAGGCTGCCGTAGAGTTCGGAGAGGGCTAGCCAGGCGTCATGGTTGCCTGGATCAAGGGCTACCACAGCTTCAAATTCTTCAGCGGCCGCACTCTGATCAGCCATTGTCAGGAGTGTCATGCCTGCTTGTAAGTGCGCCAGCATAGAGTCAGGAGCTATTGCAGTGGCGGCTTTAGCAACGGCTAAGGCTTCTTCTTTGGTATCCGGTAGGCGGGTCAAAATGGTGTTGAGCAATAGATGTAATTGCAGGTTATTTGGGCACTTCGGTAGCCATTCGCGCAGATAATTAGCTGCTTCGAGGGTGTTGCCCCGGGCAAATAGACCAGATGCTTTAGAGAGGCAGCCAGGGCAGCCGACATCATCGACTTTCTTTGCAGTTGTAGTGCCAGTCGGAGTTTTTCCCCGAGCTATTGCAGCAGCTTGGTTGTCTGCTTGCCAGGGGGCTAAGGCCAGGCTGGCGCACAAAAGCAGGGCTATTTTGACTGGGCTAGTGAAAGTAAAATAGTTAGTCACCGCTATAGCATAGCTTAATTGGATCGCTATACTGAAAAGATAGTATTAACGGGAAGTAAAGCGGTTGAACCTTATGGGCGTAAAGCTAATCAATGCAGTGAAAACAGTCATTTGCTGCGGCTTAGCTGCATCTCTGTTTTTCTCTCTCTCTCTCAATAGCGCCTCGGCTGCGAGCAATGCCCAGAATAACAATAGCGCCGCTCTTGAGCGAGCTAATCAAGCTTATTTAGCGCGAAAATACAATGATGCTTCTGGTCTGGTCAGTCGAATAATTTTGAAAGATGGCGAGAGTGCTGCTGCACTCAATTTGATGGGGAAGATTTACCATCGCCAAAATAAAATTGACGAGGCCATTGGCCAATATCAGAAAGCTCTTAAGCTTGATAACAGTTTTGCCGAGGCCCACTTCGACCTGGGTGTGGCACTTTTCGATCAGGGCCAATATGCCTCCGCTGCAAAAGAATTTGAATGTGCCTTACAAGCTGGCGCCAATAGCGAGTATCAATACAATTTAGCGATCTCATTAGAAAGGCTAGGTCAGCTCAGACCAGCCACGGAGGGCTATGAAAAGGCTATTCAGCTTGATGAGAAGAATGCAGCCGCTCACTATAGTTTGGCTCGATTGCTAGCGGCAGCTGAAGACAATGACCGGGCCATTCAAGAGTATCGCCTTGCCATTGCTGCTCAGCCAGACTTTCCTGAAGCTCACAATAATCTTGGTGTGGTTTATAGCAACATGGGGAAATACCCTGAGGCAATTGAATGTTTCCAGCAGGCTTTGAAGATCAATCCTAATTGCTCAGAGGCTCAGCGAAACCTGGGCTATGCTCAGGCGCACACTAGTTTAGGTGTGACCTATCTCAGTCAAGGTGACAGTAAAAAAGCTCTAGAAGAGTTTCGCAAAGCTCTGCGCATAGATTCTCACTATGCTGATGCGCACTATAATCTCGCCTTGCTTTTGCAAAAGCAAGGACAATTGCAAGAAGCGGTTGGTCACTATCAGGAAGCAATAAAGTATGACCCAAGTTCAGCAGCGGCGCACAATAATTTGGGTGTGGCCTTGATGCAAATGGGCAACAAGCAGCAGGCTGAGTCTGAGTATAAAGAAGCACTGCGATTAAAAGCTGGGTTTAAAGATGCTCAGCTAAATTTGGATGAATTGCAAAAGAATAAAATGTGATTGCACTTTTGGGGCTATGGCTTGCTTGAACGGAAGGGCATTTCATTCAACAATTCGGCTTGACTGGAAAGTGAGCGGGATTGATCTCGGCGGGCTAAATCGGCCTTGCCTTGCACCTTATATAAGTTAGAGCGCATTGTGTAGGCGGCTGTGAGCAAGTGAGGTGGCGGCGGATCGGCGCTGTGCTCCAAGGCAATTATGCGAGACAAGTCGGCAATACCTTCATTTATTTTGCCAAGCTGACTCAATGCTAGGCCGCGGCACGAATAGGCATCAATGAGATTAGGTTTTAGTTTCAGTGCTTGCTCGCAGCATTCTAAAGCTAATTTGTATTTGCCATCGCGGCAAAGGGTCTCACCCTTTTCAAAAAGAAGTGAGGCTCGCTCTTGATTGTTTTTTGTCCGTTTCAAGAGCTCTTCATATTGTTTATTGGCAATACTATAGTCTTTTTGCTCGCGATGCAGAAAAGCTGACTCCCACAAGGTTTTATTGGCAACTTCATCGCTGCTCAAGTGAGCAGCGGTTTGCAGCTCAGCGAAGGCTTTGGGCCATTGTTGCTGTGACTGATACCAACGGCTCATGGCGATGTGACTGAGGGCAGAATTTGGTTCTAAAGAAAGAGCTTTTTTGAAATCATCTTCGGCATCCTCGCCACCTGCCATAAGTGCCTGACCCCTTTGAATATAGGGCATTGCTTTATGAGGCTTGGCCGCGATCGATTTAGTCAATTGCTCCAGCGAGCAAGGTGGTAGCCCGGCTAGTAAGTTGACAAAATGAGATTTGGGGCTCTCGTAATAGGGCTTGGATTTGGCACCTGCCAGCGGTGCTTTAGCCTTGGCGGCAAGTGAGCTATTGATAGAGGTCACGTAGAAAAATACTAGAAGTAAGCTTTGACAAAACAGTAAAGTGTTTCTGTTCTTATTCATATTTCAGTTAAGCTCAGAAAAATTTTGCTTCAACTCATCAATTGAAACTGGATAGCTCACGGCTTTGACAGATTTAGGTCCTTTGCTGTTGGCTTCACCTTCGGCCACAATTGTTATGTAGCGCTTTAGTTGGGCTTTCTGTCTGGCGATTCTTTTGCCGAACTCTTTAAGTGGTACTGATTCAACCAATAATTCTGGATTTGTTAGGGGTAAAACTGTGCTACTGCTAGTAGTGCCTTTATAGACAGTTGTCACCCCTCGCTTGTCGGCGGTGAATGCTGAAACTTTGACGTTAGAACAGTTTGCCATGGGCGAATCGTCAAGCTGCCTGCTGCTGACTGAATGTAGCAGCTTGCCGCTCAAATAAGCAATGCGGTCGCCATATTGTGGTTTGATCTTGGGGTGCTTAAGCAAATAGCTTTTTAGATATTCGTTGAGTTTGAGTTCAGTGTATTTGACATTTTTGGCATCGGGAAATTGATAACCTTCTCCACCTTTGAACGAATAGTCGGTCATACCAATACGATAGGTCGACTGTGGTTCTACTTCTTGCCAGGTTTTGTTTTTTTCTGCTAAGGCAAAGACAATTCGGTCACCAACTTGGCGCTCTGAGTCGTAAGCAAATTTAAGGCCATGCACATCTAAAAATTTGCCGCCGGTTGCTCCCGCCACACTATGCTCAAGCGTCTTCTTCAGGCGCTCTCCGCTAACATCGGCAAACACTAGATGATTTTCGAAAGGCAGCAGTTCTTCGACTTTTTCTAAGTTAATGGCTCCTTTTTCGATGCGCGAGCGAATGCCACCTCTATTTTCCAAAGTTATTTCGGCATTGTCAGAGAGGCCGGCTTCGTAGAAAGAATCACAGATTAGATCGCCTAATGCCGAGTCTGTTTTCATGGCCCGAAAGTTGTTATCAAAATCATGGCTGGCAAAGCTCAGTACTGTATCTTTCAGATTTTGCAGAGGCTGCCCTTTTAGGGCTAAGTAGTCTCTAATATCTTTGTCTTCACTGATCTGCTCATCGATATGAAAGAGCTTATAGTGAGTTTCTTTGCTGTTAACTATGCCTTGCTTGTCGAAAGCCAGGTCGAGCTTGCCGAGGTTGCGCCCATAGCTGCCGGTTTGCACAATCAGTGTTTGGCTGCCGTCTTGGTGCTCTATTACCACCGGAGCATCGAGACGAGTGTGGCTGTGGCCGCCAATAATGGCGTCAATTTGAGGAATCTCGTTGGCCAGTATTTTATCGACGTCAAGGCCGCAGTGGGTCACCAAAATTATTTTGTCAACGCCTTGATTAGCAACCCGCTCGACTTCATCCTTTATAGGGCTAAGCCAGTTTAGATCTTTTGATTTTTCATTGTTGCCCCTCTGCAGCACTACCCCATCGCGGCTCAGGGAAAGAGTTTCGATATCAGGGGTTATGGCACCAACGAAGCCAATTTTTTGACCAGCGATAGTCTTAATTACCGATGGTTTGAGAAGCTTTTTTAACTGCGGTAAAGCATCCGCATTCAAGTTACAGTTGAGAATGTCAAATTTGGCTTTGCCCAGCTGAGTGGCGAGGTTGATGGCACCGGCATCAAATTCATGATTGCCCACAGTATAAAAGTCGTAGCCAATCATGTTCAGCATTGCTACTTCTATCTCGCCCAGGTAATGGGTGAAATAGGGAGTTCCTTGGAAAATGTCTCCAGCATCGGCTACAACGACATTTTTATTCTCTTTGCGCAATTCTCTGATTAAATGACCTAAGCGGGCCATTCCGCCAACCAATTTTCCTCTGTCTTGGAATGACTGATCGTGGGCATGAAGGTCATTAGTATGCAAGATGGTCAAGGTAAAATTGGCTTTTTTATCAGCCAGTGCCTGCGGTAGAGAGGCTATGAGGAGAGCACAAATGAATGCGCTGAAAATTGCCAGAATCAGGGTTAAACGCCAATTTATCGGTCGCTTTTCACTTTTGCTAGTTCTATCTGTTTCTGCCATGCTCTTGCCCCAGTTAATTGTGCCTTCTGCACAAGGTTCTTCTGTATACGCTCAATCTGGCCAAAAAGTTCGAAGCATTAGCTGTGAATTTGTGCCAGAAGATCAATGCCCCGTAGAGATGGCCTCAGTACGTTGCGAACTTGACCTTGATCCCTTTGATGCACCTATGTCTTCGCGCATATATGCAGATTACAAGAATACTAGCCAGCGATCTATATCTGCGGTCAAATTTAGGATTCGCTTTGTTGATGCTGAGGGCACTGAACGAGGCACATTTCACGCTGTTGACAGCGCCTACGTAGCCGCTGGTGGCACCAAAGGTCATAAATGGAAGCGCGATTTCACACTAGACCCCAGGGTTGTGGCCATGAAAGTGCGCGTTCTGCAGGTTAAGTACGCCGAAGGTGGCGATTGGCAAAGTGTGAAAATGCAGGAATTGGCCCAGCCTAGCTCTACCGCGCCTAGCGCAGTGCCGCCTGCGGCCGGGGCCCCAGAGGGTGGCCCTTAACAATGACTGCGCAGATTACAGTATCTGATAAAGGTATATGCGTAAGCTCAAAAATATTCTTGTATTGCAGCAGCCAGCGGCTTCTTGAGGGCTTGATGCATACCTTTGATATTGACTGGTGATGTATTGTATATCCACTGCTAAAAATTGAATATTTCTCTCTATGGGAGGTTCGGATATGGCTCACGCCCGGGAGCCGATCACGACGATCCTTGCCATGGTTGTTGTTGCGATTGCATGTTTTGTCGTCGCCAAGGCAACCTGGCAGGTACTGCTTCTTGCTTTTGTCGTTGTGTGTTTCGGTTGTTGTCTCTACAAGTTGATTGAAAAGGATACTCGTTCACCAGGCGAGTTCACCCGCTAAAACCCGCTGCTGTTCGCGTTCTTTTACGTCTTGTAATTACTCAAAAACGAGCCTCCTAAGTAAATTGGAGGCTCGTTTTTTTGCCCTTCAGGTTGGTATAACCTAAGTAAGACTGTCGTTTCAAACTCTCGAACACTTACAGGGTGGTAGTGCACAATGGAGCCCGGCTCAAGCGGTGAGATTCTCATTGTCGACGATGATCAGGCATTCCGAGCCTTTGTTTCCGCCCTGCTGAGTCGGCGTGGTTTCAGGGTTTGGGAAGCTCGCTGCGTGCGCGATGCGGAGCAGGTACTTGCAGCTTCCAAGCCTAGATTGATTATTGTCGACTACCTGCTGCCCGATATGGACGGTGTTACCTGGATAGGCAAGTTGCGGGATGCTGGCAATGAAACGCCAATCGCCTTTATTTCTGGCCATTGGTGCGATCGCAGCACTTTTAACTGGCTGCGCAATATTCTCAAAGTTTCCCTAGTTCTACAGAAGCCGGTTTTGCCGGAGATTTTTGTCGAGGTTATCGACAGTATTCTGCCTCAGGCCGATTACCAACCGACTGAGACCGAATATTTAGATCACTCTTCCGGTCAGTTTCCTGGTCGGCCAGTTAGCCGGGTTTCGATGATTGACATTGAATGTGAGAACATTCGCCATGAGTACCCTAACAGTGAATTAGCCAAGGCGGAACTGGCGCGATTAGGAAATCTTGAATCGCAGCCGGAGTCTGTGCTTTTTAGCAAGCTAACGCAACTGCGAAAAATGTTAGAAGTGGAAGAGACAATCAATGTGGCGCGAGCCAATTATATAGTCGAACTCAAGGTCACCTGGGCAACTTTGACCGCTCTTTTGCGCAGCATCAAAGACGAACCTCAGGCTGCTCGCAAAGTTGAAGATGTTTTAGCCATTACTCACAAGATAAAGGGTACCGCTGGCTCTTTTCAGCTAGTTACTGTGGCTAAGTGTTCGGAGCGGCTGGAAAGTATTACTAAAGCTTATGACCCCAACGCGTCAGAGACCGAAAGCGAATTGATCTGGTCTGAGGTCTTTCGTATTCTTGCTGATGGTGAGTTAGCCTTGATTGATGCCCAGCAGAAGTATGGTGTACCTAGCCCTGAAGCTGAGCAGTATCGCACTCGTCTATTGGCGGTCACTGACAATGATGGAGCTTTGAAACTTGAGGCTTTTCAAAAGTCCGCTGACTTGTCTATCTCTTCCAGTCATGCCTCAGCCCTAACTGCTCTTAGTCGCAGCTGCTTTGATGCAGTTCTTGTGGCGGAACCTTTTGCCAGTAAGCCAGACCTGTTTGAGTTTTGTCGTGATATGCGTTTGGCTGCCAGTAATCCGGCTTTGCC
>Ga0075444_10002179_pt1 | contig 11821 bp, 21 predicted proteins | sample CoawatmetaG01DNA_FD_76836 | JGI IMG/M metagenome (GOLD analysis project Ga0075444, IMG submission 76836) | Marine microbial communities from the West Antarctic Peninsula - Coastal water metaG017-DNA | ecosystem: Environmental > Aquatic > Marine > Coastal | place: Atlantic Ocean: West Antarctic... | reverse complement strand
ATTGTTTTTAGTATTCTACGTGCAAATGCAACTTGCAAGAAGTGGCAGACGAAAGGTCTATTGTTCCGATGCCTGTTACAGCAGCCACAAACATCTGATGTCTATGATCAGAAGTAGACACGTTTTTGTTTGCCTTAAGGAGCATTGATACGTCTGACAGGCTTTGATCTCTACGAGTGGCAGTATCACCTGAATCAAGCCCCACGGATGAAACAATAGATGTACCGTGGAAAAACCCCATGTTATCAATAGCTGATGGGTGCTGTTGATTCTCTTCACAAAACATAGCAATAGTGCCTATGTACTTATTTAGAGTAAAGTTAGCTACGCTAATATTTGCGGTTGTGTTTATACCGCCGCTTGCAAGGTTACCCCCTGCATTGTCTTGAAAAAACAAAACGCTTAGAGTTTCGCCGTCAACAAGACCTGTGTCAGGAATTTCGAGAAACGCATTTACAAGCTTGCAAGCCCTTGCTGGCAAATTAAATGAGGTCATATCAAAAAATACATCTCGTACTGCGTATGCGGTAGCGTTTACTGTTGGTTCTATTGTAATTATATCAAATGCCATGTTTTTATTTTTTTATGCTAATGATACCCCTGAGTTATCGAAACCAAACACCCCGTACTCAATTAATGTATTAGTCTTTGTCCCAACAGTTTCGTAAGTCTTATCGACCGCTACTGGAATAAAGGCAAACTCACCCCCACCGATCTTAGCACAAATAGCTGTGTTTGATTCGGTTTCGTTGCGTACATAAATGTAGTTCTCTAACTCTGAGTCCATATTTTTTATATATAGATAAGCTCTTTCTAGCTTTTCGTTTGCTTTGTATAGCACCAAATCGTCTGTGTCAGCAGCCGTACCTTTTACTTTAGCTCGTATAAGGCTACCCGAATCAGCCTTAAGAGAAGCGTTAACCGCGATGCTTAAAGGTGAGGATAAAACGTCTGAGCTAGATAAGGTTAGTGTTGCTTTTACTGTTGCCATTATTCGTTTATTAACATGTATTCTAACGTCATAGACGTAGCTACACTTGGTGTAATTTTAATATCGTTTGCGCTTGCAACAGGCGCTACTGTTCTAGCTACCGTTCCTGTTCCGTTTCCATTAGTAGTTATTACGTAATCATCAGATGCAGCACCCTCTTCTATAAGCGATAGATCATTACTGTCTTTTGCTGTAAATGTTGCTACACTAGCGCTTGTCTCAACAACTGTAAAGTTTGGGTATTTTGCAGCAACAACTAAATCTGTAAACGCAGCTGTAGTTTCTGTGCTACCTAATGTTATGGTCACACCGTCAAAGACAGCTGTATCTCCCTCTGCCCAGGTAGCAGCAAACGTTACTGAAAACGCTGCTTTAGTTCCATTTGTCGCTGACCAAGGAAAAAACGCAAAATCCCCAGCATACAACCTGCCGATAGGCTCATCATCTATACTTAATAGGTGATATTCTGAAGCTGTTGTAGATGTGTTCTTAACGTATACTTTGTGGGCTTTGTCAGCTGTATACTCATCCGCTTTTAATATCGTGTATTGATCGACAGATGTGGTTGTCTTTCTTGCTAAACCACTCGTGTCAGTTAAACCAGCTTTTAATCCAGCCTGAGAAAGCTCGGTTGTAGAGCTTAACGAAAGTGTATTGCTTGTAAGATCAGAACTTGATATTGAAAATGAAGCTGTTGTTGTAGGCATAGTTTATGTTATTTATCCTTCGTGAAATAAACCCCACTCAAAGCTCATACCTGCAGCTGATGTTGTAGCCTTAAAATCCTCCGTTCCTTCTACAGGAATAAACATCCAGTCTCCAGGAAATAATCTTCCAATAGGTTCGTTGCCACCTATCTCCATAAGCACGTACGTTTCAGACGTAGTTGTAGATGTGTTTTTTACATAAAGTTTATGCGCTTTTCCGTCAGCATAATCTCCGTTTGCAACTAAAGATATATCTGCAGTAGCAGCAGATTTAAAGATTCTTGCGATTCCTGTAAATTGATCTATTGCCGTGTTGGTACCGCCTTTATACAAGGTGGTTGATACGGTAAAGGAAGACCCCCCAGTAAAGTCTGGTGCGCTTAATGTGAATGTTGCTGTCGTTGCCATTATTTTATATTATGATGATGCTACCGATTGAGAAATAACAGCAAACTCTACTGTTTGTCCCGTTTCGTTTGTAGTAATGTCTACATCTAAACCACCCATCCAAGGCATAAACATCCAGTCCCCAGCATACAAGCGTCCAATTGGCTCGTTTGCAGTTGAGTCAATATCTACTTCAACATAACAGCTTGTGCTTGTGCTAGCGTTGCGTATGTAGATTTTGTGAGATACGTCCGTGGCTGCGTAATCTGCTGCAGCTATAAGCGCAGTTTCAGTTTGTGCAGCGGCATATTGAATAGTGTTGACTCCAGTAAACTGATCAAGCCCAGTAGAGTTTGAACCCGCTTTAGTTAATGTAGCGGTTGAGTTTAACGAAACTTGATCGCCAGTTATATCGCTAGATAATGATATCGTTGCTGTCGTTGCCATTTTAATCTTTATTTATATGCAAATATAGCTACTTTTAGGATCCACTTTTTTTAACCCTGTAGCGTGAAACTCTACCTTTTGTTTTCTTTTCCTTTCTAGCCCTTCTTTTTTCTGCTGGTGTTAGTTCTGAGGCGGTTACTGGTGTTTCTGAACTTATTTTTTTAGTGGGTCGAAAGGTGTTGTCTCCTTTAGAATAGTCTTTGTCTCCGCTTAATGTTCTCCACTTTTCTTTAAACCATCTTTTTAAATCTAGTCCAGCCTTAGTTTTTCTAACCTTAGGCATTACTTTTTATCTTTATTCCCCCAGTTTGCTGCACCGACTTTTCGGCACTTAGCTAAAGCGCCAGAAGCGTAAGCAGAAGGCCAAACTTCATACCTGGCTTTTACCTTGTAGTAACACGCGTCTTTTAAGCTGCCCCCTTTTTTATACTCTACTGTTTTTTTAGCCTTAGGCATTTTTTATTTATTTAGAAAGAACTTTCTTCTTCTTCATCATCTTACCTCCAGACGTCATCATCTTCATTTTACCTCCAGACATCATCATCTTAAAGTCTTTTTTGTTAAGTACTCCGTCTTTGTTTTTGTCTAGTTTTACTTGGCCGCCTACTAAGCCGCCTGCTTTATATTTCTTTTTTAACTGCATAATAAATATTGTTTAAGATTTTGAGTGATTTGCTGTTTTGAACATTGCTTTTTTTACAGCGTTCGGGTGCTCTCCATATGAGCCTTTCATTAAGAAATATCTTCCGCCTTCTTCCATCCAGTGGAATCCTTTCGGAGGATCTACCGCTACTTTTTTATCGTAAATAGTAAGCTTCCCTCCTTTTTTATATTTTAAAGTTTTCATGATTTTTTATATTACCTTAGAGTATTACCTTAGAGACGTCTTCGTTAACTATAAAGGACCCAAACAAAACAGTAGTGTGTGTGGCAGCTTCACCTGTAACAGGTAGGATAAATTGCAAGTCATACTTATATCGGCCAGATTTAACTTGATTCATTGTTAAAGCAGTAGCTTTTATCGTAACATTCCCGCTATTGTCAAGCACAAAATCATCAAACTGAACTATTGATTGCACGCCTTGTCCAGGGCTCGTTATAACGGGAAGTGAAGATCTTTTAGACGCGTCATACACTTGCATAAACATAGTGTAACTATCCGTCAATAAAGGGAGAACTACCCCTAAGGAATCTTTTAACGTTACAGTAAGAGAGAAAGTATCTCCTTTACGACACGTTATGTCTAGCCTTTCCGACACGTCTAAATTAACTTTACTCGCCATAATTACTGATTAAGCATTGGGTTCATTATTTCTTGATTGTTTTCTGGTGGTGGCGGAGAAGTCATTTTTCTTTTCTCGTCACCCTGCTTAACAATCCTATCGTCTTTTCGATCTTCTTTAAATACTTCTATTTTTTCTTTAAACTCTTGATCGTCTGTTTTAAATCCTAACGTTGCCTGAGCTTTAATTATCTCTATCTCCTTGTGAAGTTCATGTAGAGCTTGAGCAACCTGTATCTCGGCTTGAGCCTTTAGCTGTATTCTTTGAGCCTCTAGCTGTCCTTCTACCTGCATCTCTTGTTGCTTAGCTTGTGATGCGGCCTGAGCTGCAGCTTGAGCCTGTTGGGACTGCATCTGTGAGTTTTGCTGCGCTATAGCCTGTTGTTCTTTTTGTCTTTTCTTACGCTTAACCATAAGCAACCTTTCAGCTTGATTTACATCTTTCATAGATCTCACTATCATAGCATCCTCAAGGTCAATCTCCTTCTGTCCTAGCGCTACTTGCAGGCTTTGCTCTAAGTATTGTTTATCTGCGCTTTCCATTTCCTTCTGAACCTGAACCCCGAAGTTGTACATTGGGAGATTGTCAAAAGAAGATAAAACCTTCATGTTTTCACTACCTACAGCGTTTTCGTATATACCTCTTAAAGCTGATTCTTTTGGTATGATTTGCAAACACTTTACTATGTCTTCGCAAACCTTCTTGTATAGGATCATAGAGGCATTAGTTATGTCATAGATCGCGTTGTTACCAGCGGCAATAGCTTGCTCTCTCACCCCAACTAAAGCGTCTCCTTTAGGGGAAGAAGCATCCATAGCCTCGTTAATACCTGTTGTATCTCGAATTAGCTTTAAGTAATGATTGTAAAGACCTATTAGCTCGTTTATGTTTCTTATGCTGTTGCCTATTTCTCGAATAGGAGGATTTTGATGACCGCCTTCTGGGTTCTTGCTTCTGTAGTAGAACACACCTGTTTGCTCGTAGATATCATGAAGATCTAAAGGTTGTAGTTCCCCGCCTTTTCCTATCTCCACCCCCTCTAGTCCTTCTATATCTATAATTAAACCATCTGGCTTAGCTTTAGCTATGGACTGCTGTATCTTAAGATGGGTTATTTGCAACATGTCAGCAAAACCTACACAACTGTCTACCATAGACTTAGGCATCATTCTGCTGATATTTGTAGCTACCACAGAGTAAGATAAAGTTGCCTTGCTTATGTCATGTATGTTTTTTGGAATATTTGTTTTCTGACCGTAGTTTATAACGTAGTCTGTTCCAAGTATGTATTTTCCTGAGTACACAGTAGTTACCTCCATTTTATGCGGAGTGCGCTCAAACACGCTTCCTGGTCGTTCTTTGTAAGAGTGACCCTCATAAAAGAAGTTTTTGTTTCCGTGACGGTTTTCCTTTTCTTCAAAGAACATGCAATCAACTGACAAGAACTCAAAGTCCAAAACCTCTACCGTGTGTTCGTCGTATCCATAAACTGATTTTTTAGAAGACGCATCGTAATGAGAAGCGTATGGAGACATACTGTTTCCGCTAGCTTTTTTAGCTATTTTTTGAAAGTCCTCCTCTTGAAGCTCATCACCACACAACCTCTTTAATTCTTGTATTGGAATAGATGAAATGCTACCTCCATAAACTAAATCATCGAAACTAGGGTCCTCTGTGTAGCTGTGTATAAACTTTGCAGGATCCACATAGTCAGTTTTTATACCGTAGTTAGGGTCATTGCTCCTACGTACAACAGCCATTCCTATAGCAGCTAAGTCGTTAACGCATCTTCTAAAAATATTGTCGTTAAAGTTATTCCACGACAGGGTCATGTTAGTAGCAATTTGAGCAGCTACTTCTGCATCCGTCTTGATGTTTGTTTTTAAAAATATTTCAGCCTCTTCCAAACTGTCTGGCAAAGAGTCAGGGTCTTTATCTAGAATTAAACCTCCTGTCTCCTCTTTAAGCTTTTGCAGATCAGCCTTCATTTCAACCTGCATTCTGAGGCGGTTCTTCTCTTTGTTTTTCTCAGAAGAAGAAAGAGGATCAATTGCTTCAAGATTTGGATAAGGGTCCCTAGAAAGAATCTTATTTACAACAATCCTTACAAACTTAGGCAGTATCGGAACTGGAGTATAGTCCAGATTAAGCATGCTACCATCACCAGCATTAGGGTCAAGAGAGTTTAAAAGTCTTTTGTAGATAGTTGTATTCTGAACACCTTGAGCGTAGTCTCGGTTTCTTTCAAAAGTTTTACTTCTTTTCTTTTGAAGAGCGTTTTCCTCATTTGTTGAGTTCCACTGGCTTTCTATTGCCTTCGCATACTTTAAACCATAAGCCTTAGAATCTTTCAATTCTTTTGATGCTAACGGGTCTGGGAATTTGCCAGTACGATTACTTGAGTTGCTGATCATTATAAGATAAGTATAATTACTTTATGCAAATATAGTGAATCATCCTAAAACATTATATTTCCTAAAAAACTTTTTTTCAGAGAAGCTGACAACAGGTTTAGCTTTTGCTTTTTGAGCGGCTAAAAGAGCAAGACCCGAACTTATTGTAAGGTCAAACTTTGTTCTATCATCTATTTTAAAGCCAATCCAATCTTCCAACGTTTTATTAAAATACATACGTCCGTGTTCATCTGTGTCTCTGTTTACACCTACGTGATCGTGAATATAGGCTTCAATAGAATGAGCGTGAGATTGTATGACGTCCTGAGAGTTAGATGGTATTCCTTTCGTCTTTACTTTTATTTTAGAGTTTGGAGACTTTAGATGTTCTGGTCTGTCCATTAGGTATCCATCGTAACCTCTTGATTCAAAGTGTCTTGCAATACCGTACTTGTTGTTCTCAATTAAGATAGGGTACCCGTAAAACACAGCCGACATAAGAACGTCCTCATAGAATATTTTCGCTAAAGGAGGTCTTGAAGCGTACTCTAAAACAAACGTGTTAGAGGGGTGCTCCATGTTAAACTTATTGTAAAGATGTAACGCACCTTTAGATCCCCTTCCGTCCACTGTAGCGTCTAAATCGTATGAGTCTACTCCCCCGCAACCTATGTGGTCGTTTGGTGCAACTCTTTTGCCTTTGTTTACTTTTCTTTGATTCCTTAACTCTTCAGGAGGCAGCCAAGCCACTTTAAATCTTCCTTCTGCGTTAGGTGAAAAGACGACCTCTGTGTCTATCTCTCCATTCTTCCAAATAAAGTTACCTTTAACTACGGGGTTTGGAAAAAGCTCATCATTGTATTGTATTTGCTCATATATCTTCCCTATGTTAAAAAGACTCCCCTCAATGCTATCTCTAAAAGCTTCGTCTTCTGTAAAAGGAAACTGCCTAACAACCTCGTTCAATTCAGAGGCATCTTCTTTAAGGGACTCTCTTTCATTTTTTAAGTATGTTTTAGAACCTATAAATACTGGGTCACCGTCTATACCCATTGCTTCTTTTTCTGGGTCTTGAACAATAGGGTGTCCGTGTATGTCAAAAAAACCTTCTAAAGATTCATAGGCGGGTATAAACAATCTGTACAACCCAGTTCTAGTCCTCCCATTTGCGTTTCTTTGATTCGGGTCCGAATCCATCCACAGAGCCTTGTATTGAGTACCGCCTTTGTCCATTGGATTTACTGTGCTTCCGACCAGAGCCTTCCCCACGATTTTTCTTCCGACGATCAAACACGTCCTCTGAATCCTCCAAGCGTCCCTTATGTCTGTAGGTCTTTCCCATTTTCCTGCTTCATCTAGATACAACAGGTGTAATTTTTCACCGTCATATGCATTGTTAGTAGTGTTTTTCCAGTTTATCACTGTGTTAAGAGCTTCCCCCATCTGAGAGGTTTTGTTCTTTTTTGTTATACGTTTTGACGGCTCTCTGAAAGCCAGCTCCATACGTGGGTTCGTTGTACCGTCTTGTATTGGTTTAAAGAAGAAAGGATAGTTTCTAAACATAAAAACCACCTTCTTCATAAAGATGTTTTCCTGAGCGTCTTTACCTGTTTTTGACTGTATACCCATAAGCTTGTCTTTAACTTGCGTAGCCTCATCGACAAGGACAGCAGAGCATATATTGGTATACCCAGAACGACGGCACTTAGTATAAAGCTGACCAATGCAACGAGGGTCAATCTCGCAAGCAGCCATATGTAAAAATATCTCACGTTGAAAATTTAAAAAGTAAGGGTAACCAATATCTAGCTTGGTCCACTGAAGCATCATATAATGCCTCCCCGTAATATATGTATCTGTGCCGTTGTTATAAAACCAAAAACCCTCACGCCTGCGCCGAAACTCTTCCTCGACATATGGACGAAACTTCTCTCTAAACTCCCTTGGCATTTCCGACCACTCATCCATAGAACGAACACGAGACAATTCCTTCGGCATAGGTAGCCTTCTCCACACTTGCATAGCGTTTGGCTCTTTATATCCGAAAATTTCTTTTTTAGGGGGCCTTTTTGGAAGACAAATGAGTAACCCACCGAGCTCGATAATTTCACCTTCTGTACCGTTGGGGCAAATCTTAACAGCAGGCTCTTCATATTCTTTAACATCTAAAAGAATGTTCAAAATGTCTGTCCATATCTATTAGATCTAAACCCAGGAGCTCCAGATTTGGGGTTTGCCAGCTCCATGTATTCCCCGCATTTTTCGCATTCGATATCATTAATAGCTCCCTTTCCTTCAATAAATCTTATTGTAACCCCTGATTTATTTACAACGTTTTCGTTGCATTCGCATTTATAATCTGCCATTTTATTTAATTTTTACTCTTGTGTGGTACGCCTTTTTTCCTGCCTCCTTCGTTTGGCATGCCTCGGTTTTTAGAAGCTGACATTACTGTTAGTTTGCTTCCTACGTGGTGGATGTCTTTTCCGTCACCTGGTTTTACCCGACCCCCTGCCATTAGCTTTCTTCGGTTTTTATTCCTAAGAGCACGCTTTTTTAGCTGGCCTCCAACTTGAAACTTCTTGTACTCGTCTTTGTAATCTCTTTTTTTTAACTTCATGCTTCTACAAAGTTAAGGAAAAGTTCTAGTTGTTCAACTATGGGTGAGCACTCTTCCTCTATTTTCTCCTGAACATATCCACCTGCTCCCCAGCTGCCCGATCTTCGCTCATCATAATGGTGTATAGAGTGGCAGTTTGCACACATAACTTCACACTTTTCTATTTCAGCTTTAACAGTTTTAAAGATATATCCTTTGCCTATTAAGGTTGCTACGCTTTTTTTCTTCGTAGAAGAATCCCTGTGGTGTAGTTGTAAACACCTTTTGTCTTTCGTCCCGCACTTCTCGCAACCGATAGAAGATTTATAATTGTCTACCCACTCGTATATCTTACGCTTCTGTTCGGCTGTGTTTTTTGCTACGCACGGTTTACAGTCTTTGAATGTATTTCCCCCGCTATTTGAAATTACATAAAATTCTTCTTTTTCTTTTAGCCTTTGGCAAGTCCTGCAGGTTATCATTTTGAAAATCTTTCAGCAAACCCCCCAGAGTAATCTTTAGCACCGCTTATCTCCCCGCTGGTCTCTAAGTCTTTTACCATTTGTGCTAAACGTTGTCTTTCAACGATTAGTTCTTTGCAGTCTGTAGCTGTTTGTTTTATAGACTGAAGCTCTGCTTTACGAGCACTACCGTTGATTTCAGGATCTACAGGTTTTTTAATCTCTTCGATCATGTTGTCTATAGCTATCTCCATACTCTTCATAAGTCTTTGAGAGGCGCTTACTGTGGTGAATTTAGATCTCGACATACATTAGGTCTTCTGCGCGGGTGCGGTAATATTCCGTCCCGTCTATAGTTATACGATAATCTCTGTTTTGCTTAAACCCTACAATCTCTCCTGGGACAACACCCATCTCGTCAGCTTCTAAACATGTGTATACCACTTCTGCTTTTGTAGGCAGTTTTTCTTGCAGGTCTACTATTTCTATAATATCCGATTGAAGAGTCAGTTCCTCTTGCTCAACTGCTTTAAGTAAACACCACCCCGTAAGGCACCGTATCTTTCCGTCTTTTTTGCTTTTGTATGCTATAGCTTGATTGCTAATTGCGTGAACTGGGTCATAGCTTACTATATACGTGTTATCCTCTTCTGTAAATATCTGACCGTTGTTATCTCCACCGAGAACTACTAGATGATGAAAGTATAATGTATCTCCCACCTCTACCCCTGTGTCGTATTTAAAAGGCACACAAACTACTGGGCCTTCTGTTGTTCTGTTTTTAAAGTCGTCAAACCTGGCGTCTATATATAACTCAAACCCTGTATCAGAAGCTATAGTGTCTTTAAGCCTATCCTCTAGCTTAACAACAAATAAATTAAATGTTCTCATGTGTTAAAAGTTGCAATCAAATTCTAACATACATGGCATACCGTCTATGGCTTTCCATAAAGTTTGAGAGCCGTCTTCGGCTTGCATGTACACAAGATACCTATTTGTCCCATATTTAACTAGGTGTCGTTCATCCTGAACTATTGTACTAACCTTGCCAGACCCTGCCCTCATGCCGACATAGTAAGCCATGCCGTCTTTAGGGTCTCTTCCGACCACAATTTTTCTAATAATACCTTCCATTTTATTCTAATCCTACTCCTGTTCCGTCAAGCAGATCGTCTATGTCTTTATATCCTTCTTCAACGTCTGTTTGCTCCCAAGAGCTATTTATAAATTCTATTATACTGTTTAATTCTTCTTTCGAATCTAGACTGTAACTGTATATAGCTTGCAGCCTTGAGTTCCCCATAAGGTCTTCGTCTATTAATCCGATAACGCTAACCGACATTATCCTATCCTGCATCCCGTGTTTTTTTATTACGTCATCCATCTCTTCAGATAAGCGTTGTATTTCTAAGAAAAAAGCATGTTCTTCCATATCTTTACAAAATAAATTAATTACAATGCCTAGAAGTAAAGTTCAAAAAAAAAGATTGTTTCGTGAATCATCTAGATTAAATCAAAGATACGTAAAAAGAAATAACCTTAAGAATTTAAGAAAGGTGCTTTTATCCACACAGGAGAGTTACGATGTGTTCTCTAAGGAAATAATGTTTATGCTTTGGGCTTATGACCTGGAGTTCTGGACATTAGACTACGCCGCTAAAGAGTATGGTGCGAGCAAGAAAAAGCTTAGTGAAAGGACTGTGTTCCCGTTAGTTAAAGTAGGTTACCTCTACAAACACTTTGATAAGCTGACACCTTCAGACACGTATGAAGATCACTTGTTTAGAGATGAGACAAAATACAATTACCGAGTAAGGTATGCGTTGACTCAAAAGGGCAGACTACTTGTGCAAAGATTCTATAGGGACCTAGAGGCTTAGCAGTTGTCAAAGAAGTCTGTAACCTCCGTTGTAGATAACAATAGGCACTTTGAAAAATCCCTGTAGGTAATTGTAACATCCTCTTTCTCTAAAGCTTCTGATATCTCTCGATACACCCTCATGTAAGCACGAGTAGAGCTACCTATAAACCCATTTTTTTTTACGTTGTTGTTTTCTTGCGAATCACCCAGTAATAAACAACCTGCAGTGTCCTCATCAGTATTACCACAGTGAATAAGGATATGAGTAAAATTAGGGACGTCAAGGACTTCAAGCATTCCCATATGTATATCAGCGAACCTGTGAGCGTACTTGGCATCGAACCCACCCACAGTTCGAAAACCGAGGCAATACTCTCCTTCAGGTATGCTAGTCTCTCCATGAACCTTGTCGGCACGCTCTTCATCTTCGAGAGTGTAGCATAAAAACTTTCTTTTATCATTACTTATGTCAAATAGTATTCCGTTAGTCGAGTCCTTTCCTTTGTTGAACCTTATTACTTCTAGCTTCATTTTTAATTTTATTTAGTTTGATCTTCTCAGCTTCTTTGGCGTGATCTCTTCTTTTTTGTATGGGGTTGAAGTAGAATTTGTTCACTGTTTAGGCTTGCAAGTTCCATCCATACAGATATAAGCTATACCGTTTCTTATTATTTCTGTAACCCTACTGCCCT
>Ga0075444_10002177_pt1 | contig 11826 bp, 8 predicted proteins | sample CoawatmetaG01DNA_FD_76836 | JGI IMG/M metagenome (GOLD analysis project Ga0075444, IMG submission 76836) | Marine microbial communities from the West Antarctic Peninsula - Coastal water metaG017-DNA | ecosystem: Environmental > Aquatic > Marine > Coastal | place: Atlantic Ocean: West Antarctic... | reverse complement strand
GTCGAGCACCGCTACATCTCCGACGAGGAGATGATCGGTTTCATGGACCGGGCCAAAGTCCTCCTGCTGCCGTATCACAACGCGACCCAGTCCGGCGCTCCCCCTGTGGCTGCCGCGCGCGGCGCGATGCCGATCGGCTTTGCCGTGGGGGGGCTGGCCAACCAATTGCCGGCGTTGGGCGGCATCGCCGTTCCTGCGGGCGATCTGGATGCCCTGGAACGCGCGGTTCGCACCGGGCTGGAGATGAGCGAAGCGGCGCTTTTCGAACTGACCCTCCAGTCGGATCCCTTTGAGGGGGCGGTTCGCGAGCTGTACAGCTCGCCCAAGCTGCCCGCCCCGATCATGGCGGCGTAACGTTTACGCAACCAGTCCGACACCCGCCGCTATTCCGCTATTCTGCGGAGCGGCGGGTGAAGCGGAACGCCTTGTTGACTTCGCCCGTCTCGCGGTTCCGCCCATAGGGCAGCGCCACGAGAATGCGGGTCACCGCACGGGTCAACGGGCGTTCCAGATGCCGGAAGCCGTACAGGGCGATTTCGCTGGCAACGACGAGGCAGGTGAAGGTCACCGCAACAGCAGCGATCGAGCTTCGCGCGCCCATTACGCCGAAGACCAGATAATTCACCAGGATGACCACATAGATGTGGATGAGGTACAGGAAATAGGAGGCATCGCCGAGGTCGGTCGGGCGCTGCCAGCGTAGCGACGCGAAATAGGGTTCGGCGATCAATACGCCCAGCACGATCAGGGTGGCGGAGGCGAACCATCCCGCATCGCCGTGGTTGAGTGCATGGTTGCCATACAGCATGGCCACCCCCACGCATCCGGCCAGCGTCGTCAACACACCGGCGATCGGCGGAATCCTGACATTATTGCGCGACAACAGCGCCCAGATCAGGCCGCCTGCGACGAATTCCAGCGTGACAGGCTTTCCGGGGATGAAACCCGGATGATTGAACAAGGTACGGAACAGGAAGCAAAGAAGAAGCACGGCCGCGATGAACACCAGCCTGCTATAGCCGCGTCGGAAGAAGGTGAGGGCCATGGTCGAGAGCGCATAGAACAGCATTTCATAGGACAGCGTCCAGCCCACCGTGACGATCGGCTTCTTGTCGATGAAGAACAGGTTCAGCACGAACCGGCGAATCCCCGACCGGTCGTTCAGATCGCTGAACATGTCAGCCCCCGTCATGGACCAGACGAAGATCACCGCGACGATCATCAACCAATAGATTGGGATGATGCGGCCGACACGCCGCGCTGCAAAATCATAGGCGGTCGTCAGACCGCGGGGCTTGCCAGCCATGAGGCTGAACATGACGTAACCGCTGATGATGAAGAAGATATCGACGCCAATACCGCCGACCCATCCGTCGTAAATCTGGACGCCATATTGGTACATGACGTCATGATTGTGCGCCATCAGCACCAATAAATGTGCCTCGATGATCGCCCTTGCCCCGGGCGATGCCGGTGACGGATAGTCCAACTGGCGTCGTTACTCAACTTGGACGCATCGCCAGGCCGATCGATGTCGGCGCTATGCCGGCGATGCCGGGCTAGGCATTCCGCGCAATTTTCTGGCGAAACACGCTGTCCCACATGGCCAGGCTTGGGGCGAGGAGCAGAATGGCGGTGCTCGCATGTCGCAAATAGCTGCCGAGATCGGGTTCGAAGATCGTGATGACCACAATATGCGCAAAGAATAATGCCGCTGGCCAGGAGACGATCCGGTTTACGCTGCGCATTCCGGTTATCGACAGCCAGAAATAGAGGCAAACATTCACGAACAGAAAGACGTTATTGAGTGCGAGCCGGTCGAAAGGAAGGTTGAGCCGTACCGCCGCATAGAAGAAATTGATGATGAACGAGAATACGCCGTTCGGCTCGACCAGGTTCAGGAACGCGCTTCGATTGCCTTCCCCGGCAAACCCGGCCCGTGCCATGTTCACCATGTCGCGCTGCACCTGAAGCGTGTCGTATAGTTCCTTGGGAATCACCGCCATGACGATTGGGATCGCGACCAAAAGTACCATCCGCCACGAACCCGGTGCCTCTATGAAGAGAACGAGGAAAAACCAGACCGGAATGATGAGAAGATAATATTGCCGGAAAATCACGGCATAGGCCGCATAGAATATCGTGACGCCGGCAATTCTCGCCCATATGGCCGTGCGCCCGCGGGTCAGGAGAAAGGCCGCAGCGATTGCGAGCGGAGCCGTGAATGTGTCTTTCACGAAGAACGGCAGGTACAGGGTCAGCGGCGCAAGCAGCATGAAGCCTGCGATCGCCAAGGTGCGCGGCATACGCAGCCACCACAGCAACATGGTGATCAGCACGCTGCCGAAACCGAACAGGATCAGGTTACGCAAACCGGCATTGGTATGGGCGTAGATGAGCGACATGAAGCCATAGCCGTCAAACGCCTCGGGAGAGTCGGCGCTTCCGGCCATCGTCGCCACGGTTTCGGCGTCGCCCGCCTGCAGGGGGAACAATATGGGCACGACGATGATGGCCGCGATCAGCAACGCACAAGACAGGACGATCGCCATATTGCGCGGCCAGAGCGGCCATGGCCTTACATAGCGAACGAGGCTCTGCATGGCTGGAGGACGCTGCATCGGAGAAGACATGCTCATGCTGCGCAGCCCCGTGAGGCAAAAGGACACCGATTGTCCAGCAGATCGCGGTCGAAAGACCGGAAGTTGGCGGAGCTCAAGGGCATAGCGGTCGTCGGAAAAGCGGGATCATCCGTGCCAGACATCATTCTTCCCTCAAAGCCAACCGCCGCACCATAGCCTTGGCCTCCCTTAGCGCGCCCATGGGCTGTTCAGGAAGCCATGAAAAACGACGGCATCGCGGTCGTAGACGGTCGCTGTTCCGATCGCGCTTTCCTTTCCGTCGAAAACGGCTACAGGCTGACGCCGTATCCGCGGATCATGGATAGGGTCGGGCAGGCCCATTTCGTTCACATCCGCCCCTGTTACGCAACCGACGCTCATCTTTGAAATTGAGGTTCCGGCTGGAGGAATCAGTGGTTTTTCGAAAGCTTTCGAAGTTCAATCCTGCGTCGTCTGTCTCGTACTTTCTGTACTCGAGAGTATGGCAGATCGTATCTTTCTCCGTAAACCTTGTCCTGATAACGACCGTGTTCCGTCCTGTCGAACAGGGTTTCTATTATGCGTTCCTGAATTTCATCGCCTATATGACGCTGGCGGAATTCGGGTTCAACTTCCTGTTGACCCAGTTCATGAGCCACGAATGGGTCAATGTGCAGGTCGTCGACGGATGCGTACACGCTCCCGAACGGACCAAGGCGCGCCTGGCTTCGCTTTTGCGTGTCGCCTCGATCTGGACGTCGTTCATGATCGTGGCGTCCATATTGTTGATCGGCGTCGGCGGGTGGATATTCTTCCGGACGTCGCCGAACGCCACGACGCTGACGTGGCAGATGCCCTGGGCGCTTCTGGTGCTGGCGATCTCGACGAACCTGGTCGTCTACACACTGCGCGCGATCCTGGAAGGCATGGACCTGATGCACCTTTCGCAGCGGGCGGCCTTCATCGCGACGGCGTTGTCCTGCATCGTCCTTTGGATCGCGATGACGTGCGGCCTGGGCCTCTATTCGCTCGCGCTGTCCCAGGCCTGTGTGTCGGTGGTGCTGCTGGCGCTCTATGTTCCGCCGCTTCTGCCGGTCCTGCGCCTGCGCGGCACGAAGGCGGCCGGGCACGACGTGATCAGCTGGTGGCGCGACGTATGGCCGGTGCAGTGGAAGATCGGGGTGAGCTGGATCGCGAACCTGATCATCAACCAGTCGTTCGTGCCGTTCATCTTCCACTATCAGGGCGCGATCGAGGGAGGTCGTGTCGGCATCCTCATCCAGGCCTATTCCTTCGCCAACATGGCGGGGCAGGCCTGGCTGCAAACCTCGATGCCCAAACTCGCGCAACTCTGGGCACGCGGCGAAGTCGATGGCTTGCGTCGCAGCGCGGGCCGCATCGTCCTGAAGTCCACCGCCTTCACTTTTGCGATCGGAGCGGCCGCCTTGGTCGCCGTCGCCATGGTGAAAACCGCGCTCCCCTTTTACGGACAGCGCATCGGCGATCTTTCCGCGCTTGCATTCCTGATGGCGAGTTGTGTCGCCTTTCAGACCATCAACGTCTTTTCCTACGCCGTGCGGGCCAATAAGCGCGAGCCGTTCATCTGGCAGAACATCGCCTTCGCCATGCTGATTGCGATCAACAACTTCATGTTGTCCCGGGTGTCGAGCACGATGATGTTCGCCGGCTTCCTGGCCGTTATCCTGTTGGTCATCATACCCTGGGTGTACAGCATCTGGCGGCGCGAAACCCGACTCCCCTCCAGCGACGCGATGGGGCTGGCCTGAGGGAAGGGGTGGGCGAATTCGCGATCCGCTCCGACCCATCCTGACCCTTGTTTTGGTCTGAATCCCTCCCTTCTGGATCATCCAGAGAGGAGGGGGCCTTACGGTTAGCGCCCAGGGGTTCGGTCCGGCTCGGGTCCTATAGCTGAACCTGGGTCACCAGTTCACGGAACCGATCGACCGTCATGCGGGCGATGACGCTGATCCGGTCGTCGATGCTATAGGAAAAGGTAGCGTGATCGGCGTCTACGATCAGACCGGCGCAGAATTCGGTACCCTTCTTCTCGAAGAAGAACGGACGCGACATCGACACAGGACGCATGTCGCGGTCGACGTGCACGACCTGGCTGAGATAATAGAATGGCAAGAACTTCATGGAAGCGCTGCGCAATTTGCGACATGCATAATGGACCACGAAGACATAGCCATCTTCCCATTCGACGAGCTGGCTGGATCCGCAAAAGCCGGACAGCCCGTCCGCTGTTTCGGGCAACAGGCCCGTTGCCTGCGGCTCGATGCGAGAGGGCTCCGTCATGTCGTTCGGCAGGGGTAGCGCATAGGTTTCCATGCGCGACGCATCGTAGACGATCTCCAGGCCCCCTTCGCGGACGAACGGCATCCAGTTCTTTTCGCGCTTTTGCCCATGGGGGGACGAGACCAGGCACAGTCCGGTTAGTGCGTTCTCTTCTATCCGGCCAACCGCCATGGTGTTGCAGACGTCCGTCCAATCCTTGGAGCGGACATTGCCGGCCGACCAGATGGCGTGGATCTGCTGGTCGAGGATGAAGATCCGTGGATCCTCGAGTCCGTTCTTGGCGTCCGTAATGGTCGTCCGGTAATGTCGCTCATCGAGCTTGGCGATGGATGTCTGATTCAGGTTCCGATCGAAACGGACGATCCAATTCTCCGAGTCGACGGCAGATGGCCCGCCAGCGACGGTGATCCGCTGAAGAAATCCCGAGAGCGTGTAGTTCACCGCGCGCACCAGGGCGACGACCCCCGAATCGGTTCGTGCGATCGACAGATTATGCGAGTGATATTCGGACGGAATATCGACCACGACACGTTTTGCCGGTGGCGTTAGCGCGAAGAGGACCGGCGCCTTGCGAACGATCCTGTGTTCGCGCCGCAAGGCCGGTTGAGAGGAAATCCACACCCGAGCGGCATCTGCCACCATCGACGTTATTCGCTTCAACATGGGGGATGCTGATCCTATTCTGGACAATCAAAAGGCACGGGAGCGGGCCGGGGAGGAAAGCGACCCTGCATAGAGACATGACACGATGTCATATAGCTTGGTCCTCTCGATCCGCGATGACCATTATAGCGGGCATTGTCCCACACGCCTGTAGCGGTGTCCGCTTCCAGCTGAACTTTACATAAGAAATATTATCGGATTCGTCGGCGCGGCTGGCTTGCCGACAGCGACACTCCAGAACCCAGCGCAAACCCCCGCCCACCTTGCGGGCAAAGTCACGGTCGCCCCCGAAGCAATCCAGCGCCTCGCCCTTTCCGCACAAACCGTCCCCATGTCGGCCGCAATGCTCCGGTCCATCGCTCCAGCAGGCCCGACCGAGCGCTCTCCGACAGCCTCCGCCACCGCGCCTGTTCGCGGGGTGACAGCGCGTAGAGGTTCCAGCCCGCCATCGTCATGCATTCGCCGATCGTGTCGGCCGTCCGCACATACGGTCGGGGCAGGTCGGGGGCGGTGCCGATCGGTGGGGTCAGCGGGCGGCTCGTTTCCACCATCGGGCCGGTGGTGATCGCGCGGCATTGGCGCAGGGCCGTGTCGCGCATCGCCAGCGTCGCGCCGGGGCGGTTGTAGAAATGGCCGGGCGGTGGCTCTGCGAGTGGCGCGGCCAGGATCAGCAGCATGGGCAGCATCGGCCGGGGGCATCTCCATATCGAGTGGGCGGGCCGACGCTCTCCGCCGCCCCGCCCCTTTCATCAGAACGCGATCTTCAGCCCCGCGCGATAGGCCTGGTTGCGCACGTCGGAGCGGGCGACCGTGGTGTCGGCCGCGATCGAGACCGTCACCTTGTCGCGGCGATAGGACAGGCCCGCCGACAGCTCGCCCCAGTCGCGGTCCTGCGTCGCCACCGCGAAGGGCACGCGCAGCGGCGTCCCGTTGGCGAAGCCGACGAACGCGTTGTTCGGCCGATCGTTGAAGTCATGGACATAATAGGCCGAGGCGAAGGGGCGGAAGCCCTGCGACTGGCCGTCGAGCTGCAATCCGGCGCGCCCCTGGACGCTCAGGAATTCGTCGCGGCCATAGACCAGGGCCGGGCCGGTGCCCCGCTCGGGCGTCTGGGTGAAGTCGATGCGGTTGGCCCGCACCGACACGCGCGGCCCGAAGCGCAGCGCCTGGCTGCCCGCATTATAGGTCGCGCCGATCTCGGTCGACAGCGCCAGCGCATTGTCGCGGGCGCGCAGGTCATAGGCCGTGCCCAGGAAATCGCCCATACGCCGGGTGCTCGACTGATAGACGCCCGCGCTGGTCTGCACGTCGAGCGAGGGGCCGAGCGCCCCGCCGAGACGGCCATAGAGCGTGCCCTGGATCAGCCCGCCGCGCGCCGACTGGCCCAGCCGGATCTTGCCGTCCAGCTTGGTATAGGACAGGCCGAAGCCCAGCATCGCGCTGTCGTTCACCCGCGCCTCGATGCCGGTCGCGACATAGAAGCCGTCGAAACGATCGCGCCCGCCGGGTTGCGTGCCCGGCATCGCCGCGCCCGACCCGTCGATATAGCCACCCGCCAGATAGATGGCGGCATTTTCGGGCAGCACGCCCTCGCGCAGGGTCGTGGTCGGCGTGTCGCTGACCATCGCGGCCTGGCCGGGCATGGCGATTTCGTTGGCGGCGAACTCCATCGGCTTGCCGATCATCGCGATCGACCCGCCCTGGAAACCGTCGGGCGACAGCGCCGACAGGCGGTCGCGATAGAAGCGCGCCATATTGTCGGTCGCGGTGGTGCCGATCGCGCGGCGCATCGTCTCGGTCCGCGGGGCCAGCGATTGCAGCGTGCCCTGGATCGTCGCCACCGACTGGAGGTCGAGACCGCCATAAATGCCCGACAGCGCCGAATAGGCACCGCGATTGCCGTCGAGCAGGCGACCATAGGCCAGCTGCACCGGCGTCGCCGCCAGGCTGGCATAGGAATTCGCCGCGATGCGGGCGGTGACGCTGGTGCCGCTATAGCTGAGCTGCGGATAGAGGATCGCGGTCAGCGCCGTCGCGCTGCCGAAGGTGCCCGATACCCCGCCGCTGGTGGTCAACACGGTATAGCTGTCGCCGAAGCGCGGCACCTGGTTCAGCGGGCGCAGCGTGATCGTGCCGCCCCCCAGCACCGCGGTCCGCGCAACCAGCAGGTCGGAGGTGCCGCTGGCGCCGAAGTCCACCACATATTGGCTGCCCGCCGCAAGCGTGGCGGTGCCCGTGACGCTGAGCGTACCGATCGCCCCGGCATTGCCCGGCGAGACGATGCCCCCGCTCTGCACCGACAGCGAGGCCAAAGTGCCGGTCCCGCCGACCGTGCCGCCCGATGCGGCGGTCAGCGCCGATCGGGTCAGCGCGCCGTTGACGGTCAGCAGGCCCTGCTCGACCCGCGTCGGGCCCGAATAGCTGTTGCTGCCGGTCAGGATCAACTCGCCCCCGCCACGCTTGGTCAGGCCGCCGATATCGCCGGAGAAACCGGCCAGCACCTCGGCCGAATAGCGGTCGCGCGCGTCCTGGATATTGTTACTCCAGACGTCGACGCCGCCCGTCAGCACATTGACCTCGCGCGTCTGGCGCAGCGCGGTCGGCCCGCGCAGCGCGACGTCCATCTGCGGCATACCCCAGCCCGAGCGCAGGTCGACGCCCGGCGTGTCGAGATCCTTCGAGCTCGACACCAGGATGACGGAGATCAGGCCGGTATTGTAATTGGGGAACCAGCTCATCAGCACGGCCGCAAAGCCCGACACGTTGGGCGCCGCCATCGAGGTGCCGGTCAGCGCGCCGTAACCGGGGCCGTTGAAGGTCAGGAACTGCTTCATATCGGCCTGAAGCTGGGCATTGGCCTTGGTCAGCACGGCCTTGGAGAAATCGACGCCGAGCAGGTCGGCATTGACCGCGACGATCCCGGCGAGGCGGCTGGTATAGCCGTCGGGATCGCCGCCCACAAAGCGGCTGCCATAGGCCAGCGAGATGCCGACCGCCTGCTGGGCAAGCAGCGTGCTTTCGGCATCGGCGTTGAACGCGGTGCCGTTGCGCTGCGCGGCGTCGCGGCGGTTCAGATAGCCGTTGAGGACGCCGATCCAGGCATTGACCGCCGCATTTTGCAGTGCGGTCAGCGTCGCGGCGCTGTAGATCGTCGGATAGGCGGCGCGGGTATATTTGGCGCGGATCCCGGCGACGTCGAGCGTATAGGTGTTGACGCTTGAGATGATCGCGCTGCCCGGCGCGGCGACGCACCAGGTCGCGGTCTGGCCGCACAGGCTGGAGCTGGGAGCCGCGGTGCCGTCGGCCAGGTAATTGGCGACCGACAGCCAGTTGGAGCGCAGCCGCATGTCGTTCAGCGGCGTCACCGCGTCGATGCTGGCATGAACGCCGCTGCCGTTGCCGGCCGAGAAGACGACGAGGACGTCGTTCTTCAGGACGGGATCGTAAAAGCCGTTCAGCGTCTGGGCGAACTGCGCACGCGCGGCCGCGAGCGTGGCGGTATAGGGCAGCGAGGTGCCCGAACCCCAGCTGTTGTTGATGATGCGCACCTTGCCGGTGCTCGCCAGGCCGACGATATTCTCCTGCGCATTGGCCACGGGCAGGTCGTCGATATAGCCGTCGCGATACCACAGGAAATCGCCCGCCGAGAAATTGGTGGTCGCCGCCAGGATGTTCGCGCCATACGCATTGCCGAACATCACGCCATTGGCCAGGCGGTTCCCCGCCGCGATGCCGGCGACATGGGTGCCGTGGATTTCCCAGGGGCGGCGCGGATTGACCCGGCCGTCATTGCCGTAGTCCGCCGGCACATCGGTGCGGAACCCGGTCAGCTTGCCGCTGCTGGCGAACAGCGGATGGTCGAACATCACGCCCGCATCGTTGATGCCGATCGTCTGGCCCTTGCCGTTCAGGCCCAGCACATAGGCATATTCCATGCCCAGCGACGCCTTGGAATAATCGACCTTGAACTGCGCGTCGTTCCGCCACGAGGCGAGCGCGGCGTTATAGTCGGTCGTGCGCTGGCCATTGGCCATGTAATAGCCGCCGGACGGCGGGGTCGGCGGTGTACGCGTCTGGGCCATGGCGGGCATGGCGGACAGGGCCGCGCCCAAGGCGACACCCGACAATGCGATACGCAACAACGCACGGTACGACTTCACGGTCATGCAGAACTCCCCCGGTCGACACCTCTCCCGTGCCGCACCATGGCCTGCAGTCTTCTCAATTATGCCGAACTGACAATGGGTCCGGATTCGGATGATAAAATATTATGGAAACGATGACAAAATTATCACACGTCTTGCCAAGGGATTAGACGGCGGGACCGATATTCAGCAGGGTGGCGGTGCCCGATCCGGGCGGGGCCCCGGTGGCGCCGCATCGGGGGAGAGTGCTTCCCATTCTTCCACCGCCAGCCCGGCATGGCGCCCCCCTGCCCCCGACGCCGCCATCACCGCGCGCAGGCAGCGGGTGGTGATCGCCGGGAAGCGCACCGTCTGGAACCCGTCCAGCCCGGTCGGATAGGTCCCCGCGATCCGCCGCCAGCCCCCATCCCAATATTCCAGATGCCAGGCGGCGGGCGGGGCGACGCCTTCGTCGGCGCCTGCCGGATGGTCGGCGAAGAAACGGATGCGCGCACCGTTCAGCGTCACCGGCCGGGGCCAGCGATATTCGATCCAGGCGCCGGTCGGATTGGCGCTGGTCCAGTTGCCCCACATATCGGGGGGCAGCGGCGCGGCACGCACCACGCCGTCGTTCAGCGCGGCGATCCAATATTGTACCGGCACCGGCGCGTTGGAGGCGGTGGCCCAGGCGCTCGAGGCCCGGTTGCGGGTCGGCGGAGGTGGCGGCGCGGGGGCCCTGGTCGGCGTCACGGGGCGGATGGCGGGCGGCGAGACGCTGTCGTCCCACGCCATCGGGTCGATCGCCACCGAACGGCGGAAATGCCCCCCGCCCTTCGCATCCGCGGTGTGATAGGCCAGATACCAGCGCCCTTTGAATGCCACCGCCCCCGCATGGGAGGTGGTCGAGGACACGGGGCGCAGCACCACGCCGCGATAGGTCCAGGGCCCCATCGGCGAGGGCGCGGAGGCATAGGCCTGGCACGCGTGATACAGGGCCGGGGTGCACGGGCTGTCGGGCCCGGCATTGTTGGCAGCATAGAGGAGATAATAGGTGCCGCGCCGCTTCATGATCCATGGCGCCTCGAAAAAGCCGGTCGCGCCGGTGACGATCTGCTCGGGGCCCTTTGGCGTGACCATGTCGGGGGCCAGCTCCATCGCGCGCAACCGGCCGAACGTGCCCCAATAGATATAGATGCGGCCATCATCGTCGATCAGGACGGTCGGGTCGATATTCTGGATGGCGTTGGCGACGGGCACGCTTTGCGAGATGATCGGCCCGGCGGGGTGTGCATCGCGCCAGGGCCCGGTCGGCCGGTCGGCCACCGCGACGCCGATCGCGAACCGGTCCTTGGTGCCCGGCGCGGCCGAATCCTCGCGCTGGAGAACGGGTGCGTACAGGTAGAAGCGCCCGTCCCGCCCCTTGACGATCTGTCCGGCATAGGCGCGACCCGGCTCGGCCCAGGCGAAGACCGCCTCGGGCCGGGCGATGGCGGGATCGTGCCGCCACACGCCGCTCGCCGGGTCCTTGGTCGAGAGCAACTGCCACTCGTTCATGATGAAGTCGTTGACGCCGTCGGGCGCCTCGTCGCGCCCCGCCAGGATCCACAGCGTATCACCATCGACCAGCGGCGCCGGATCGGTCGAATAGGCGCGCCCGTCCGACAGGAACGGATTGCCGCGAGTATGGACGGTTTCGGACGACAGCAGCGCGGCGAGGAGGATGGGAAGCATGACGGCATAATGGTCAAAGGCCACCACCCTGTCGAGATCGTATACGGTCCTCTCATTCCTCCCCTGTAAGGGGGGGACCATGCGCAGCATAGTGGAGGGGTGTCGCCCTCTCGAGAGCGGGACACCCCTCCGTCAGGCCTTCGGCCTGCCACCTCCCCTTCCAGGGGAGGAAAGTCTAGCGATCCAGGTCCGCCTGGCTCGGACAGTTGGCCGGCCGCACCCCCGGCCCCGGCCGGTAGACCAGCCGCACGCGGGCAGGCCCGGTCGGCACGCATGCCGCCAGGTGATAGTCCCGCGCCAACACCCCCTTCAGCACCACCCGCGTCGCCGGATTGCCAAAGGCGAAGCGCGGATAGTCGTCGACGATCGCGCCTGGCCGCGCGGCCAGG
>Ga0075444_10002176_pt1 | contig 11826 bp, 9 predicted proteins | sample CoawatmetaG01DNA_FD_76836 | JGI IMG/M metagenome (GOLD analysis project Ga0075444, IMG submission 76836) | Marine microbial communities from the West Antarctic Peninsula - Coastal water metaG017-DNA | ecosystem: Environmental > Aquatic > Marine > Coastal | place: Atlantic Ocean: West Antarctic... | reverse complement strand
TGTTAAAAGTGAAACTGACTTATATACAAAAGAAGAAGAAAAATTGTTAATCGTTAGGCCTGGTATTACTGATTTTGCTTCGATTATTTTTTCAGATGAAGGTCAAATATTAGAGGGTAGGAAAAATCCTGATCTTTCTTACAACCAATTAATTAGACCATGGAAAAGTAGACTAGGTTTAATTTATATAGAGAATCAGTCAACCCTTACAGACTTAAAAATAATAATTTTTACTATAATTTCTATTTTTTCTAAAAAAAATGCTATCAAACTTGTCATATCCCAATTAGAGAAAATTAATGTTGATCCAAAAGTAATTAAAGTGTCAGCTAGAGTTGAAAAGCTTTACCCATATCCACCACCTGGATCAAATGAGATTGTAAGTTCAAGATAGGACTATAAGGATATTGAATTTTAAAAAAATAATGTAAATTTTTAGTCTAATTTTATTTTATTATCTTTGTAATTTTAACATCTGATATTAATTCACCTGTTTTCATAGATGGTCTTGATAATTCATATCTAAAGCCATTTACTTCTATAAAAGCTTTCGGATAAGTTTCTGCATCAAGCATACGTATGTGATCAAAAATATCTTCAAGTTTGCTAAGGTTTTCTGTAATTCTACTTTCACTAGGGGTGCGCCTTTTAAAATAAGTATTATCCCCAACTTGTTTTTTTGGAATAATATTATTAGATATTATAGTCAAAATCATTTTAGATACAGTTTTTGATATTCTAATAAAAACTTCTTCTGCTAATCCATCTAAAGATAATTTTTCTTTAATATATACTGGTCCAGAGTCAATTTTATTAGTCATTTTGATTGCTGATATCAGAGTTTTATTGTGACCTCTAATTATTAAATTTTGAATTGGACTCCCACCTCTACCGAATGGTAAGTCTGTTTCATGAAAGCAAATACATGTTGAGGAGTTTAATATTTCATCTGGAACAATTTCGCTCCAATGCGGGAAAAATATATATTTAGGGTTAATTGCTTTTACTTCACTAATGTTGAGTTTATTTGGGTCCGTAATTAAAGTCCAATCACCTTGATAATTTTTAATAATCTCATTAAAAGCATTAATATTCCATGGCTTTGTTGTAGCTACTATGTATTTTTCATTTTTCATTTTTAGTTTAATTACTTATTCTCTTAGGGCCATATTGTACAGAATCACTTTATATTGGTTCCATAAAAGTATTTAACTAAGGAATTGATTGAATTCTTAAACTAATTTACTGTGATCTATTTCTATATTAAATATTTTTTAGAGTATCAAAACATATTTAGCAAAAAATCTATATTTTTTAGGAAATTCATTTATTATAGGTAAAATAATGTCTTTTAAACTTTCTCAAATGATTACTCAATATAAAAAAATTCTAACTTTTTTTGCGCATCCAGATGATGAGACATTGGCTGCTGGTGCAACTCTTAGTAGATTTAAGAGAGAAGGGTGTGAGATTCATGTTGCTATTCCAAACACAGGTATACATAGTAGAAGAAATAATATTGATAATTTATCACTTGTTGACTCTGAAATTGAACTAAGAAAGGATTGCATAAATGCGTTATCAACTTTTGGCGTAGAAGAAACAAATATATATTTAGGACAATTTTCAGATAATGAGGCTGACAAAACCACTTTACTAGATCTCATTCACTGGTTCGAAGATATTCTCAATAAAGTACAACCTGATGCAATATTTACTCATCATCGTTATTGTGCAAATATTGATCATAGGTATTGTCATGAGGCAGCTGTAATAGCAACAAGGCCAAATTTAACATCACACATTCCAATTTTTTGTGGTGAAGTTCCCTCTAGTACAGGTTATTTAAAACCTTCTCAATGGGAGCCTAATTACTTTATAAATGTTTCAAAAATAGATATTGAAAATAAAATTAAAGCAATGGAATCTTATAAAGGGGAGTCACGAGAGGATCCACACCCTCGTTCTCCTGAAGTATTAAGTGCTCTTGCAAAAGTTAGGGGAGCAGAAAGTGGCAATTATTTTGCAGAGTCATTTATGATTCAAAAAATATTCTCTTAATATTTATTTTTTATTCTAATACCGAATAAAGTTTGAATTTAAAAATATGATTATTTATTTAATTAATTTACCAAGATTAGTAAAACAGATAATATTATTTGTAGTTGATTCTTTTCTATTAATTCTAATATTATTATCTTCTTTTGCAATAAGAAATGGTTTTTGGTCTATTCCACATAACGAGGGAGAGTCCTTAAATATATTCATATTTTGTGTACCTTTTATTGCTATACCAATATTTATCAAGTTTGGATTATATCGAGCAATTATTCGTTATATTGGCTTTCAAGCATTGTGGCAGATCTTAAAAGCAATTTCGCTGTATGCTCTAATAATTGGTTTAATATTATTTATGACATCTATTAAAGGCTTTCCAAGGTCAGTATTAATTATAAATTGGTTATTGGCAATAATGGCCATAGGAGGCTCGAGATTATTTTCAATGTGGCTCATAAACAAATTTCAAAGAAATTCAAATTTACTATATAAAAATGTTTTAATCTATGGAGCGGGTTCAGCTGGTAGGGAGCTCTCTATAGCATTGAAATATTCAAATGAATTCAACCCTGTAGCATTAATTGATGACGACCATTCTTATCAAGGAAGATCTCTTGGGGGCTTAGAGGTATTATCACCATTAAAATTAGCAATATTAATTCAAGAAAAAAATATTTCTGAAATTTTTCTAGCTATACCTTCCTTAACTAGAAAACGTCGATCAGAAATTATGACTTTTTTATCCCATTTACCAGTCCAAATTCGTTCATTGCCTGGAGTCTCAGAGTTAGCTCGAGGCAAAGTTAATATTTCAGATTTGACAGAGATTAGTATTAAGGACTTATTAGGTAGGACGAGTGTTGTTGCTGATAAAGATTTGTTAGCGCATAACATTTCTAATAAAGTTGTTTTAGTAACAGGAGCTGGAGGATCCATCGGCTCTGAGCTGTGTCGACAAATTATTTATTTAAATGCCAAGATATTAATTTTATATGAGTTAAGTGAATTTGCATTATATAAAATTAATAGTGAGCTATCTAAATTAGATTTATCAAATTTAAAAATTTATCCAATACTAGGTTCTGTACAAAATAAAAATAGATTTTCAAAGGTAGTAAATTTATTTAAAGTAGATACAATTTACCATTCTGCTGCTTATAAACATGTTCCAATGGTTGAGCTAAATAACACTGAAGGTGTCAAAAATAATATTTTTGGAACATTAAATTGTGCTGAAGTAGCAATAGAAGAAGGTGTTAAGACTTTTGTTTTAATTTCAACTGATAAGGCTGTTCGCCCCACTAATACAATGGGTGCAACTAAGCGATTTGCAGAACAATTACTTCAAGGCATTGCTAACTCTCAAAATCAAACCCAATTTTCAATTGTTAGATTTGGTAATGTTCTTGGATCAAGCGGTTCAGTGATACCTTTATTTAAAAAGCAAATTCGAGAGGGTGGTCCGATAACTGTAACTGATGCAAACATGACTAGATATTTCATGTTGATTACAGAGGCTGTTGAATTAGTTATTCAAGCTGGAGCTATGGCTAGTTCTGGTGATGTTTTTGTATTAGATATGGGCCAACCAATTAGCATTGATGCATTAGCTAGAAAAATGATTGATTTAAGTGGTTTACAATATGGTGATGGCAACCAACCTAATGATATTACAATCGAATATACTGGAATTAGGCCAGGTGAAAAACTTTTTGAGGAATTATTAATAGGTGATAATGTCTCTAAAACAAGTCATCCGATGATAATGAGAGCTAAGGAGGCTTTTATAGATTTAAGCACGCTAAAGCTTATTTTAATTAATTTAGATTCTGCTATTATTAATAATGATAGTAAATTAATAAGGAAATTGTTAGTTGAAGCAGTTCCTGAATTTAATCCTCAATCAGGTATTGAGGATTTACTGTATAGCAAAGATGTGAAGAATTAAATTAATATTTATATTTTTTTGCAAAATAATTAGTTGCACTTACATAACCTTCAATATCTCCACAATCAAATCTCTTTCCATTTAATTTTAGGGCTATAACTTGACCTTTTTTTGCTTGAACTGCTAAAGCATCAGTCAATTGAATTTCCCCTCCCTTGCCTGGTTTAATATTTTGAAGAATGTCAAAAATATCAGGAGTGAGTATATATCTCCCTATAACTGCCATATTGCTTGGAGCATTTTTTTTATCAGGTTTTTCAATCAAATCATTTACTCTATAGATATTACTTCTCCCTGTAATAGGAGAATTATCTATGATTCCATATTTATGGACATCATCTATTAACACTTCCTCAATTGCAATAACTGAGCATTTAAATTCTTCATAAATCTTTATCATTTCACCAAGAATATTATTTTTAACATCTACACACAAGTCATCAGCTAATGAAACAGCAAATGGCTCATTCCCGATCAGAGGTTTTCCTGATAAGATAGCATGTCCAAGACCTAGTATTTTATTTTGCCGAACATACGTAAATGTAGATTTTTCAATAACTTCTTTAATTTCATCTAATAAGTATTCTCTTGTTGAAGATTTTAGTTGATGCTCTAATTCATAAGCATTATCAAAGTGGTCTTCAATAGACCTTTTGCCTCTTCCTGTGACTATTGCCATATTATTTATTCCAGCAGTTAAAGCTTGTTCAACTGCATACTGTAAGAGTGGCTTTGTAAGAATTGGTAACATCTCTTTAGGGATCGCTTTAGTAGCTGGCAAAAAACGGGTACCATAACCTGCAGCTGGAAAAAGACATTTCTTTATCATAAGTTTAATTTTTTCAATTTATTAATTCAATAATACAATATCTTTAACAATTAAATTTAGTTATAAATCTTAAATTTGAATAAAGTTTTGATTATCTTAAGATAATGTAATTAATATTAATTATTTTTAAAAAAAATGTATAGTAAAATAAATTTTCTCAAAATAACACGGTTTTACGTGTAAATTATATAAAAATCTCGTTAATACTGCTTACAAAAAAAAATATTAAAGATGAGAATCCTTTTATTAGACAAAATTATTATTACACTACTTTATATTTATTGGGTCTATTAAGTGCCTCCTAAAAAAATACTTTTTAGATTAGATGCCTATTATAAAATTGGTTCAGGTCATTTTTATAGATGTTTTGCATTGGCTGAAAAACTTAAAAAATTTGGCATGCAAATCTCTTTTTTAGGATTTATAGAATCTGAGAAGCTTATCTCAAAACTTAAAAAAGTGAAAATTGACTTTTATAATCTTGATTTGTCAAAAGAAATGACTCTAGACAATGCTAATGAATACACTCCATACTCTAATAAAATCCAAATTGAAAACGCTATTAAAACTATTAATTTAACAAATGAGTATTATGATTTAATCGTTATTGACTCTTATAAACTGGATTATATATGGGAAGATCAAGTTTCTAAAATTACCAATAAAATTATGGTGATTGATGATTTATCTAATAGAAGGCATCATTGTAATATTTTACTTGATCAGACTTTTGGAAAAAAAAATGATAATTATAAAAGTTTAGTTAATACTAATTGTAAGTTATTGGTAGGAGAAGATTTTATAATACTTAGGGATGAATTTATATCTGCAAAAGCAACTATAAATAATCTTAATCTAAAAAAAAATACGGCACTTATAAGCTTTGGTGGTGGTAAGAAGGAATTAACTTATCAAGCATGTCTAGAATTATCTTCAATAAATTCAATAGATAATTTTGTTGTTGTTCTTGGTCCGTTAGATTCATCTTCCTTTTTTAATCCATTTATGAATGATAGTAGATTTAATTTTATTAAAAATACTGATAATATGGGAACTTTACTAGCAAACTCATCATTAGTTATTGGTGCTTCAGGAGGGTCAACTTGGGAAAGATTATTTATGGGTATTCCAAGTTTTCAAATAATTATTTCTGAGAATCAAGGAGAAATTAGTAAAATTTTGGATGAACAAAAATATATTAAACTGATTAATGATCTTAGCACTCTCAATTTTGAAGTTAATAAGTGGATTAATGGTAGAACTGCTTTTAAAATTTTTCCTCACATTGATGGCAAGGGTTTAACAAGGGTCGTTAAAGAAATAGTAAGTTTGTAATTTTATAAATTATTTTTAATAAAAAAAATATGTGTGGATTCTTAGGAAAATTTAGTAATAAAAAGATTAGTTCTAAAATAGACTTCTCAGTAATTAAGAAGCTTATTTCTCATAGAGGCCCTGACTCCTTTAAATATAATTTTTTTGAGGAAAATGTTTTTGGTGCTTTTGCTCGCTTATCAATAACTGATTTGTCAATTAGATCTGATCAGCCAATGTCTTCTAGCTGTGGAAACTATCATTTAATGTTTAATGGTGAGATATATAATTATTTAGAATTAAAAAAGCTTTTAGTGAAAAACAATTGGGAATTTAAATCTGAAGGAGATACTGAGGTTTTATTAGCTGGCCTAATTACTTTTGGCACAAGTTTTTTAAATAAGTTAGATGGTATTTTTGCGTTTTCTTTTATTAATAATAAAGATGATTCAATTATTTTAGGTCGAGATCGAATGGGTGTTAAACCACTGTATTATTCTATTATGGAGGATCAAGAAAGTGTTTCTTTAGTTTTTGGTTCCGAAATAAAATTCCTTACTAAATATTTCCTAACTAAACCAGTAATTAATCATGATGTACTGATGCAGTATTTCAAGTATAAGTATGTAATTGGAGAGGATACTCTGGTTAAGAATGTTAAATCACTGGCTCCAAGTAGTTATATAAAGTTTGACAAAAAAAATATTAAACAACCAGAAAGCAAAATTTTTAATGATATTTGTCAAATTGAGCCATTAATCTCATCAAAAAAAGATTTACAACATAATCTATATAAAACTCTTAAAAAGTCAGTATTTGATCAGTTTCAATCTGATGCAAATATTGGGCTTCAAATCTCAGGTGGAGTTGATTCTACAATAATTTCAGGAATGGCTTCTAAACAAGCAATTATGCCTCATGATTCATATTTTGTAAGTATGAAAAACTCGATTCATGATGAAATAGATTATGCAGATTTAGTATCAAAAAAATTTAGTTTTCCTCTAAATATTGTAAATTTAACTCAAAAAAATTATTTTGATTCAGTAAATAAGGTAGCTACTTTTCATGATACTCCAATCAATCATCCTCATTCTGTTGCCATTTATTTGTTATCTCAGATGGCATCATCAAAAGTTAAAGTTCTCGTTTCAGGTGAGGGTGCTGATGAGCTTTGCTTTGGATATTTGAGATATTCCAATAATAAAATATTAAATGATAATGATATATTATCAAATTACTCTTTTTTAAGAACAATGCCTGAAATCGATAAGCTTAATAACCTTTTAAATACATCACAGTTTATAAGTGCAGATTCTGCTAGGATTAATTTATTGTCAGAATTGCCAGATTATGATCCATTAAATAAACTTAGGCTTTATGAAATTAAAACTCATCTGCAAGATCTTCTTCTGCGATTGGATCGAATGTTAATGGCAAATGGCATTGAGGGCAGGGTTCCATTTTTATCTAATGATTTTGTTAACTTATGTTTGTCATATGATGGCAAGAGTTTTTATAAAGGTAACTCAGGAAAATATCCTTTGAAGCAGATAGCTGATAAATTTATGGGTAGTGGCTTCTCTTCTAGAAATAAAGTTGGTTTTATGATTCCATTAAATGAATGGGCTGGAACAAAAGAATATAAAAATGATTTAAAAAGAATGTTAGAAATTTGTGATAATTCATTTATAAATTCGGATGTTGTTTTGAGTATTTATGATGAATTACTAAATGAAGTTAATATTGATTCAAATATGAAATTCTATTCTCTATTTACAAATTTAGAAAGATGGATGGCTGATCAATCAATTAGTTGGAGTTAAAAATGTTTATTGTAATTTTAGGCGGAAGTAGGCCACAATTTTCTGCTGTAGAAGCTTGTCATGAATTAGGCTATGATTTTATAGTTTTTGATGGTAATAAGGATTGTTTTGCAACTAAATACGTTACTAAAGAGCAATTTAAGCAAATAAATATTATGGATAAAGAACAAGTCTTGAATGCAATTAATCATCTACCATTTAGAATAGATGCCTGTGTATCAACTCAAACTGACGTGGCAATTGAAGCACAAGCTTATGTGAATAAAGCCCTTAAATTGACTGGAATTAATCCAAATCAAGTGTCTATAGTTTTAGATAAATATGAAATGTCCTTGGCATGTAAAAAAGCTAAGGTGACTCATCCAAAAACAATAATTTTTGAGAGCATAGATCAGATTTTAAGAGAGTTTAAAAATATGAAAATTGTAATTAAACCTACTGATTCCTCAGGAAGCAAAGGGGTTTATATACTAGATCTTGCGAGTAATAAATTTCAGGAAAAGTTAGCCCAATTTATTAAAGACTCTGTTTCTTTTAGCCCTTCAAAACAAATAATTATTCAGGAATTTATTGATGGTGTTGAAGTTGGTGCTCAGTATTTCCATCTTAATAATGAAGAGTCTTTGTTTATTATGCATGATGATCAATTAGGCGGACCATACAAAAATATACCAATTGGACATTCAATGCCATGCAATTTAGATGATATATATATCCAAGATTGCAAATCATCAATTGAAAACTTCATATTTACTAACGCATTGCCTGAGGGGCCATACAATGTAGATTTTATTGTTAAAGATAATAAGATTTATCTTATAGAAATTGGTGCTAGGGTTGGTGCAACATGTTTGCAGGAACTGACATACGAATATTTAGGATTTAATTTAATTAAGGAACAAATAAAATTAATTACTGGCTTTCAAGTTTCACGGAATTTTAAAAAAAAGCGTCTGCCTGTTGTTTCACGAATGATCTTTTCTGAGAAAAAAGGAATTTTTAAAAGTATTTCCATACCTGATCTTGAAAAAATTGAAAAAGAAATGCATGTAAGTTTCAGGGAGTTTAAAATAGATACCAAGATAGGTGAAAACCTAAATGGTTTTAATTCTGGAAGAGATAGGTTAGGTTATATGGTTGTATCATCTGAAAGTATTAAAAACGCGTCTAATGCAATTAATAAAGCATATTATGGAATCAAAATTAATTAACGAAACTGAAATTTTTAATCTAAATAATTCTTTCACTTCAATTTCTGATGGTGAAACAACTATTTGGATGGATCCATTGAAATCTCGTTCAAACCTTGGTGCCTGGGCTCAGTGGAGTGAGAGCGTCTCTGCCCAAAATGTGATTAATCAAATTAAATTAAAGAAAATAGATTATATTTTTATCTCTCATTTACATTCAGATCATTTTGATGAATTTTTTTTGAAGGATATTTTTAATCTTGATCAAGATTGCCCAATAATAATTATTAAGGAGTTCAGAAGTAAAAGATTGAAAGAAAAAATTATTAAATTTTGGCCTAAAGATAAAGTTATTGAAATACCTGAGTATCAGTTTTTTAATGCAAGCACAATCGAAATTGTAATTTTGCCACAAATGAGCCCTTCTTCTGAAGAGTCATCGGGTTTGATAAATTATGACTTGGATACTTCATGTATAGTTAGGACAAAAGATGTAGTAATTTTTAATGAAGTTGATAATACATACTCTTTAGAGGAATATAAATTTTTAAATTCGAAAATCAATGAATTAGGAATAGAGAAGATTGATTTAGCCTTGATAGGTTATTCTGGAGCCTCAGATTATCCTCAATGTCACTTAGATATTGACAGACAATCTGAAGCTAAAAGAATTAAAGAAAAATGTATTAAAAGATTTCTTGAGGTTGGAAAACTTTTAAATACTCAGTATATTGTTCCTGCAGGTGGTAATTATTTATTAGATTATCCTTTTGATTACTTAAATGATTATATTTGTGTTCCATCTTTCGAGGATATAGAAAGTTACAATGTTTCAAAGATTTGCTCAGTAGTTAATCCTGGTAGATATTATTTTTCTATTTTAGATAATGTTATATCACTTAAAAAAAGGTTTGATAATCTTCCTATTAAGCCATCTATTGGTAAAGAAAACCCATCTATTCCATATTTATATGAGTCTAGTAATGTTCAAATTTTAAAGAAGTCTATAATAGAAAATGTTGAAATATTAGAGAAAAACTTCCCGCAACATTTTTTGGACATTTATTCAAAACTTCAAACATCAATTACTTTTATTGTTCATAAGGATATTCCTAAATATTCAGATTTAGAGGAATTAATTAATCGTTCAATTTATTCATGGAAAATATTTAAAAATTTAGAATCAGTTGTTAAAAAAGATATTTCTTTAGATGTTCATATATCTGGTGAGGCATTTATGCAAATGTCAAAGGGATTATTAAGTTGGGATGAATTAGTTTTTCATTGTTTGTTTTTACGAAAACCAAATATATATGAACCAGAGGCATTAATGTTCATTAACTGGTATAGAAATTGGGAAAAAAATTAATTTAAATGGAATTTAAGATTGGAAATATTAATATTGGTCAAAATCATAAGCCTTTAGTTATTGCTGAGATGTCTGGTAATCATAATCAGTCTCTTGAAAGGGCGCTTAAGATTGTTGAGGCTGCAGCTTTGGCTGGTGCTCATGTTCTAAAGCTACAGACTTATACTGCTGATACAATGACTATGGATGTTAACAAAAAAGACTTTCAAATTGATGAAGATAGTAGTTTGTGGAAAGGGCAATCTTTATATAGTTTATTTGAAAAAGCACATACACCTTGGGATTGGCATAAGCCTATTATGGATAAAGCAAAATCGTTAAATATGTTGTGTTTTAGTACTCCGTTTGATGAATCTGCAGTTGATTTTTTAGAAGATTTAAATGTTCCAGCTTATAAAATTGGATCATTTGAAAATACACATATTCCATTAATTAAGAAAGTTGCAAGAACTGGAAAGCCAGTCATTATTTCAACTGGTATGGCTTCAATAGCTGAGATAGATCATTTGGTAAGAATATTAAGGTCTGAAAGTTGTAACGAATTTGCATTACTTAAATGCACTAGCACATATCCTGCATCAGCTAAAAATAGTAATATATTAACTATACCAAATATGCGGGACTTATTTAATTGTGAAGTTGGTCTTTCTGATCATACAATGGGAATTGGAACCTCTATTGCTGCAGTCTCTCATGGAGCAACAATTGTTGAAAAACATTTCACAACTTCAAGAGCTGATGGAGGTGTTGATTCAGAATTCTCTATGGAGCCTGACGAAATGAAGTTATTAGTTCGAGAATCCTTTAAAGCGTGGGAAAGTTTAGGTGGAATTTCATATGGTTCAACTAAAGATGAATTAGATTCTACTAGGTATAGAAGATCAATTTATGTTGCTATTGACATTAAAAAAGGACATATTTTAAAACTTGAGGATCTTAAAATTATCAGACCAGGTAGTGGTTTAGAGCCAAAATTAATTGATGTTGTTGTTGGTTTAAAAGTAAATGAAGACATCGCTAAAGGAACTCCTCTCCAATGGAGTTTTTTTAAATGATTAGAATATTATTTTTATAGTTATAAAAATGTTCTTATATTGTGTCATAAGGTTGTTAGTGCTAAGTTTTTAAAAACTAAAGTTCTAGGATTTGCTTTATCAACTTGAGAATGAATGGTTGGAATATTGATTTCACATTTAAAATTAAAAGTATTCATTATTGAAATCCAATCTCTGTGTTTATAGCCCTGAATATCCAAATTTTTATCTAACTGAAAATCATCTATTAATATTAAT
>Ga0075444_10002168_pt1 | contig 11842 bp, 8 predicted proteins | sample CoawatmetaG01DNA_FD_76836 | JGI IMG/M metagenome (GOLD analysis project Ga0075444, IMG submission 76836) | Marine microbial communities from the West Antarctic Peninsula - Coastal water metaG017-DNA | ecosystem: Environmental > Aquatic > Marine > Coastal | place: Atlantic Ocean: West Antarctic... | reverse complement strand
TTTAATGACATCAAAGTGCTCAGCTACGTATGGGCTGTTTGGCTTAGTTGAGACGTCAGATCTTCCAAGCATCAAAAGGAAATGTTTTTGAAAGGCTTGCTTGAGTTGCGTATTATCAATTCCAGAGTCTTGTAAACCAAATGGCCAGACCTCATCGCTCATTGAAAGGTACCAACCAAGATTGGCTGCAATGGCAAGAGTGTAAGACGCCTCTGGGTTATGTAATACGTATCTATGGACGAAATGAGCACCAGCACCATGTCCATAAATTCCCCAATTCTTAGATTCCATTTTAAATTTATTGAGCGCATCTTGGACCAAGGGTTCTATTGCAGCAAAGGCATGCAAGTTCTGGTTTATTACTTCAAGATTTGCAGTCTTGATGTTTCCGTAATTAAAACCCCAAACTTCCGGAAATGCTTTTTCACTAAATTCAGGTGCAACGACCACAAGGTTTAACTCTTCAGAAACATCTGTCCAATGATCCCTGTATTCTTCTGCATTTCTCTTTCGACCATGCATGATTACAACCAACCTGGTCTGTTTATTAATCTTCTTAGGTGCTGCATAAAAAACTGGCAAACTTGAACCAGCCCAACCCTTAAACTCATAGGCACTTTCTTTAGCAGCAAGGTTGACCCCTAGGCTAAGAATGGTTGTTATTAATGCAGTTGTTATTAGGTATTTCATAAAAAAAAAAGGGAGCCAATGCTCCCTTTAATTTTAACTTAATTCTTAGAATGAAACTCTTAAATCAAGGTAATAGTTTCTTCCATAATCTTGATGAGCATCTGCATAGTAACCGTAGTATCTATCTGCAGTAGGGGCTCTTTCGTCTTCTAGATTCTTCACGGCAAATCTAACTCTTGCTTTTTGACCGTTTAATGAGAAGTTATAAGACATGGTTAAATCCATGGTTGTCATGGTTGGAACAACGTATGGGACGCCATTTTTTTTACCCAATGAAGTTTGCTCAAATGAACCCTTTTTCAATGCAACCAGACTGGCTCCGTATGGACCCTTGTCCCAAGATACCCTTAGAGTATGCTTGTTGTCATAGACTCCGTCCAATCCAAGAAGACTACCAAAGCCTTTCAAAGGAATTGATTCTGGAATTGAGCCACTGTCTTTAGCAGCCTGCAATGCAGCAAATTCACCACTTGCTTTTTGTGTGTAGACATCAAGAAATGTTCCAATGTATCGCACATCAAAATCACCATAGCCAGTTTCAAAATCATAGTAGATACCAAGATCTGTGCCTTCGATGGTTCTCAAAGCCATGTTGGTGTAATTATTTTTAACGTACTTGATATTCCCAAAAGGGCAAACACCTGCAGCTGCAAAGCCTGCAGCTTCACTACTATCAGCAGCCTCTCTTACAACCAAAGGATCTCCTGCAAAAGTAGCACAATTATTTGTGCCATTAGCAAATCTTAAAAGCATATCATTCACTGTTTGGTTCTCACGACCAAACAAGCCAATTGTTTTATCTTTCTCAATGGTCCAGGTATCAATTGTTACAATCAAGTTATCCATTGGAGTTAAAACCACACCAAAGGATGTGTTGTCTGATTCCTCTGCTTCAAGGCCTGAAGCGCCTGTTGCCATTCTTTGAATCCCATATCTTGAGTCTGAATCAATTACATTTTCAACGCTTTGAAGTTCATTCACTCGAAATGCTGCTCTGTCATATCTTGTGCCTGATCGCACTACAGTCCCTTCATTCACTTGGATAATGTTAGGTGCTCTAAAAGCTGTGGACACAGAAGCTCTCAAGCTCATCCATGAGGCTGCTTGCCATCCCAATGCAACCTTTCCAACAGTTGAGTCACCATAGTCTGAGAAATCTTCATTCCTAAGCGCTATCTGCATATCAATTGTGCTTGTTACTGGAATTTGCATTTCAGCAAAGAGAGATGAGACATCTCTTGAACCTGAAACATCTGAAGTTGGCGATGAATTTAAAACATCTGCAACCAACGGGAAGGTATCGCCTTCATAGTCTGTGTACTTAATTGTTCCATCCAATCTAGGGTCTCTATCATCCTCGATCGCTTCTTCACGATGCTCAAACCCTACCAATATTCCAACATCTCCCGCTGGAAGAGTCATAAACTCATTGTTAGACATTTTGAAATCAAACATTGTTAATTCACTTGTGCCTTTTCTATAAACATCGATCAATGTTCTCTCAATATTTGAATTTACGCCCGCACTAAATGGGTTATAAGCTGCTGGTGTTGAATCATTTAAAGCTGCTTTTAAGAGAGTGTTAGACATTCTATTCCTGGTCACATCTCTGGATTTAGCGATGGAATCAACATAAGCTGCTTCCCAGTCCCATGCTCCACTTGAACCTCTGAAACCTTGGAGGAATCTATAAGTCTCTTTTCTTACATTGACCATTCTTTGTTTTTCTTCATATCGATAGTTATCCATGTAAAGTTGTTTCCCTGCAAATATTGCAACACCATTGACCTTCATTTGATTGAGGTAATAGTTATCAGGGCCCACTCTATGTTTAGAGGATGAAAATGCATAAGAAGCATGAGCAGTTCTGTCACTGTCGGAGCTATAAATACCCAGTTCTGTGAATGACTCAATGCCATTACCCAAATCATGGTTAATAAACATGACAGCGTTGTTTCTGACAAGCTGAGATCTAACATCGGTAGGCGCCCAGAAGTTTGATCGAAGTGCTCCGTTGCCGTCTGGAGCTATACATGTGCCATAACCGGTATCAAATAGAGGATTGCCACGATTAGTACATTTGCTATCGCCCAATGGAAAGACTTCAAATTCACCCGATGAATCCGTCCACACTTTGTCGTTTGCAGTTCCAGCAAGACTTGTTGCACTGCTTACCATATCAAACTGACCATATAGGGAGTTTGAGCTTAAGTTTCTAAATGAAGTGCTCGTTTTCCAAGGTGAATCTGGATCTACAAAAGGTCTATGATCTCCTGCACTCCATCTTGGGTCTTCTTTAGCTGCAATATTGCCACGATCGTAGTGATCAAAAAATACGCTTACATTGGTGGCGCCATCATTAAAAAATGAACCCCACTTAACAGTTACTTTGTTGTCTTCGGTGCTGAAGTGGTCATAAGCACTAACTTTAGCTGTAATGCTTAAGCCTTCAAAATCTTTTTGTAAAACATTATTAATAACACCGGCAACAGCATCAGCACCATAAATAGCCGAAGCCCCATCACGTAGAATTTCTAATCTCTCAATCCCTGTTACAGGAATCAGATTTGAGTTAACACTAACGGTTGGAACATAGTCACCACCGATGAGCTCGGTCTGGTAACCGGGTGAGTTCACCAATCTTCTTCCGTTTAAGAGAGTCAGAGTATTACCAACACCCATGTTTCGTAAATTATAAGCACCGACATCTCCTCGAGATGCATTGACTCCGCCAGAAGCATCTTCTGCTTCATTGAAGTAGTTCAAGCCTTGTTCGGCTATGTTTTCAAGCAAGTCCTCACCAGAATCAACTCCCATTGCTTCAATATCTTTTGTGGAGATAATTGATACAGGAAGGGCTCCGGTAATTTTTGCACCTTTGATCTGTGAACCTACAACAACAACTTCTTCATAGTTTTCTAGTTGAGATGCATCATCTTGTGCATAGGTTGTAAGAGCTAAAGGCATGATTGCAAAACCGATAGCATATTTTAAGTAAGTTGATTTCATAGTTATTCCCTAATAAATTTGTAGCATTTCTAACTTAATACTAACAGTTTAAAAGCATGAATCACTTTCTTTGGTAATTTAAATGCATTTAATTTTTTTAGTATTCATAACCATAAGTTATAATAAAATAACCATAGATTAACCAGATTGGAATCTGAACGATTATGATCAGCTCAAGACACATCGAAGTATTTTTTCATATATATAATGAAGGCTCTTTAACTAGAGCCGCAAAAATACTGAATGTATCACAGCCTTTAATCAGCAAAACCCTTGCCTATACTGAAGATAAGCTTAACTGCAAACTGTTTGTTAGGCACTCTAGAAAGCTCAGTCCAACGCCTGAAGCAGATGTATTGTTTAAGCATGCTGCAAAAGTAAACAAGCAAGTCTCAAAGTTTAATAACATTGCAGAGAATCTCGTGAGCCATTCAGATGCCACAATTAATATAGGGTGCACTCCATCTTTGGGTTTGGGTTTATTGCCGGGCTTGCTGAGCCAGTATTTAAAATTACACCCAGCCACAAAATTTAATATTGTAAATTTGCAAAGTGCTGACTTAGAGAATCAACTTAAAGAGCTAACCTTTGATCTTGTTATTTGTTTCAATCCGATCGCTGACAAACTCTTTACAAAATCAGTACTTCACTCTGGATCACTTGTGGTGATTGCGCCTCTTGCAATGGCTCCGATCAATAAAGTAGTTAATATTAATGAATTTAGAGATGAGCCCTTTATAAAAATTAAAAACCTTCAAACAAATGCTTTCCAAAATAACCTTGACGAGTATTTAATGGAGCGCAATCTGTCGGTTAACTGGGTCGCAGAGACAGAAACCATTCAGGTCGCAAAAGCCATGGTTGAAGAGGGAGTAGGAATGGCAATCATTGATGATTTTAGCGCCAATGTTTACGGGGAAACTTTATCAGTGCATCAACTAGAACCTAATATTCCCTATGAGATAGCCATGCTGAGCAATAACGAGAAGCCGTTATCAGTTCGCGCTAAAGATTTCATTCAGTTTCTTGATCACCAAGCAAAAAAAACAGAGCCATTTTAAGGCCTATTTAATTTCTATAATCCAAAGGAGGCTCTCTGTCTCCTAGCAAAGGAGCATACTTAAAGTCTTCTCCAACTGTCTCTTGATATTCTGCTTGAGCAGCCACAATAACCTCGGGGTTGGTAAAAATTTCTTGAGCTGTATCAGCTAGCACTTGAGCTGCTAATTTCGTACCCTTCATACCAATGGTTGTTCCACCAGCAGAAACGCCTTGCCAAGAATGACCAGCAGTTCCAGGAACCCAAGTTGCAGTTCTCAAGCCAGCTTGAGGAACAACCCAACTCACATCACCAACATCTGTTGAGCCATATGTATGAGAAGTTTTATATGGGCTTACACTTTCTTGATCACCAATTTTTCCACCAGGCTTGGTCATAGTTTGGTAGAGTATTTTTGCATACTTATTTTCTTTTTTGGAGTACTTAATACCGCCTCTTTTTACAAGGTTCCCATGCATAATTTTTTGCAAGGTGTGGTTTGCAAGCTTTGAGTAATTTCCATGCATGACTTCATGGCTCACAGTTGTTTCCGTTCCAATAGCAGCTCCTTCTGAAGCTTTAACAACCCAATCAAAGATTTCTTGAACCTTCTCTCGCTTAGGATGTCTTACGTAGTAATAAACTTCAGCGACATCTGGAACAACATTAGGGGCTAAGCCTCCTTTAGTAATAACGTAATGCATTCTTGATTCTTGAGGAATGTGCTCCCGCATCATGTTGACCATCATGTTCATTGCTTCAACACCATCGAGCGCAGAACGACCCTTGTCAGGTGAGCCAGCTGCATGAGCTGAAACACCTGAGAACCTAAATTTGGCAGATTTATTAGAGTTAGAGGATTCAGCATTTGCTCCATTGGAGCTGCTTGGGTGCCAATGCAAGACCGCATCCACATCATTAAAAAGCCCTGCTCTAACCATGTAGACTTTTCCTGATCCGCCTTCTTCTGCTGGAGTGCCATAAAATCTTATGGTTCCTTTGGTGTTGGTTTTTTCAAGCCATTCTTTTACAGCAACCGCTGCCCAGGCTGAAGCTGCTCCAAACATATGATGACCACAAGCATGGCCCGCAGTAACATCATCTCTCTCTTCTTTAAACGGGGAGTCAGTTTGCATCAAGCCTGGTAGTGCATCGTATTCTCCCAAGATTGCAATGACCGGACCACCATTAGAGTATTCTGCAATAAAAGACGTGGGGATATTTGCCACACCCACTGTGATTTGAAATCCATTGGCAGCTAATTCATCTTGCAGAAGTTTGGAGCTCTTATGCTCTTGATACCCAACTTCCGCCCAATCCCAAATCTTTAACGCTGCATTTTGAAATGTATCTTGATGCTTGTTAATGCTCTTATCGAGAGATGTATCGGCTGAGATTGCCATTGAGACCATCAATGCCACTAATGCAATTGATTGTTTTTGTAATTGATGTATTTTCCAATCCATTCTTCTTTCTCCATGCTTTTAAGAATTTTAGTATCCATAGATGTTATTACTTTTCTTTTGAAATTAGTATCTTCGATATAAAAAACTCCTTTTATTGCAAGATTTTTTTCATAAACGACTGTGCAACCCAGGATAGTCCCTTGACCAATTTCTAAGTTGGACATGGGCACAGGAGAGTCTATTGCCTCTGCTTCATTGGTGAAATCCTTAGAGTGAAAATCCATTAAGGGCTCTTTGGCCCACAAGGCCATCGATTGTTTTGTCATTAATCCTGAAACGCCTGTTACCAGACCGACCTCAGAGGTATTTTGTCTAATCTTTGCTAAGACTTGTGCGGTTGAGTGAATTAGAAAGTTGTTGAGTGGCCCACCCGCAAAAGGCATTCCACCTGTGACGGTCTTGTCTTGCGTTTCACTCAGGCCAAGTGCCTCTGTAAACATCTGCACAGCAACAGGAAAGCAGCTGTAGAGCTCATAAAGGGTTGGTTGAATTTTATGTTGATTGGATTGTTGCAGCATGTAATTAGCAGCTAGCTCCAATCCAGCCGAGTGAGTAAAACTTTTTCTCTGAATGAGCGCAACCATGTGATTGGTTTCAGTCGAAAGGAGAGGGTAAACCCTTTTATTTTTTGGAACATCTAGCTCATCAGCAAGTTCTTGACTGCACAAAATTAGAGCAGATGCCTGATTGACATTCCAGCTGCTGTTGTGAAGCTTGTTGTAAGGATAGGCAATTCTTTGATTTGTATCTGACGGTTGTTTGATTTCATCTGCAGTAAAAATCTTCTGTTTCCATGCATGAGGGTTCGTTGATGCGATTGCAGAGAAACGATGATACTGTTGCGCCAAAAGTTCCTCATGTGCATTTAAGCTTAGTTGTTTTTTATGCCTCATGGCACTTTCGATAATGGCGTAGTATCCAACGGCCATCATTCCTAATGCGTGGACCTCCTCTGGAATGTATAAATCATCTTTTGCCTTAACGTAGTGGTCAGGATTGATGCTGAGTTCAGTTTCTTGAAAATCAATACCTTCTTTCAGAGCTTGAATTTTTTTATACCTGGCCTCGCCCCCAACGATTAGGCTGGCTCTGATATCTCCGTTAATAATTTTGTTACAGGCTGAGTTGATAAGGTTTTGTTGCAGCACACCAATTTTGGTTACGCTGGTTTCAGCATGACCAAAGCCATGTTTTTTAGCTATCCATTTTCCAGGGTCTCGGTATGCCCAATAGCCTTTTGGAACTTGTATTTCATCGATGTATTGTTTGATTTTATAATTCTGAGTATCTTCAATTGCAGCCAGAGCAGCCTTTTCCATGAGCACCAACGCCTCATCTAGTTCATCATAGGATCCAGTTTGCTGCAGTGATCCAATGCCGATTAGAACGGGTCTGTTTTTCATGACTGCGACTATCTAAAGAGAGTGAGGTTGAGCTAAATTTCCAGACACAGTGATTCTATGAAGCAGCCTTTCATGCCCGTCATAACCACCTTCAGCCATATGCATGACGGTTCTGTTGTCCCACATAATGAGCATGCCTGGCTGCCATTTGTGTCGATAGATATATTTTTCTTGTCCCATATGAGAATACAGTTCAAATAAAAGTAAATCAGAGTTCTCTTTGGAGACACCATTAATACCAATGGTGTATACGGGATTAATAAATAGGGTCTTTCTGCCAGTTTCTGGGTGGACTCTAATCATGGGGTGAACTTGAGTCTTGTTGGCCTCATCAGAGGTATGAATCCTCATGGTTCTTTCCTTAACTTCTGTTGCATAAACTCCATCTTTTGCATAGGCCAATTTCGCACTGTGAATGGAAGACATGCCATCAATTCGTTCTTTCAAACTCTCCGATAATCCATCATAGGCATCAGCAGTATTTGCAAACAATGTATCTCCTCCCAAAGGTGGAATAATCTCTGAGTAAAGCATTGTGGCTGAGGGTGGTTCTTTCTGAAATGACCAATCAGAATGCCAGGCTCCTCCAAAGTGGGCTGCTTTTTCGTTAGCCTTTCTGTGTACTTGGACTATGTGAGGGTGGTTATTCATCGGGATGAGAAAAGGCTCCTCTCCAAACGGCCCTATTAACTGACTAAAAGTTTCATACTCATCAAGTGAGAGGGTTTGGTTCGGAAAGACTGCCACTCCATATTTGAGCCAATGCTCTCTTATTGAACTAATTGATTTGGAAGACAGCGGCGCCTTGAGATCTATGCCATTGATTTCTACTCCAAGATTCGAATCAGATGAGGGTATGTGAAATTCCATAATTTAATATAACAAATAATTCTCTTCCAATATATTCGTGATATATAATTGGTTAGTGATATCTTCTTATATATTTTTACAAACACCATAGCGGCTGTTTGCTTCGATAAATGAAAAAAGCCCATATCTCATTAGTAATACCAACATTTAATTGTGCAGACAATTTAAAAGTTTTACTTGCATCAATTGCTGGTCAATCCTTACACCCAAATGAAATTATTATTAGTGATTCTAGTGATAACAAATTAATAGAAGATCTAGTTTCTTCAACTAGTATAGGTATTCCAATTATCTATATAAAGAGCCATAAAAAATATCCTGGCGAAAAAAGAAATGAGGGTGCATTAGCGGCAAATTTTGAGTGGATTGCATTTCTTGATGTTGGAACTATCCCAAGGTTTAGCTGGCTAGAGGAGAGTTTATTGATTGCAACAAGCCATGGGTATGATGCTATTTTTGGTCTTACTAAATACAGGGCACTCAATCATTTCCAGGAGTTACTAAGAGCAGCAACTTTTGGAAGGTTTGGTCATGAAACAACGCCTGGAACCTTGGTCAAGTTAGAATATTTTAAGAAATCAGGGGGTTTTATTGAAGATATCAGGGCTGGGGATGATCAAGAGTGGAGGATGCAACTTCGCGATGTAAGTAACAAATGTTTTACACCAAATCACACTACCTTAGATTACTCTATTTTGCCTAGCAGCTTGATTGCCATGCAAAAGAAATATTTTATTTATGCCTTTCATGGAACCAGGGTTAGTGCTCAAAAAAAGTCTCGAGATATCTATTTTTGTATTCTCCTGCTACTTTCTATGGTTATTGTCACTAAATGGAATCATTTAATTGATGGCTGGGACACGAACCCACTTTTTATTCCACACATACTTAAAATTTATACACTGTCTATGGTCACCACCTTGTTTACATACATCGTTATTAGGTCTTTTGCTGGTCGTGTGGGGCAGTTGAGTTTATTAGATTGGTTCTCCAAAATTTTTCTATTTTGCTTAATTTCTTTGTCTGTGTATAACTGGAATGCCTCCATAATTGAATTCGTCGAAGGCTCAATTTTGTATATACCCCATATAACTAAAATATATCTATCGTTGGTTCTAATGGCTTCTTTTTTTTATCGAGGGGTTCAGCTTCCTTTAAAACTTGGTGTTAAGAAAAATTTTCTATTTCCAAAGAATTGGATTATTGTAGGTTTAATCGGGCTGTCCTTAGATTTGGTTAAGACGCCTGGTATATTACTAGGCGTATTCTTGGCTCCCTTTCTTAAGAGACCAAGTCAATTATAGTGGAACTTATATTTAAGAATTAACAGAGCACCATCTTTGAACAACAGGATATATAAAAAAATTTTATGGAAAAAATCTTAATTACAGGTGGGTCAGGCTTTCTAGGTAGAGCGCTAGCCTTGAAGTTAAAAAATAACTATGAAGTGACGCTTGGCTCGAGAAATAACGGATTAAATCAAGAGGCAGCGGAATACACTGGTTGCAAAGCAATTCCATTAGATGTGTCTAATATCCTCTCCGTGCAAGACGCATTTAACTCAATAAAACCAGATATAGTTATACATGCAGGTGCTACCAAGTATGTAAATATATCAGAAGCACAACCGCTAGAATGTATTGATGTTAATGTTTTAGGCTCTCAAAACATAGCTAGAGTTGCAATAGAAAAAGGCATTAAGCTTGTTGTGGGAGTTTCTACTGATAAAGCAGCACCTCCAGTTAATCATATTTATGGCAACTCAAAAGCGTTGATGGAAAAAATGTTTTGCTCTTTAAATTTCTCGAATCAAACTAATTTTACTTGTGTAAGGTTTGGTAATATTGCATGGTCAACTGGCTCAGTATTTCCGATATGGAAAAGAATGATGGAGACTAATGGAAAAATAGAGTCTACGGGACCGAATATGAAAAGATTTTTTTTTAGCGTCTCTGATGCAGCAGATTTAGTAATTAGGAGCATCAATAATATTGATATTACCAAAGGAAAGATATTATCCATGAAGATGAAAGCCTCTAAAGTATCAAATTTGCTGGAGGTTTGGGAGAACCTTTATGGTACGCAATGGGTAGACATTGGCAGAAGACTTGGAGAGACTGATCACGAATCAATGATAGGTTTAATTGAGTTAAAACATACTACTGAAATATTTCTAGATAATACAGATCATTTTCTTACCTCAACTAGAGATACTCCCAGCGTTCATGTAAAAGATGCCTTTACAACAGAGCTTGCTGAAAACCATAGCGAAGACGAAATGATCCAATTAATTCAGCTTGGGATGTAATTTGAAAACAGATCTGAAAATTGAACATGCTGTGGTAATGGCTGCCGGTCGAGGCTTGAGAATGAGACCATTGACAGATGATATACCTAAAGCAATGGCACCCCTTGGAGAATCAACCTTAATTTCAGAAGGAATCAGCAGACTTAAAAAAGAAATAAAAAATGTTCACATCACCGTAGGATACAAGGGCTCTATGCTGGCTAGTCATGTCATTGAGAGGGATGTTTCTACTGTAATTAATACTGAGGGCAAGGGAAATTCATGGTGGCTTTACAACAGCTTGGTTTCAATGATAAATGCCCCAATTTTTGTTCTTACTTGCGATAATATTATTAAAATTAACTTCACCTCATTTGCTAATGAGTATTTTTCGCTAGGTTCACCAGCGTGCATGATTATTCCAGCTGAGCCTGTGGATGGAATAGAGGGAGATTTTATATTTAAGGATAATAAAGATCACCTTCTTGCACTATCAAGAGACAAGCAAAGCAATATTATGTCCTCAGGCATACAAATTCTTAATCCAGCTAAAATTAATGAAATCACCAATAAGACAGAAAATTTTAACAATCTGTGGGATGAGTTAATTCATTTGAAAGAAATCAAATGCTCAAGGATGTCACTAGACTCGTGGTATTCGGTTGACGATCTCGTTCAGCTGGAAAATGCCACCAAGAAAAGAAATTAACCATTAGCTCAAGCAGCATTCCAAGACCAAACTAGAATAATAGAAATAATTAAATGACTGCTTTCATATTCCCTGAAATAATTTTTTTAAATAAGATGTCAGAGAGCAGCAGGTTTCAAGTTTTCTATGTATATTTTAACTAGCCTACCTTTAGATCTAAGTAATGCATTGATTTATAAATCAATTTACAATGCTCAAAATCTAATTCTGAGAGAGAATATAGGCATAATGTAGACAGCATGTGTTGTAATATTCTGCACTTCTCTTATCACAGGCTTTAGATATAAAATTGGGGCTATAGCTCAGCTGGGAGAGCGCTTGCGTGGCACGCAAGAGGTCGGCGGTTCGATCCCGCCTAGCTCCACCATC